>Ga0364900_10312_pt1 | contig 17296 bp, 12 predicted proteins | sample ExccelJu500002D3_FD_206974 | JGI IMG/M metagenome (GOLD analysis project Ga0364900, IMG submission 206974) | Enriched cells from Trout Bog Lake Hypolimnion, Wisconsin, USA - BchlTB.July09.5000.02.D3 | ecosystem: Environmental > Aquatic > Freshwater > Lake > Hypolimnion/Profundal zone | place: USA...
TGCTGAACTTACGCTCTGCGCTTTCTCGAATTCAGTCAGAGGCGCAGACACAATCAACACTGGCCATCAGTTTACGTAGCGAGCGCGATCAAGTGCTACAAAATGCCATTCGACTAGAAGCAGAATTGGACTCTGAGCGCAAACAAGGTCTAGGCAGAATTGAATCCATAAACGAAGCCAAGGAAGCGCTCACTAGCCAGTTTAAGAATTTGGCCAATGAAATTCTGGAAGATAAATCTAAGCGTTTTACCGAGCAAAATGCCGCTAGCTTAGATGCATTGCTTAAGCCTCTACAAACCAGGCTTTCTGAATTTAAAGAGCAAGTCAGCAACTCTTATGGAAATGAAGCACGCGAACGTTTTGCCCTGAAGAGTGAAATTGAGCGATTAGCTAATCTCAACTTACGCATGTCTGATGAGACACGCTCACTCACTCAAGCACTTAAGGGTGACTCCAAAGTACAGGGTAACTGGGGTGAGTTAGTTCTTGAATCAATCTTAGAGTCCTCTGGATTACGTAAGGGAGAAGAGTATCTCGTTCAAGATAGTCATACACTAACAGACGGCTCTCGCTTACAGCCAGATGTTGTAGTAAAGCTTCCCGAAGGCAGAAGCCTCGTGGTAGACAGCAAAGTTTCCATCGCCGCCTATGCAAGGCATGCAGAAACAACTGACCCTCTAATTGCTGAACGTGAGCTAGCCGCTCATATTCAGTCGTTGCGTCAACATATCCAAGGACTTTCCAGCAAGAACTACAGCTCGCTCTACGGAATAGGCTCAGTGGATTTCGTATTGATGTTTGTTCCGATAGAGCCAGCCTTTTTATTGGCACTTAAGACAGCACCAAACCTATACCAAGAAGCCTTGGCAAAGAATATTGTTTTAGTCTGCCCAAGCACGCTAATGGCCACACTTCGTACAGTTGCGCACTTATGGAGACAAGATCACCAAAACCGTAATGCATTGGAGATTGCCAAGCAATGTGGCACTCTCTACGATAAATTTGTGGGTTTTGTCGATGATCTCGAAAAATTAGGTCAGCGCCTAGATCAAGCCCAAGGCAGTTATCACGATGCTTTCAATAAGCTGAAATCAGGCAAAGGCAACTTGATCCGCACAGCTGAAAAAGTACGCGAACTTGGGGTTAAGCCCAGTAAAAATTTATCTGAATCTTTAATTGATTTATCCGATGCAGAAGCAGGTTAAGCCATTAAAAATCCAACGGTGCTATCGAAGAAAAAATATAGCGTTAAGATTGGCATCTAAATAGCGGAACTCATAATCAACAAGACCACTATGAATAAATACATTTATCAAATATATTACGATGAGGAAACAAAAAAAAGCCTATTACCCGGCTTTATTCCTTTAGATAATACAAAAAATCTACGTCCTGACTGGTTTGAGTTCTGGGTAATTTTAAATTATCTAAGAGAACATACCCTCAAAGAAGGGACTTGGTATGGATTTCTGTCCCCAAAATTCTACGAGAAGACAGGTTTTGAGCCACAATTTATTCTTGATGTAATTGAGAATTATGGGGATAAGGGAAATGTTTTACTCTTATCTCCTGGCTGGGATCAACTCTCTTACTTTCTTAACCCCTTTGAACAGGGGGATGTATGGCATCCAGGCTTACTGGAATTATCCCAAAAATTTATAAATACCTTGGGATTAAAAGTTAATTTAAGTAAGCTAGTCTCTGACACAACTTCATCGGTTTTCTCGAACTACATTATTGCCAAGAAGGAATTTTGGGATGAATGGAAAAAAATTGCAGAGGCTTTTTTTGAGTATGTAGAAAACAATCCTGAATATACCAATCAAACTAGCTATGGGGCTAAAAGCAATCAATACCCCATGAAAACTTTTATTCAGGAAAGATTTGCGAGTTTAATTTTATCAATAGGGAGCTTTAGGGTTTTCACTCCAGATCAGAGTGTGACGGGTCCAATTTTTACAAGATTATTTTCTAATGACTCTAGGACGAGAAGGTTATTGCAAACTTGTGACCTTATGAAATTCAAGTATCGCGAAAAATCAGATGAAAAATTTTTGAGCATGTATTGGGAAATGAGACGCGATATTTTGTACTCAAACCCTAACCTTTAGGCATCTCAAGCAACGGATGAAGTTAATGCATAATCTTTTCAAGATAACAAAAATTTTCGCGCCAAAAAAAACCCCTTAGCAAGAAGACATTTTTAAATCTATTCGCCAATCCAAATAAAATGCTCAAAAACATAAATAAATTACGCTGATTTACGAGTGCTTACTGGAGCAGCGACTTTATTCACTTGAGCAATTTGACCCTGTACCAAGCCAATTGCTTGATCAGCAGTTTTTTCTGCAGCCACTAAAGCATCTTTAATTGCGGCACGAAGCTGTTCAAAACCTTGCAATGCGCTGCTATTAATAGCTTTAAGAGAAGAGATAAGCACATCTGAACAGCGGGAGCATTGGCTGCTACGGTATTCATACAGTCCTGTACGCTGTCTTGCAATTGATTCAGGCTTGCATCCACAATATTTGTAAACTCCTTGCAGCCATCACGCAATACTTTGGTAACTTTGCGCTGATAAATGACCGCTTGCCTGCTAGTGGCTTGTAATACATCAGTACCGAGGAGTTCAGCCACCTGTTTTGAATCTTTAGCTATCAAGATTTGCTGGATGCCGTCTTGAGCATTAACCAATAGATCTTTAGAAGCAGCGTAGTTCAATTGAGCTAATTTCTGCGCATTTTCCAAAGCAGCTTCGCTCAAAGAAAAAATGGCCTCAAGCCCTTTGCCATGAATTTGGGACAATTTAGCTGTTACTTGTTCTTGGCTCATCTATTTCTCCAGTAATGAAGTGGTACAACGTTTAATTAAGCGCATTTAAGGAAGCTTTAATTACCTTAAATATTGCACTGCACCATTAAACTCTAACTGAAGCAATATGACAAATCAAGAATATTTTATTGCCATGCAGCAATTACTGTTTAATAAAGAATTTAATTGAATATTATCAATAACTTAGCAGAGATAAAAGTTAAAAAATCCTATCGAAAAGTGGCTATGGCTGCATGCTTTGGCACATTTTTAGAATGGTATGACTTCCTGACTTTTGCCACCCTGGCGGTAGTATTTGGGCCTTTATTCTTTCCTTCTAATGACCCCAATTCAGGATTATTAGCCAGTCTTGCTACATTTGGTGTTGGCATGGTGGTCAGGCCAATAGGAGCAGCCATCTTTGGCAGTGTGGGCGATCGAATAGGACGTAAGCCTGTTTTTATAATAACCATTATGTTGATGGGCATTGCCACAGTATGTGTTGGCTTGCTACCCACCTATGCGCAGATCGGCATATGGGCACCTGTCTTATTAGTAAGCCTAAGGCTTTTACAAGGTCTCTCAGCTGGTGGAGAAATTGGAGGAGGTGCCGTTTATTTAACTGAGCATGCGGGTGAAGAAAATCGCGGGTTTAAAACTAGCTTTTTGCAGTTAATGGGGCCGCTAGGTATCATGGTTTCCACACTTCAAATTACTCTGCTGCAGCACTGGTTAACACCTAAGGAATTTATATCATGGGGTTGGCGGGTGCCATTTTGGGTTTCACTGATTCTGCTAATGATGGCTTTTAAGGCGAGAATGGCTTTGGAGGAAACGCCTGTTTTTTTAACCCTTTCCAGGCAATCCACTCAATCTAAGAATCCCCTACGCGATAACTGGAAAGATACAGAAACGCGAAAAAGAATGTTTTTATTGTTCTTTTGCATCTCAGCTGGAGGAGCTATTCTTTTCTTTTGCGTACAAGTGTATGCCGGCCTCTTTTTAAAGACATCTGTAAAGCTACCCCCTGAAGTTGTTGATCAACTCAGTCTATATGCAACCCTTGCGTTATTACCGTTCACTATTTTAGCTGGATGGCTATCAGACAGAATAGGCAGAAAGCCGGTTGTTGTTACTGGCCTTGTACTTGGCGCTACTTTAATTTTGCCAGCATTCAATTTGCTACAAAACCTTGGAATGCAATACAACTTAGGTTTAAAGGAGGGCAATCAACTCATACAAATTAGCGGAATTCTAATTGGCTTATCTGCAATCTTGGCATTGGTAGTAGGGCCGCAGACCGCATTACTAGCAGAACTATTCCCAGCTAAAAGTAGAAACAGTGCAGCCACCCTTCCCCATAACTTAGCTGCAGGATGGATTGGAGGGCTTCTTCCTCTGATTGTCACCTGGCTAAATCAAAAGTGGGTAAGCGATATTGTTGGTCTTTGGTATCCTACAATTTTCTTGGCATGTGGAGCAATAATAGCCGCCAGATATTTACCCGAAACCCACAAGGCAAAGCTTATTAATTAAACAATATCTTGCTGACATAAAAAGGATTAGAAAAAACTTGCTCTAATTTAGTCTCTAAAACCTATGAGCCAAGTCACTTCTCAAACTAAGGAATTCCATAAAGACTATAGGTGGCCTATATTTTTTATTAGCGAGTTTTGAATATAGTGAAATAAATTTAAATATTCAACCCTTTTCTGGCTCTCGTAGGCTATTTTTAAAGCATCCATTTCAATAAGAGGAATCGGCTCTCCTGATATTAGAGAACTTGAAAGTGGAAGCATAAAAGGATTAAATGCTTTCACATTCCAGGCGCTATTAGTTGCAAGCATAAGGGAGGCCATTCTTTCAATTAAAAATGTTTTTATTAGAGCGGGGCTATCGTGGGAAGAATCAACCTCATTCAATCCCTTTGCAATTAGACTAGTATTTTGTTCACATTCAGCCCAAATTAACTCACAATTTGCAAGCCAAGCCCTCCAAAATGCAGGTTTAGCAACAAAGTAATTACAAAAAATATTATTCCCTGAATGCATTATTAGCTCGTTTAAATCAAGAGCGGGATCGATTATTTTCAGGGCACCCTCCATTGCATAACGCGAATTTGGACACTGATTGATTGCCTGAAAAAAACTATTCTTATGAAAAGCGCCTAAATCAAAGAAAGGTGAAAATGAAAATACATCAACGTCAGTTGTGTAGTCATCTATAAACTTAAAGCACTCATCTGCGGATAAGCCAGTTTTTTTCTTAAATTTTGGAGAAAAAAAACCGTACACACTATTTTCATCGAGTTGATTGCTAAGTAGATATTTTCTGATTGGCCAGTACTCCCTCCAATCTGCCCTAACATTATCTATATTATCTAGAGGTAAAAATCCAGGATCAAGAGAATTTTTAGTTTGCTCATTATAGAAAATTTGAAATATATAGATTTTGCGCATAGCTAAACTATAACGCATACTTTTATAGACAATCAGCCGTTAGTTTAAGATATCACAACTTAATTTTTTGTCACAAAGCTTAATTAATGGTAGTCACATGGTCTGATTATTTATATTTTCAATAGCTATAAATAACAAAATATTCTATTCTCTTGGTCGTGAAAAAATCAATCCAGACTTGTAGAAGCGGCCATTTCAATCAAAAAAAATTGTAGCTAAAATTTAATTTTCGATCGTAGGCATTATTGCTCAATAGGCGCATTTAGATTTTAATTAAAAATCTTTCAACGTTGCCTTTATCAGAAAATCGGTGCCTCAGGCCATTTAAGTTTTTTAATTTTATTGTCGCCATTTATCAATATATTTTTTGTAAGCCTGCCTCCAAGAATCTGATGAGGGGTTGCCAGAACTTTGATGAACCAAGGAAAGGAGAATTGTTGCCATTGAAACTCCACGAATTTCAGCTTGACGACAAAAATCCATGTCATAAAAATGAAAGTTAAATTGCTCATCGAACCGAAGATGATTTTTGACTAAAGTTTCACTAAATACGGCTAGAAAAACCCCATCCAATAACTTAACCTCTTGAAACGGGGGTCCAAAAACATCAAGAGCCTTTACTGGTAATTGAGTTCCATGACCAATAATTCCACTGAAATTATGAGATTCATCTAACTCAAATTGATCATTTATAAAGATCCAAGAAGCCTGTAAAGATCGTCTACTTTTATTACCTACACAGCCAACTATTCCAAAATGATTTAATCCATTCAAAATACATGATATCCAATAAAAATCCAGAATATACAAATCATCATGAGCAAATACAAATATACAAGGCTCTTTGCTGTATTGAGCTATTGCTGAATTGTATACAGCACTTAGCCCGGTCTTATTTTCAGGGTATACATGTACCTCCAAAAACGTTGATCCTATATGAGGTGCAAGCGATCTACCCGTGGCAGTATGTGTATAAAAACCTCAACATTTAACCGAGTAGCTACAATGAACTGCATCTTAATGTGATCACCTTTAATTTGTATATTGCTAATTAATCCAAAACGAGATGCTCTGGTGGCAGTCCGCCTTGATATCTCTCATAAATATTTCTGTAGGCCGACTCTAAGCTCCAAGTAATAAGCCTAGTATCAAACAGTGGGGAGTTTAATCTGTTGGCTCTTAACTTATCCTTAATTTCCGTCATTTTAATAGGATTAAGAGCCAATGAGATTGCTAGAGATTCATATTCACTTTGCGATGATGCAATCAGCTCAGGCATATCCAGCGCATTAAGCAGGCTAGCGCCCATTCTGGATGAAAAACTAGAGCCCATAAAAGTGATTACCGGTAGATCAGCCCACAGCGCATCACTAGCCGTGGTTCCCGCGTTATAGGGAGAGGTGTCTAAAAATAAATCAGCCACTCGATAACGCGCCAAATATTCCGCGTAAGGTAGAGCGCCTCCAAATATAAGGCGACCTTCATTTAAGCCCTTGAGTTTCATGCTTTGGATAAGATTATTTTTTGCGCGATCATTTTCGACATACAAAAATAAAACGCTTTCTGGAACAGCCTCTAGTATTCTCATCCAAGAATCGAAAATATTTGGAGTGATTTTAAATGCGGCATTAAAGCAACAAAAAACGAATCCTTTGTTTGGCAGGCCCAATTCTTCCCTTGTATATACCTTATCTGAAATTTTCCTTTTATCGTCATTTGCTTGATAGCTTGGCAAATAAATAATTTTTTCTGAATAACAATTTTGCAATTCATTTGGAATGATTGTCTTATCAGCAATGATGTAATCCATATAAGATGCCGATAGGGTACTAAGGTAGCCAAGATATCCAATTTGGATCGGTGCCGCTCTATACGCAAAAATACTAGGTCTTGCGCCCGAGGTTAACCCACATAAATCTATCGCAATGTCTATTTTAAGCTCTCTGGAAAGTTGAGCTACCTCTAAATCACTTTTTAAAGATATATCTATTAGCTGGTCGAATTGGGGCGCCAATCTGGCACGCATTTCATCCATCACTTGAGTGCCCATAGAGAAACCGATTAACTCAAATTTCTCTTTGTTATGCGACTCAAATACTCCCGCCAAAAGGTATGAAACGGGGTGATTACGAAAATCTGGGGAGTAATAGCCAATCCGAATCTTGTTATGCCGAACTCGTAGAGGAAGGTCTCCCAAATCAGATTTGGAAGGGTTTGATATTTCAATATATTCTTGCGTAACTTTTCTTATCAAATATGGGTCGTCGCAAATAGAAAGTAGGCAAAAAGGAAGAAATTTGAAAATATTGTTATTTTGATTGAGGTTATGAAGGTTGCTAATCAGATCCTCCATTCCAACCCATTCACATAACTGCATCTTGCAATTAATGTAAGAACTCAGAATCAAGCCACTGTTATCGCCATATTTCATGGCACTTTCATACGCTACTAAAGCGCTTTCTAGTAGCTTCAATTTAAGCAGGGCATTTCCAAGGTTACTGTATGCCTGAGCATAATTTGGCTGCAAATTAATGGCCTTTTCAAAACTTTTTATTGCTACTTCAGGCTGATTTAAGTCTTGATATAGATTGCCAATGTTGTTGTAGGCTTCAGCATAATTTGGCTGCAAACTAATGGCCTTTTCAAAGCTCTTTAACGCTGCCTCAGGCTTATTCAGTTCTTTTAGTAGATTGCCTTTATTACTATGGGCCAGCCAATTTTTGGAATCCAATTTGAGCGACTTCTCTATAAAATCCAGGGCCGCTTCTGGCTCCCTCTTAAAGGCAAATGTTACGCCCAACAACCGAAATACTTCGGAATTTTTAGAATCTAATTTTTGAGCCTGCTTCAGTAGTCTTTCAGCACTGGTTAAATCGCTCTTTTGAATATATTCCGAGGCCAAACCTATTAGATAAGCAATCTGTGCATTCATTGGATGATTGTAATATTTAGATGGGCTGGGAATTAAAAATTGATTGAAGACTTGCAAGGTAAACTTCTTAATTCACAACCTTCACAACCTCAGATTGACTCACACAGAATACAGATTGGCTACTTATGGGTGGAGACCGCCCATCTAACAATGAAAAGCTCAATGTTTTTTTGATCAATATAAATGGCGATTGCGAAGGAAATAAGAGAAATTGTGATGCCCAATACTCGGCTCTGACGGACTGCTTTACTTATTAACCCATACCAAAAGACTCCCGAGGTTTAGCAATGTAAAAATAATTTACATAGATTATTTATGGCTGTTCAATTCAAATACGAAGTGCAATTTTGATTAACTTGTAGCAGCTAAAGATATTTGAGCGTTCAAAGCCTCTAGAGCTACAAGTCAAAAGGTGGGTATCGCTGACCCATTAGACTTCAATTAATAACCAATCCCATAGTAAAAATACCATCATTTAAATCAATCTAAAAGATGGCAATAAGCTTATTAACAGCAGCTTCCCAAGTAAGATTGTTTCCAATAAATTGCTGTGCATAGTTATTGTTTAAAACACTTGCCTTACCCTCAATAAGAATTGAAAGTTGCTCTATTAAACTATCGAGCGAAGGCTCTAAGAAAGTTCCCTTATCATTTTTTCTTAAGGTGCTTTCAATTTGCAGGGCGAATGATTCATGAAAATAGTCATCTGTTGAACCACCCTTGGTTATTATTATTGGCGTTCCACTTGCAGCTGCCTCTAGAGGGGTCAAATTAAAGCCCTCAGCCCTATATGGAGATACATAACAATCAGCAGCTCCATACAACCCGTTTAACTGACTTTGAGTTAGGTTATCCGACATAGAGATAATTGCTTTAGAAATACCTTCAGATACCAGTTTTGGGCTCTGGCTATAAAGATTACTTAATAAATCACGTATTCGGATATTGTATAAATTACTAGAGTCTTTTAGGATAAGCTTTATCTGAGGATATTTTGCTTTAAGTATTGCAAATGCAATTATTAAAACATCAATGCCCTTATTGGCAGCCATGGAGCCTAAAGATAGAATTAAAAATTCGTCGTCTGAAACCTTAAGAGCATCTCTAAACTGCTTCCGTCTTAATTGAGAGATGGGCTTATAAATTTTTTGATTAACGCCATGTGGCACAACTGCAACCCTAGACTCCTCAAATCCAGCATTTAAAAAACCAACCCTTGACCAATTGGAGGGCGTAACGACTCTAAGGGTGGAATTATTAATGCCCTCCCTCAAACTATCCTTCCAAATATATTCATCAATATGCTGAAACTCGGACGTACCAAATACAAATAATTTTTCACTGTTAGCTGGATAAAATCTATAAGGAAAACTAATTCTATAAGTCACATCATAAGATTGCATGGTATTTGCGGACTGTATTGAAGAAATTATTTCCTTATCACTCTCTTCAAATCCTGAATCATTGTCAATCGAATTCCATTTTTCATTGTAAAAAGGAAGATCTAGATGCTGTAAATCTAAATCCATCCTCTTCATTTCCAGTAGCTGGTATTGATTTACCATTGCATAGGAATGATTAATCCCTCGCCAGCCTTCAATAAGAATTTTCTTTTTTTTCATTCAAGGATGATATTTATAAAATACTAGAATTTAAAGCCAGTCATCTAACTATCTTTAGACTATTCAATGTTTGACTGCGCCTACATATAATGACTGGTACCTACCGTTTCAAAAGAAGGGCCTAAGGAATGTATATATGATCAACCTGTAAATCTGCCTCATATCTCTCGTACATTTTAATATAGGCAGATTCAAGATTTTTAGCAAATAGGGGGGTATTAAATAGCGCTGTCGTGAAACGGTTTTTTTTCAAACTCCCCCTAATCGCCCCCAACCTCTCAGAGTGAGTAGCTAAATCAATTGCCAAAGCCTCATACTCTGCCCATGTTGTTGTTATAAGCTCTGGTAAACCAATGGATCTTAATAGACTAGCAGCTACACGACTAGCGAAGGATTCTCCTATTAATGTAAGGACAGGAACGCCCGCCTTTAAAGAGTCAACCGCAGTAGTATGTGCATTGTATGGATGAGTATCTAAAAACAAGTCTGCCAGAGCATATCTCGCTAAATGATCCGCCATCAATTCCACTCGCTTAGCAAAAATAATCCTACTAGGATCGATACCCCGTGTCTCAAATTCAGCTGTTATGTTAACTCTGAAGTACTTATTATTCTCAGAAATCCACAAAACGCTCTTATCTACCTCTAATAAAATTCTTGTCCAACTATCTAATAGTTGCGGATTAAATTTAAATTCGCTGTTGAAGCAACAGAAAATAAAAGCATTTTCAGGTAACCCACACTCCTCTCTGGTAAATATTCTAGAGGAAGCAACTCTCTTAGAGTCATCAACCATATAGGTATCGGGCAGATATACTATTTTTTCAATGTAAAACTGCTGACTCGACTTTGGAATGATCGTCCTATCAGCAACGATGTAATCAATAAATTGAGCGCCAATCGTCCCGGGATAGCCCAGCCAATTTACCTGAATAGGTGCAGCCCGATAAGAAAAAATTCCAGTTCTAGAGTATTGCGTTAGACCAGATAAATCAATTGCTATATCAATTTCGAGCTCCCTTGCCAATTCAGCAATTTCTAGATCTGACATATTTTGGACATCCACAAATCTATCGAAACCTTTTCTTAGGCGATAGCTCATTTCATCGCCATCGGGAGCCTTATGCAATGAAAAAGCAAATACTTCAAACCTATCTCTATCATGAATTTCAAATAGTTCAGAAGTTAAAAAAGCTACCGGATGATTTCGAAAATCAGCCGAAAAATAACCAATGCGAATTTTTTCTTTTTTGTACCGCCTAGTAATAACTCCTAAAGCGGGATTAAATGGATATTTATCTTGTGCATAAATCTCAGAAGATTTTTTATGAAAGAAAGCATTATCAGTCAATGGCAGAGCAGAAAATGGGATTGTAATTTTCTCATTTGCCAACACCTTGTTGATGATATTTTGCTGATAACCTGCATAACCTAACAAGCTACATATCTTCATCTTTGCGTGAACTAAATGACTATAAAACCAATCAATATTAGACTTTAGGCCCAATGCCTTATCGTAATCAGCAATTACCTCGTCATAATGCTTGAGTTCATATGAGGCAACCCCTTTGTTAATCCATAACTGATAAGAATCAGGCTTCAGTGCTACGGCTTTTTCATGCGCGCTCAGAGCCTCCTCATACAGCTTAAGTTCAAATAGGGTCAAGCCCATATTGGACCAAGCCTCTGCATAATCAGGCTTCAGTGCTACGGCTTTTTCATGCGCGCTCAGAGCCTCCTCATACAGCTTAAGTTCAAATAGGGTCAAGCCCATATTGGACCAAGCCTCTGCATAATCAGGCTTCAGTGCTACGGCTTTTTCATGCGCGCTCAGAGCCTCCTCATACCGCTTGAGTTTAGTGAATGCCTTGCCTTTATTGGACCAGGCCTCTGCATAATCAGGCCTGAGAATTAATGCTTTATCGTATTGAGTAATCGCTTCATCATAACGTTCGAGCTCACTTAATACATTGCCCTTGTTGGACCAGGCCTCTGCATAATCAGGCCTGAGAATTAATGCTTTATCGTATTGAGTAATCGCTTCATCATAACGTTCGAGCTCACTTAATACATTGCCCTTGTTGGACCAGGCCTCTGCATAGGTTGGATCTATCTTAATTGATTTATCGTATGCATCAAGCGCCTTGTTGTACTCCTTTAGTTCAAGAAAAATATTTCCTAAATTACTCAAAGTTAATGGGTTTTTTGGAAGAAATTTGAGGGATGCATTTAAATAATTTAAAGCCTCGGGATAATGCCGCTGCTGAGCAGAAATGACTCCAAGAAGCCTTAGGGCGTGTGGATTATTGGGCTGCAATCTTATCGCTTGTTTTAAATACAATTCTGCCGATGCTAAGTTTGAGTTTTTTAGAGATTCAAGTGATTTATTTAGAAGAAAAGCGATTTGAGGGTTCATAGACAAATATTACTTTAATAGGCTTTAGGCATAAGAATTCGAGATGTTAAGTATGGGCATAGCTAAAGTATTACCTATTATGCAGGGATGCCTAGCCAGCCGACTACATTCACTTCAAAGTCCTAGAAAACTGAGGATGATGAGCCTTTCACTTTGCAGGTAGTTAGTTATTATTTTGTTAAAGTGAAAGGGTCGGCTAAAAGTAGCGTCATAAAATTTATATTAGCTATTCGCAATTATTCAAAAATTTCTGGAATAGTCTTTTTTGCCCATACAGTAAAACTTTCTTGTAGCTTTATAGATCCGTATTCTGATATATGAGCGGCATCTCGATGCAAGGGCATTCCACTTAATAAATATGAACATTTACCTTCTTTGCAATACATTTCATTTTGATCAAAAAATAAGGTGTTAGGATTTGATTTTGAGATAACCTCAATTAGTGGTTTAAAGTTTTTTAATGCCGCCTCCCTTTCTTCGATAGGAAAACTACAGTCTTTAGCAATGCTTCTAAATGGCGTTGTGTAGCATAACTTTGGATTAAATCCAGGCCTAAGATGGGGCGTAAAAATAATTACCCTAACACCGGCATGCTCGAGAAAATCAACTCGCTTCTTAATGCGAGCAATATAGTCACTGTCTGGTACACCTCTTAGTCCATCCAATATTGCATACCTTATTGAACCCTCATTGAGAATCAACTTCTCAATAAACTCTTTTTCATGAGTTGGTCTATCACCACCACAAGGATCATTGTTATTTCCGACCTCTGTTTTATCAGTCAAATCTTTTCCAAGATCACAAGCCCCAATTGATAGAACTGTTTGACGAGAAAGCTCTTGGTTGGCAATAAACCCAGGATAAAGTTGGTTTGCAAATGAATTTCCCAACAAAATTATCGTTGGTTTATTTTCCGAGCTCTTTATGCAAAACCACCACCCATAAGTATCATTGCCTTCAAATCGATAGTTATTACGACAAGCATTATTTTTTACATATCTGTAATTAATGCCAACAAATTGATCTCTCGCTGCAGCAGTTATGCCCACATTCTTTATAGACTCTCTAGACTTATATCCTCCAGCCCCAAAAATATGGGCTCCTATCAACCCTAGCAAGGCAAGAGCAAGCACTAAGTAGATGGTTTTTACTCTACCCTTAATTCGTATTGGCCTTTCAATAAATCTATAGGTTAGCCAAGCTAGTAAAACTGAGAGGAGCACTATTCTTGTTCTGATATATGAATGTGTTGTAGCGCCCTCTACCGTCCTCCAAATTGCTAATAATGTCCAATGCCATAGGTATAGTGGAAAGCTAATTAATCCAAACCATACCAAAAGCGGATTAGATAGTATTTTTCTATTTATCCAAGAATGTGGCCCAACTGCAATAAGAAATACTGCCCCCAAAACAGGTAATAGTGCCCACCAGCCCGGGAATGCGGATGAGTTTGTAATTAATACGCAACCAGCAATTAGAAACCCTAAACCTAAACATGATCCTAATGTTGCTAAGAATCCATGATTAGATAAATCAATCTTCTTTTGCAGCATTAACCAGGATAAAGTTGCCCCAGCTAATAGCTCCCAAAAACGAGTCCCCGGAGAATAAAAGTCAATGATTCCATTGACATTAACCATGTAGACATTTAAACAAAAGGAGCCGATTCCGACAAAGAGAATGGTTTTTAGAATGTCAAAGCCAAGACGCCAAGCAGCCCATAACAGAAAGGGCCAGATGAGATAGAACTGCTCTTCCACTCCGAGGCTCCATAAATGCAAAAGCGGCTTTAAATCTATTGAATTATCAAAGTAGCCCGCCTCATTCCAGAGAATAATGTTTGAACTGAAGCTAGCCCCACCAAATACATGTTTACCAAGCTGCGCATACTCATCTGGAATTAAACCAAACCACCCAAACACTAGGCAGACAAAAAGAATCAAAATTAATGGCGGAAATATTCTCCTGACTCGTCGAATATAAAAATCTTTGAAGCTAAATCTATTCGCCTGCAAATTCTCAAAAATAATTGTGGATATCAAAAACCCAGAAATAACAAAAAAGATGTCCACCCCTATAAATCCACCCCCAATAGAGTTGGGATACGCATGAAATGCGACCACCAATAGAACTGCTAAAGCTCTGAGCCCATCAATATCAGGTCGATATTTTGGATGTATTTGTACTTGCTCAATATTTTTGGACATAAGGTTAATGATCTTACATTAAAGATCGGAATCCTAATTTCAGCTAGTCAATGCCTGAAGTTGAATCTATAGTTTTCAAGTAGGAAATAAAGCTTCATATTCTTAGTGTAGCGATTGCGTATAAAGCCAATACCATGAGGCTACCGAACAATATCATCTAAATTAATGACTGCCGCCATCCTGCATCTTAACTATAGATCCCTTGATTTAAATATTTACTACGGCTTGAGAAGTCGACCCAACTAACCGGAAACCCATCCGGCCTACGATAATGAAAAATGCCTATGGCCTAAGCAATAACTGTAGAGGGGTTAAGTAAAACTCACATATTCGAGAGAAAGCTTGTATCCGTTCGGATTAAACAGTCTCAATTAGACAAATAAATGAAAAAAGCTCACTAGCAATTGAGTAGTGAGCTTTATGTATTTTGGTGCCCCTTGTCCGACTCGAACAGACCACCTACTGATTACAAATCAGTTGCTCTACCAGATGAGCTAAAGGGGCAACGACTAATATTTTAGCCTATTTCACAATCGTCAGGCTAGGTCTTCCAGTTTTTGGCTTTTCATCCACCTCTGGCGCTTCATTTTTACCTTGTTCAGCAGCTTGAGTGGCATCGAAAGGGAAGGACATTCCTTGACCATTTTCTCTGGCATAGATGGCCAAAACATGAGAAACGGGTACCAAAATCTTGCGTGGAACTCCACCGAATCTAGCCTGAAAGCTAATCCAGTCATTTTCCATTTGAAGCTGATGACAGGCCTCTAATGAGAGATTTAGGACAATCTCATCATTCTTTACAAATTCCATAGGCACTTCAACACTGGAATCAACAAAGACGGCCATAAAAGGCGTAAAACCAAAATCCGTGCACCATTGATGTAGGGCACGGATTAGGTAGGGTTTATTACTTGGTACGTCAGACATACTAGAGATCATGCTGTCTGGGTAATGAACCGCTTAGCGGCGCATTACCTTTTCAGAAGGAGTTAGTGCCTCGATATACGCCGGCCTACTGAAAATACGCTCAGCGTATTTCAAGAGAGCAGCTGCATTACGGGAAAGATCAATCCCATAATGCTCAAGACGCCACAACAATGGAGCAATAGCCACGTCAAGCATCGAGAACTCATCGCCTAACATGTACTTATTCTTCACAAAAATTGGCGCAAGCTGAGTTAAACGATCACGAATAGCTAAACGCGCTTTTTCATGGGTCTTCTCTGCAGCTTTGCCTTTTTCATTTTCCAAAGCAGCTACGTGTACAAAGAGCTCTTTCTCAAAATTGAAGAGGAAGAGGCGTGCGCGTGCGCGTGCGACTGGATCGGGCGGCATCAACTGTGGATGAGGGAAACGCTCATCAATATATTCATTGATGATGTTTGACTCATACAAAATTAAATCACGCTCAACCAAGATTGGAACTTGTCCATAAGGGTTCATCACCGAGATATCTTCTGGTTTATTAAACAAGTCGACATCGCGAATTTCAAAATCCATGCCTTTTTCGAAAAGCACCAAACGGCAGCGTTGCGAGAATGGGCAATTAGTACCCGAGTACAACACCATCATAAATTTATTTCCTTAATCAATACTACAAATTACCGCTTTAAATCAAGTTACCCAATTGAGACTTAATTCGACTCAATTAGTGAATATCTTTCCAGTAAGACTTATTTAGACGCCAAGCCAGTAAGGTAAAGATTGCCAAAAAGATCAACACGATAACGCCAAGGCGTTTACGCTCTAATTGAACTGGCTCAGCCATCCAAGACAAAAAGGCAACCAAGTCAGCCATATTATCGTCGTACTCCTGTGGCTTCATCGTGCCTGGAGTTAACTGCTCGAAGCCAACAAATACTTTTTCAGTCCGGCCTTCTTCGTGGGGATCGTTACGCTCTTCAAACTTTGCAGCACGTTCACCTTGTAATTGCCATAAAACATGAGGCATCCCGACATGCGGATAAACCATGTTATTCCAACCTGTTTGCGTAGTGTCATCTTTGTAAAAAGTACGCAAATAGGTATAGAGCCAATCAGTACCGCGCGCACGGGCTTCTACAGATAAATCTGGAGGATTCTTACCAAAAAACGCCTTACCCTCTTTTGGCGTCATCGAGATAGTCATCAGATCGCCAACCTTGGCATCATTCAAGATCAAGTTATCTTTGATTTCTTGATCAGTCAAACCAATGTCGCGCAAACGGTTGTAACGCATGCTTGAAGCAGCATGGCAATTCAAGCAATAGTTAACAAATAACTTGGCGCCATTTTGCAAAGAAGCATTATTACTAACGCGATTAGGCGCAGCTTCTAACGGAAAACCACCTTCGTTAGCGTTGGCATTAACACCAAAACCCAGGGCGGCAACCAAAATCGTAGTCTGGCAGACGCCCATCAAAGTTTGCAGAATTCGTTTCATACTAGTTCCTAGTTTTTCTTTGAATTAATGGGACTTAAAAGTAACGCGCGTTGGAACTGGCTTGAACGTGCCAAGCTTGCTCCAGAAAGGCATTCCCAAGAAAAAGCCCAGATAGTAAATGGTGCAAATCTGAGAAATCTTTTCAAATACTGGTGATGGTGGCTGAATACCCAAATAACCTAAAATCACGAAACTCACCACAAATACTCCATAAATATATTTATGGAACTGTGGACGATAACGAATAGATTTCACTGGTGACTTATCAAGCCATGGCAAGAAGAACATGATCACTACAGAACCGCCCATGATCACAACACCCCAGAATTTAGCATCAAACAGATAAAAACCACCTGCCAGCACTAGCGCGATTCCAACGCATGCGCCCTTGATTCTGATGTCTTTCGCAGTTTTGGCAAACATCGCC
>Ga0364900_10333_pt1 | contig 16551 bp, 17 predicted proteins | sample ExccelJu500002D3_FD_206974 | JGI IMG/M metagenome (GOLD analysis project Ga0364900, IMG submission 206974) | Enriched cells from Trout Bog Lake Hypolimnion, Wisconsin, USA - BchlTB.July09.5000.02.D3 | ecosystem: Environmental > Aquatic > Freshwater > Lake > Hypolimnion/Profundal zone | place: USA...
CTTTGGCGCGGTCTGGTGTGCGTAACACCAGAAACTTTCTGGATGCGCGAAACGACCACCGAAGGGCGTTTCGCCGAAAATTTTTTGCGCCCGGCGCGATGGCGTCGGGCGCGTGATGGTCTGCGGGTCAATCCTCGTCCGGCATGAGGATTGTTATGGCTGGCTGCGGGTCGTCAATATCCAGTGCGCCGCAAGTGGCGATGAGTTTGACAAGCCGCGCTGCGCGGTTGTCGTTGCGGACATAGAACGCAACCGGGATGCGGTCGCAACCGGGGCGGCTGCGAAGGATGGCAAACCTTGTCATCCAAACCACATCCCACAATCTGCCCGCCTCGTCTTGGCCGGTCACGCTTTCCGGCACGGCGACATATTTATCAAAAACGGCGCGCGTCAAAAACAGCGGGTATTTGATGCCCGCTTCCTGCGCGGTCTTGGTCACGTCCACTTGCACGCCGTCGGCTACGGCTTGCGCTCTGGTGTAACTGTAAATGACGGGGCCGAATGGTGAATCGTTGTTTTCTGTTTTCATGGTGTGTTGTGGTTGGTGGTTAAATAAGTCCAAGCGCCAAAAGCCAAGACGGTGCGCCGGATGAATCCCAGCCGTCCGGCTCAACTGTCTCGCCGCCGATGGACGGGCAAACGCTGTCGCAGACGGCGGCTTCGATTTCGTCCATGCCCGGCGTGATAAACGCCGATGTGATGCGGACGTGAACCGGCTGGTCGCGGTCGCAAAACACATGACAAGTGCGCGGGCTGGTGGGGATGAATTGGACGGGCAAACCGGCGGGAAGCGTCGAGCCGTCTTTTAGTTTGATTGCTTTTTCAGTTTTCATAAATGCGGATGGTTAGCGGTTAAGGATGGGAATTTCAGACTGTGCGGAAATCCAAGCGTGCTTGGGCGCGGGTTGGATGGTGACGGGCTGGCCGAATCTCGGCGTGATGGTGCGCGGCTTCTGCGCCACCGCGATGACGGCGGCGCAATCATTCACGCGGACAACGGGACACGGCTGGCCGGCATAGGCGACAACGTCGCCAGCATGGAGACGGGAAGAATTATTCATGGTCGTTTTTTTGTTGGTGAACAAAGCGGCCTGCGCTGCATCTGCGGCAATTCGTGCCTGCTCTGCCTCGGCTCGCTCGCGGGCGATGCGGTCGCCATCAAGCGAAACCTCGGCAAACAGGTTGAATGTGTCCGGCGAAAAGCCGAACTCATGTTGCGGCAACGGCAGGCGACGTTTGTTCCGTTTCATGGTGTGAATCAGGCGGCGCGGTTGTCGGCGGGAAAGTAACTGGCATACTTCTCGTGCGGGTCTTGGAAACCGCGCAAGCGAAATGCGCCGCAAGGGTGCTGCCAAGCCTGCCGCTCACGATTCCAGTGAAAACCGATTTGCGCTAACTGCTGCCGCAACTCCGGCGCGGGTGTCTCGCGGAACGAAACCCAAATCCACTTGCCGACAACCTCGGCGAGATTGAACAAACCCGGATTGGCGTTTTTCAAAAGCTCCAAAACTTTCGGAGTGGGCAGGGTGCGGTTTTTCTTCCGCGCCTCGGTATCAATCGGCAAACGAGAATCTTTTTTCTCAACTGCGCTCTGCGCTGCGGCTGCCGGTGCTGTCTCTGCCGGAACACGATTAGCGGTGTCGGCCAGGAACCCTTCATTCAATTTTTTGGTAGTTTTCATAATCTTTTTTTTACTGAACTGACTCGCGTCTGTCGTCTCTCACCCTTCACTAAAAAGCGGAACCGCCAGCCCTCCCCCGTGGAAGTAGTCTTTAGAAGGAGCCGCGAGCGGGCGGGCTGGTCTTGCGGTGACGCAGTGAGGGTGAGAGGCAGGAGACGCTGGACAGAAAAAAAGGATTTGGAAACACACGGTCTATCGAGCGCAGCGAGCAAACCAATTCACTGGTCAACCTCCCGTCCCCCGACCCGGCCTAACTCAAAAAGACTCGCGGCGCGGCGACGTTGGCATGAGGGATGCCCGCAAGCTGGCGCGATGACTGCCACGCCACGGGCGGTGGCGTGCCGGATGGGGAATCCGGGAAGCAGTCAGCGTGACAGTGCAGCGGAGGGATTGCACACAACGCCACATTGTCTGACCTTAATTCCGCGCCGAAGGGTCCCGCTCGCGGGGAGTTGTCGGCGCGAAAAGAATTAAGGTGGGAGGTTTTTGCCCGACCAAACGGACAATGTGTGTTGTGTGCCGTCCCGAAAGCAAAGCCGACACCCAGCCTCGCAACGAAGTGAGAAGCGTAGTGTCGGCTGTTCCCTCATGCCAACGTCGCCGCAAAGCCAGCAACATTTCGCCGGGTCGCGTTTCCCGGCTTCGTCGCGCCAGCGCGAACGCCATTTCTCTGACTCCACGACGGCAGAGCGGAGGGCGTGGGCTGCGACGCGATGGCAACATGGGCGCGCTCGGCAGACCTGCCCGCAGCCTGCCGCCGTGGTGTCAGACCAATCTGGTTTTACCAGTGAGTTCGGCGGTTTCTGTCCGCTGCAATGTAGCTTGCGAAATGGAGGCGGTGCAGAAATGGCCGATCTCACGGTTATTGCCACGTCCTCGGCGACAGGCGGAGCCTCGCGCCGTAATGCTGATGTCTGTGGCCGGACGAAGTCGCGCGGCCATATTGCCGGTCTTGGCCGATATGCGGAGCATCGCGGCCTCTGGAATCTTTGGGCGCACCGCTGTCTTTGACGGTCTCGGCAGTTTGCGGCCGTCGGAACGCAATGGAACGGAAATGTAGCCTGCGAAATTGCAGTGAAATGGAGTGGAGCGGGCGGAAAGTGATGAGTCCGGCCAGCGGTGCGGCGGAAGCGTGCCGATGCTTGGCGCGAGGAACGAGCGCAAGTGTCGGCTCGCTGACAACGGGTGTTTGACTTGCTGAAACCAAAAGGCGACCGCGAGTGATAGCGAGCGTTCGCCCCTGCGAGGAGCGAAGCGACGAGATCCGTGCCGTTTAGGCCATTTTTCCCCAACCATCTACCGGCGATAGCCGGTGCGAGCTGGCGAGTTTGATTAGCGTCGCAGACATTCGTTTCACCATCTTTTCCCCGCCTGACATCGCGCCTAAAACCATCCGCCAACCAGCAACGGTTGGATGGCACGCAAACCGTTCGATAACCTGCGACGCCCGCCGCGTGCGCGATGTAGCGAAAGGCACGCCGAGAGTGACGTTCGTAAACCAAAGATGGCGTGCCGGTGCTGGCGTAGCGGTGGCGTTAGCCGCCGCCGCCAGCATGAGCGTCAGGCGTCCGCGCACGCGCCACCTGGCATTCGTCAATGGAAACCGTGAAGGGGTGGCGCGTTCGTCATTATTGAGCGCGTAGTGGGTCAGGGAACGAAGCGCGAACTAATTTATCTTTTGAGCATCGCGAACTAACTTTGTCTTTCGAGGGCGCACGAATTGCAAAAAAGCATTCGCATTGTTCACGACTCACAACTTCACCTGGTCGCCTGCGTCGAATTGAAAAAATCACACGAACTGCCGACACGCAAACGAATTGCCCGGATCGCACGATGAAAATGTCTAAATCAAGCGCATTAACCGCCGACGAAAAATTGACTCATCGTAATGTTTGAAAACATTGTGGTAAATCGTGGTATCTTGGACTTTCGTATCATGGAAAAAACCATCGCAAATATATTTACCCGGAACTGGCTCGCAGTCAGAGTGCTTCTCTTTGCCATCATCGTCCTGCCCGCGAGCGCAAAAATCGGAATCACGAATCAAATGCAGCTTGGCAATCCAAGCAATGCCACGACCGACACGAATAACCATAGTCACTTTCTGATTCAACGCACCGTCGAAGCCCTCGACTATAACGACAATCTCCGTGAACCAAATTGGGCAAGTTGGGACTTAACCACTGACGACTTAGGCTCAAGTGGACGCTCCACATTTCTTCAAGACACGACCTTGCCCGGAAACTTCAATTGGGTCAAAGCCACGGATTACAGTGGTTCGGGATATGATCGTGGACACATGTGTCCGTCAGGAGATCGAACTGTCAGCACATCGGTCAATGATCTGGTCTTCTATATGTCGAACATCATCCCACAAACACCGGACAACAATCAGGGTGTTTGGGAAAGTCTCGAAACTTACTGTCGGACAATTGCTTCTCAGGGAAATGAAGTCTTGATAACCTGTGGGCCAAGTGGATTCGGAACGAATCAAATCAATGCTGCCGGTCTGGTCTATATCCCGTCAAACACTTGGAAAATTATCGTCGTCGTCACCAATGGGAATGACATGGCAACCAATCGAATCACATCCTTAACACGAGTCATTGCCGTCAACATCCCGAACATTGCCGGAATCCGGTCTGCTCCGTGGACAAACTATCTTGTCTCGGTCAAGCAACTGCAAACCACTACCGGATATACTTTCTTCTCTGCCCTTCCTGCCTACACTGCTGCCGTCCTTCGTGCCAAAATTGATGGTCAACCTGATCCGGTCATACCACCGCCATTATCCGGGAACGTCACCAATGCAACTGGTCTTGTCCTTTCCTGGCCTGCTGGTGCAACAGGCTTCTTTCTTCAGAAAAACACAAACCTTATCTCGACGAACTGGACAACCTTTATCGGGTCTGTCAGTAGTAATGCTGCAACCATTTCCGTGACTATTCCCGCTCAATCGGGTGCAAACTTCTTTCGTCTGGTGCATCCCTGATTCGTGTCTTGCTGTCTCCTTGGGCAAGCTTTCATACTTAATCCCAGCCAACTTCCTTTATTTGCTCCTTCCCGAAGTCTCTGCTTACGCATTCTGCCAAAAGTGGCATGAAAATGGGAACCGTAAATTGACTGCAAGATTGGTCTTTGAGTTGACTGTAATCCCTTGGTAGCTGGCTCGTCATGTGCATTTTCGGAATGCAACGGCGTGGCAGTCACCCGTGATGCCTGTAAACAGCACACATCCTGATTACGACGCCAACCTTCCGGCATGGCTCCGCGCCCGCGATGTCTTCGCCGGTGAGGATGCCGTCAAAGCCGCGCGTGAAAAGTATCTCCCGCGTCTGGACTGTCAGGACGACCCGGAATACGACGCTTACCTAAAACGCGCCTCTTACTTCAATGCCACTGGCCGCACGGGTGATGGCTATGTCGGTCTTATCTTTCGTCGTGAACCGACTTTCAAACTGCCTGCTGGCAATGGTGTCGGTGATGCCCTTGCCGAATTTGTCGAAGATGCCGACATGCTTGGAACGTCGCTGTCTGCCTTCTCGAAAAACCTCGTCACTGAAGTCATCAACGTCGGTCGTGCTGGCACGCTGGTAGATTGGAATGATTCATCCGGTCAACGAGCTTATGCCGTCGCCTATTCCGCCGAAGACATCATCAACTGGCACACGGAACGGGTGAATGGCCGCAACGTCGTCTCGCTGGTGGTCCTCAAAGAAACCAGCCAAACACCCGTCGCTGAATCTGATCCCTTCGACCCGGACGAAATCCAGCAACTTCGCGTGCTCAAACTTGTGCCGCCGCAAGGCGTGGCTGACAACGCTAAGGCTGACTGGTCTTACCAAGTCGAAATCTGGCAATTCGTGCCTGACGGCCAAAGTCCGAATGCCGCCCGCAGCCGTGGCAAAAAGAAATGGAAACTTACTGATTCCATCACGCCGCTTCGCCTTGGAAAACCTCTGCCGCTGATTCCTTTCGTCTTTCATGGGCCTCGCGATTCACTCCCTGACGTGGACAAGATTCCTCTTGCCGACATCATCGCTGTCAATCTGGATCACTACCGCCTGAATGCCGACTACAAGCATGGAATGCACTTCACTGCCCTGCCTACGGCATGGGTCAGTGGCTTCGACAAGAACTCCAGCCTTCGCATTGGCAGCAGCACGGCATGGGTCGCCGAGACTCCCGGTGCCACGGCTGGCTATCTGGAATTTCACGGTCAAGGTCTGACGACTTTTGAGCGAGCGATGGATCGTGACGAGCAACTCATGGCCGTCCTCGGCACCCGGATGCTCGAATCCCGCAAGCGTGTCGGTGAAACCGCCGCTGCCATTGAACTGCGTCAGAGCGGCGAGAATAGCATCCTGAACACAATCTCTTTCAGCGTCAGCGCCTCCCTGACGCAAGTGCTTCGGTGGGTGTATTGGTGGAACTCGACCGAGCCGATTCCTGATGCCATTGGCCCCGACCTTGTGCTGGCAACCCTGAACACGGATTTCAGCATCACCGGCATGTCCGCGCTGGAAATCACCGCCCTCGTGGCCGCGTGGCAGGCTGGTGCCATCAGTCAGGCAACCATGCTCGACCTGTTCCGCGCTGGTGAAGTCATCGCACCTGGCCGCAGCAACGATGAAGAAATCAATCTGCTTGCCAGCGAAAAGAAAAAGAAACCGGCGGTTGCCGTCCCGCCGACTGCGCCCGGTGATGTGAACGCCGAACCCGTAACCGCGAATTAAAAGTATATGCCCCTCAAATTCAAATATGCAACCAAGCAGGAAATACCTGCTGAACATCAATCCTTCTACGTCGAGCGCGATGGTTCTTGGACTCTGGACGCCGATGGCGTCGTGAGTCAGACCAAACTGGATGAGTTCCGGCAGAACAACATCACGCTGACGAACCAGCTCAAGAAATTTGAAGGCATTGACCCTGACGCCGTGCGGCAACTGGCCGAAGACAAGCGCAAGCTGGAAGAGGCGCAACAACTCAAGGCCGGCGAAGTGGACAAGGTCATTGAGGCACGACTGAAAGCCGCCCGTGCCGATTGGGACAAGACGCATGGCGTCGTGGTCGCTGAACGCGACGCGCTGACGGGTCGCCTGACGGCAATTCAGATTGATCAAGCCGTCGTGAGTGAAGCGACCAAGCGCGGCCTGCGCCCGACGGCGATTACGGACATCACTTCACGGGCGCGCACAACTTTCAAGCTGGTGAACGGAGTTCCCCAGGCTTTCGAGGCCGACGGCCAGACGGCCCGCATGGGCAAGGATGGCGTGTCGCCGATGACTTTGGCCGAATGGGTGGATGCGTTGGTGTCCGATGCACCCCACTTGTTCGAGGCAAATGCTGGCAGCGGTGCTGCCGGCTCCGGCTCCGGTGGGGCTGGCAACCGATCCGTGAAAAATCCGTTCCGCAAGGAGACGTGGAATCTAACGGAACAAATGAAATTGCAGAAATCCGACCCCGCGTTGGCCGCCCGTTTGAAGGCTTCGGCGTAAGGGTCACAACCAAATTATTCATTTATGGCTAAAACACAATTGGCAGACATCATCGTGCCAGCGCAATTTGCTGGTTACGTCCTTCAACGCACGGCGGAAAAATCCGACCTGTTTCAATCCGGCATTGTCCTTCGCACGCCGGATTATGACACGCGCGCCGCGCTGGGCGGCACGCAAGTCAATATGCCGCATTGGAACGACTTGACGGGCAACCGCCAGCCGTTGAGCGATTCCGCCCCCTTGGTGCCGGCGAAACTCACCGCTGACCAGGACATCGCCCGCATTCACAACGACGGCAATGCGTGGTCGTGGAATCATCTGGCTACGCAATGTGCCGGCGATGATCCGGCGCTGGCGCTCGCGGATTTCCTCGCCGATTACTGGAATCGCCAGAACCAATACATGCTCATCAGCTCCCTCACCGGCGTTTTCGGCGCGGCGAGCATGGCGGGCAACCTGCTGGCGATTCACAGTGAAAGTGTTGCCGCGCAAACCTCGGCGACGCGGTTGAACGGCGCGACCTTCGTGGATGCGACGCAACGCCTTGGCGACCGTGGCGACCGGCTGGTTGCCGTGGCGATGCACTCGGCGACGGAAGCCGCGCTTCGCAAGCTCGACCTGATTGACTTCATCCCGGACAGCCAGGGTGAAACGCAAATCAAAACATTCCAAGGCCGGCGTGTCATCGTGGACGATGGTTGTCCTTCCCGCGCTGGCACGACTGACGGCGTAGTTTATACCACCTATCTGTTTGGCCTCGGCTCGGTCGGCATGGGTTTCGCCGATTTGAACGGTGCGCCCGTCGAGGGCGGTCACGGCACGGAAGGTTGCGAAATGGCGCGTGATGCCCTTAACAGCGACACGTTCCTCGTCAATCGTCGCCGCTTCATCCTGCACCCTCGCGGCGTGAAGTTCACCAGCGCGAGCGTGGCCGGTGCGAACCCGACCAACGCTGAATTGGCGACGGCCGCAAACTGGATTCGTGTTTGGGAAAATAAAAACGTCCCGGTCGTGGCGGTCACTCACAACATTTGAACCAAAGGCGTGCCGGTGTTTGCGCCGGCACGCCTTTCAACCAAATAAATTTATGGGCAAACTTATACCTCGCAGTTTTGAGCGGATTCGTTCGGGTGAACAATTCCAGCCGACAACTTTTACCAACGTCGCGGCGGCGGTTGCCGCCGGCGTCACGGCGGCGAAATTTCCGCGCCGCATCATCTACCTGTCCGCTGGCGGCACAGGCTCGGTTCCTTGTCTCGCCATTTCGGACGGCACGAACTGGAAACAGGTCGCCATTGGTGCAAATGCCATTTGAGCCATGAACGGCCTCCATCCCATTATCCGGCGCAAGCGGCGTCCGCTTTATGTCGAGGACGCTCCGCCGATTCCGGCCAAAACCGAGCCGGTTCAAGCCGTGGCTGAAAAGCCTGTGGTTGAACCGGTGAAACGTAAAAAAACAGCCGATGCCGATAAAACTTCCAGCCCTGCCGCGCCGTAACGCGCCCTGGACGCCGCTGCAACGGCGGACATGGCTGGCGGAGCAACGTCGCAAACATCATTTGTTGCCCGCGCCGGTTTTGCGGGCGGTTTATCCTGACTTGCTGCAATGGAATTGGGATTTGCCGAATCCCTACAAGTGGAATGTCTGGTTGAGCCTCGACGGCGGTGCGAATTACATTCTGGTGGACGGCTATTGGGAATATGGCGATGCCCGGCAATTTGCGCCGGATGGCGGCGGCGAATTGCATTTCATCGTTGGCGTTGATCAGGATGGAAACGAAATCACGCAACGTAGCAATGCCGTTCGCCCCGATGATGCGCCGCTGCCGGTGTTCGTTGGCTTCCCGGATAATGGCGTAAGCACCGCTGGTTACAACATGACCGCCAACGAATTGCTGTTGCACTTCAATGGTGATTTATACGATACGTCCGGTTATGGCCGCGATGTGGTCCCGTATGATGGTGGAAGTTGGGGCGGCGTGCATTATGGGCAGTCCGCCGACATTGCCTTTGACACGTTTCTTGGCAACGCCAGCGGCGTCAATTTCCATTGGGCCGGCGGACGCTCGGAAACCTATCCTGATTGGGCGGGCACCGACGGCACGACCGTCATTTTTTGGGTGAAGATTTCGTATTCAGATACGCCAGCCGACGATGGCTTTAATCAACCCATTATTTGCTTTTGCTCGGACGTATCTAACACCGGGCTGCTCATCATGGGTGGGATTCCTTTCCAAACCGATCCGCCCCGCGAGCAATTCAATGTGACGATGGACTTGTCGCACGGAACCTATTACGGAATTTGCGAATTTTCCCTCCGCAAATATGTATGGAACCAACTGGCGATTGTTTCACTCGGCGGCGATCACCAGGTCTTTGTGAACGGCGTTTTTGCTGCCGAAAACGTCACGGAACCCTTCGACACGGATTGCGGCCTGCGCTTTGGCGGCTGGTATGACGACAACCAAATGTCCATCAGCCCCGCCGTCGAACTGGCGGAGTTCGCCGTTTTCAACCGGGCAATGGAGGCGGAGGAACTTGCCGCCATCAACCAACTACAAACTGCAACTATAAACTTATGACCGCGATCAACATCAAACCCAAAACCATTGAACTGGCACCGGCGCGCACGGCGCAGATTTCAAACCTCACCTGGCGCACAAACGATGATTCGTTTGCCCGCAAGCTGACAATCATCGTCAACAACCTCACCGCTTTTCAGGTGACAGGCACGGATTATGACGCGCTTGGCGAATGGACGGATGATACCATCGAAAACTTGATTCTGGCGAAGTTCGGCCTCGAACTGGCTTAACGCCTATGGCGCTGACGCTCATTAAGGAAACCGGCGCGGGGCTGGTGGATGCCAACAGTTACGCGGACGTGGCCGATGGCAACGCCTACCACGACGGGCATTTGTATGCCTCGGCGTGGACCGCTGCGAGCGACGCGCAAAAGGCGGTGGCGCTCGTGATGGCGTCGCGGCTGATTGACGCCGAATTTCAATTCAACGGCACGCGCACCAATGCCGTGCAAGGGCTGCAATGGCCCCGCGCGAAATGTCCCGAACCGGACAACGTCCATGTGCCGCTCTCGGTGCTGCTGCCGATTCCTTATGACTACGTTCAATATGACACCGTGCCGAAAGCCGTTTTCCAAGCGACGTGCGAAATGGCGCGGGAACTTTTGATTACCGACCGCACCATCGCGCCGCCGGGCGAAGGGCTAAAATATTACAATTCTGGCGGCGTTCAAACCGGTTACGACAAAACCGACCGCCGGGGGGTGCTGTCGCAAGTCGCTCAAGTGATGCTGGCGAAATACGGCTCGCAAATCAGCGCCCATAGCGGCGCGGTGCGGCTGGTCCGGGCGTAATCTCAAACCAGTTGTGCGGCGCACGTTGCGCGGGCTTCTGAAACATCGAGCCTGCTTTTCGCATTGGCTTCATCTAGCAACTGTTCGGGGGCGAAATCATCAAACTTTTCGCTGCCTTTATTCGGCATGAGCCGGGCGAGCGCAACGGCATCCGGCTGAGATTTGGAAACCTCACGAAGATGTGCAAGAAAATCTTCCGGCGATGAAAGCTGATATGTAATTGAAAGAAGGTCGGTTTCGTGGGCGATTTTTGCGGACCTGGCGAGCAGCGAAAGTGTCCGCATGGTGCGCGTGCCAACCCACGGAAACCACTGAATGTTTTTCTTGCCGAAAACGACGTTCGTTGCATCCAGCCTGACAATGAAAGCTGTCTGGCGTGCTGCGCGTAATAGTGTTTTGCTGTTTTGATCGAGATATGCGGGTTCGTCTTTGTCCAGCAGAACCTTTTTCATTTCCCGCATGACTCGCGTGTGGATTTCGCCAGCAGCGCCCGGAAATGGCGTCGGCTTTTTTCCGGGCGACAAAGACACCAGCACCAACTTCTTGTCGAAAACTATATCCCTGACTTGCCAGCGTTTGCCGGCGAGCAACAGGTGTTCGCCCACTGGTGGAATGACTGTCGCCGGGAGCTTGCCAATTTCCGCCTGTCCACATCGAATGACAAACTCCTCCGCTGTTTGAAATGCGACATAAAAATCAAAACTCGCGGTGATGCGCTCGCCTAACAAGCCAAGTATCAAGTCACCCTGCGGAATTTGTTGGATCAACTCATGCTCGGCAAGGCCGCGTAACAACACTTCAAGCTGCGACTGGCTGACGCTCCGAAACGGCCCGCGCTGGCAGAGTGCGCGATATAAATTTGCGGCGGGCATTCCGCCGGTCTGTTTTAGAAAGCTCAAGATTTGATGGATGAGCGTGCTGACGTGCATCCGATTTTGTTCAAATGGCTCCAGCCATTTTTCCAGCATTAGCCGCGTCATGCCGATGGCGCGCAGTAAATCGGGAAAAAGCAAATCCGTCAGTGAACTTCGACTATGCGGCGAATCCTCGCGCACATACAATCGCATGATTTGTGGTTCTTCATCACGCCGCCCGGAACGTCCGAGCCTTTGCACCATTGAGGCAACGCTCCAGGGTGTATCAAGCTGGCCGATGGCGCGCACGTTGCCAATATCAATGCCCATTTCAAGCGTGGCGGAACAAAGCGCAGTCGTTGGCACGCCGCTTTTCAAGGCGGCTTCGGCTTCCTCCCGCAAGTCTTTGGAAAGCGAGCCATGATGAACCACAAACGGGTCAAGCGGCCATTTTTCTTTGCTGACACGCTCATGCAATCTATCGGCCAAATCTTCAATCGCCATCTTGGAATTGCCGAAAATCAAATTGGTTGAGCCTTGGAAATTCCGAATAATATCGTCGGCGACTTCATCAAGTGCATCAATGCTTTTGCCCTTTTCGGATGCTATGACCGGCTTGCGTTCCTCGATCAAAGCCGCAAGTTCTTTTGCGCTGCCAACTGATTGCGGCGTTAAACTGCTGGCGAGCGCGAGCGCTTGGCCGGGTGTCAGACGCGGGGCAGGCATTGATCCTCCCGGCGGTGGTTCTAAAAATGTTTTGATGCCAAATTTTATTTCCCGCTTGGCAGAAGTATCCTCAATGACTTGAACCTTATCCACCGCATCCGGCGCAATGAAAGCCCGCGCCAATTGCGGGTCGGCGAGTGTTGCCGAAAGGCCGACCAGTCGCGGAGCGACACCAGCGGTGTTTTGCAGGCGGCTCAAAAGACTTTGCAAATGCACGCCGCGCTCATTACCGAAAAAACTGTGCAACTCGTCAATCACCACAAACGAAAGATGCCGATACACGCGCGATACCTGCACGCCATAATTGATGAAATTGGATTCCAGCGATTCCGGCGTTATGAGCAGGATGCCGGATGGTTTTTCCCGCAGGGCTTTTTTCTGGTTTGCCGGCACGTCGCCATGCCAGCGGTGAACGGGAATTTCAAGCTCGGTGCAAAGTTCTTCCAGTCGGCGGAATTGGTCATTGATGAGCGCCTTCAACGGGCCGACGTATATCGCCTGCACCGATGGCTGCGGATTGGCGGCGAGTTTTGAAATGATGGGCAAAAAAGCCGCTTCTGTTTTGCCGCCAGCGGTCGGCGCGCAAATGACCAGATGCTTTTCGGTCCCGCAAATCGTTTGGATGGCCTGAACTTGAATCGCCTTTAACGCTTTCCATCCCATTTTCCAGATCGCTTCCTGAACGCCGGGATGAAGCAGGGAAAATGGTTCCTGGCTCATCAGAGCTTGAATGTTGCGAGATTGTCTTCGGTGTCGGCGGGGGGCGGAACGCCATTGGCAATTTCCTCCTCAATCGAAATTACCTTGTCCCGTTTGGCGAAAGAAACATCTCCCAGGAAACTTTGCCAGTCCCGTCCGGGATTTTGATCGAGCACATTTAGCAAGCCGACAAATGATTTGATGACCTCGCGGGGTGTTTTGTAATAGTCCGCGCCAAGCGTTTCACTCGCTTTTTTCAACAGGGCTTTCAAGGCATCATCCGGCACGATATATTTTTTCTCGTCACCAAAGGCATGGACGTGACGAATGTTGCGAAGCAGCACGAACAAATCTTCGGCGCTCAAATTTTGCAGGCGCAATACCGGGCCGGAAAAATCCTTCACGCCCTGACCGGCAAACCGATTTTCTGCCAGTCGTGAGCGCAAGGCTTCGTAGCTGTAAAGCCCGCGTTTCTTATCCTCCAGAAAATCATCCGTTCCGCCCAACACAAACCCCAAATTCTTCACGCTGCCTTGCAAACAGTCATTCAGCATGGTGAGAATGGCTTCGTAGTTTGCCTGACGCGCGCGGGCGCTGGGCAACCTGTGCGACAGAACCACCATTTCATCCAGGTTCACCAAAAGCCCGGTATAGCCGGCCTTGACGCAAAAAGCCGCCATCAATTTCAGGCTGTCGTAAAAATTCTCGTCGCCAATAATCCGGCGGACGCCAAGCTCGGCGCGGGCGTCGGTTTTCGTGGTGTATTCGCCGCGCAACCAACGTAGGGCCGCGCCTTGCAAGGTGTCGTCGCCATTGGCGTAACCCTCGTAGTATTTCGATAAAACCTCGGCAAACTCAAATCCACCGACACTATCCTGCAAATCTTTCAAGTCTTCGTGAATCCGGCGTTTCACTTCTTCATCATTGCCACCCGCCGTTTTCACTTGGTTCTGAATCGTTGAAATCCACCCCTCACATAAAGTTCGCAGCGCACCGCCGTCGGGCTTTGATTTGATGGCGAGATTCTTCATCAACTCGGAAAACAGCGCGCGTGACTGTCCGCCGGAAGCGTGAATGCGCCGCTCCATCGTCATGTCCGCCTGCACCACCACCATGCGCTTTTGCAAGGCCACCGTGCGGACGAGATTCAGGAAAAAACTTTTCCCGCTGCCAAACCGCCCCATGACAATGCGAAATGCCGCGCCGCCTTGCTCAATCCGCTCAATGTCGGTGAGTGTTGCCGTCACCTCGTCTTTGCGGCCAACTTGAATCAAGTGGAGTCCTAAGCGGGGCACCAGGCCCGCCTGCAACGATTGCAGCACTGCATCGCGTTCGCGTCGTTTGATTTCAGCCATAAATTTTTTCGTTTGCAATCAATTCGCGGCGGATGACCACCGGGCCGTCGCCGTCCAGAATAAATTCGCCCAGCGCTTCATCTGACCATTCATTGATTGTTTCAGAAATTTTCCCCGGCATAAAGTGAAACTCGCGCGCAAGTGCATTGAAATCATTCACCGGCCATGAATCGCGTGTCAACAGGCGTTCAAGAATCGGGTGAAATGCGGCATCCAGCCCGTTGAATCGCGTCGGCTGCGGCGCGTCTTTGCTGACAGTTGAAATTTTTGGAATTTCCGGCACGGGAAGTGTGATTTTAGTCGGTATTTGAATTGATTCCTCCGGCTCGTCAGCCATCACGACCGACAGGATGGCAACGACCTCCTTGGTTTCGTTTGTAATCTGATAGACTCGTTCCATATCGAGCGCGAAGTGTTTTGATACTGGTGGTTCTGTTGGCCCTTCAGCTTTAACCCTAGTGTCTGTGTCCGATGATCTACACGACTCAATAAGCTCTTTTGCTTCGGCATACCTTATCCCACGGCCCGCTTTAATGCCGTGTTTGCCGAGTTCATCCAACTGCTCTTGTGTCGCTGGTCTATCATAATTTTGAAAATCTTCTGCCTGGCGTGTGGATCCGGCGATTTTTTCTGATGGGTTCTCCTTGGTCACACAGCAACATTTTGACAATGACCACCCACACAAAGGACAAATCGCGCCAACTGGTTTTGCAGCGCTTTCAGCGCTGGCTCCTAGCATCCGCCCGGCAGCCAAGAACTCATCCAATGCTGAAACATTTTTTGAATTTAGCCGGTTATCTGCTTTTGCACTGGCTTCTGATAAATCCGCGCCCGGCAAATTGTTAAACTGCTTTGCCACCAGCCGCTCATGCAAATCGCGCCAGCGTGCATTTAGGGCTTTCCAGTCCGTAAAATTCCATGTCTTCCCGGCCAATGTGTTATCATCAATGACAACCCCCGGATGGCCGGTTCGCCAATGATTCCATAGCCATTTGTCATTTGTTGAAACATCACCATGAACCTTCGTAGCGCGACCACTACAAATTTGATAAATATAATTTTCAAGCGTGACCAGTGGAATTGCAAACGCCTTAAAGATTTTTTCCAAGGCGCGGCGCTCGTCCCTTGTGATTTCATTATTAGCCGCCGCCACCTGCACCAGCAGGTGTGCAATGACAAGCCGCTTGTCTGCCGCAACAGATTTGGCAATTTTAGCGGCAGTTTGCGTTGTGGAGCATAATTCTTGGGCCAATAATTGCTCCAAGATGAGCAATCGCTTGTGGTCTGTTAGTGTTAGGCCAACTTGTTTTTCGATTACTTGGCGAAACAAATCAAGCTCGACCAGATCAATCTTCCCGTCGGCGGTGGTAATGAGAATACAAAGTCTTAACAGGTTGGCCGCGCCAAGATAAGCCGTGGATGGTTGAATTGGATCACCATCTAACGGCTTGAACAACGCGAGCGTTTGATTTTTATCGTAGGTGCCATTTCCGAAGCGGGCATCTGGTTCGACGCAGTAGCCCTTTGACTCAATCGTATCAGCTATCTGTCGGCTGAAACTAATTGTAGGAAATATATTTTCAGCGAAAGCGTAGTTTAATGGTCCTGCCGGTAGCCAGTTGCCGCCAGGAAAAGTTAGGTTTCGCTCTATAACCCCTTCCACCCATTCAGCAAATCGCTCGATTGGTGCGTGATAACTATATGTAGTTGGTTTTTGGACTGCTGGCCGTCTCTGCGCAAAAACATGCTCTAACCTCGCTGGGATTGAGTAATCACCGGGAACTTTATTTTGCTGTATAGCTGCTTCTTGAATCGTAACTCCGGGCGGACTTATCTGGTGTTTTGTCTTCTGCCGGAAAAAAACCGGGACAATTTCGGCATGGCAAAGTGGACATTCCCGCTTCTTACCAACCATAACCGCTTGAATTTGGATTTTGCCGCCGCATTCCGGGCAATACATCTCATAAATCTTTTCTGAACGATTAGGCGATTCTGGAATGCTTCTCTCTGCGACGGCGTCCTCTGCCAAAGGTGCTTTAGGAAATGAATGTGGTTCCCAATCCGTGTTCCAATTATGCTGCACATACCAACGCTTTATCTCAGCGCAATAAATCTCATGTCGCCGCCGATTTTCGGCTTCAATTGTCTTAACCTCCGCTATCCAGTTTGTCTTTGCCTTTTCATAATCATAATCAAAATCCAAGCCCGAATTAAAACGTTGACGCCGAGGTTCGCGTGGATAGGAAATATATTTCGGTCGTTTTGGCTCTTTAGTTAAGACCTTACCAACTTTACCGCTTGGGCCTGCCGAACTCTCCGCGTAACTCTGCACTTCGCGTGCCGGGATTGTGTATTCGCTTGGA
>Ga0364900_10339_pt1 | contig 16179 bp, 11 predicted proteins | sample ExccelJu500002D3_FD_206974 | JGI IMG/M metagenome (GOLD analysis project Ga0364900, IMG submission 206974) | Enriched cells from Trout Bog Lake Hypolimnion, Wisconsin, USA - BchlTB.July09.5000.02.D3 | ecosystem: Environmental > Aquatic > Freshwater > Lake > Hypolimnion/Profundal zone | place: USA...
TTGCCGGAGCAGCCGCTTCCAGTACGGCCGGCAACTCCGCCGCGGTACCGGTCGCAGTGGCTATGGCGGATCCAAAGTTTGCGCCCGTATCGGCTGCCGCGACGGTTCAAGTGGCGGCTTCGGTTATTGTGACGGCGATTCTGACACCGCTACTAACATCATGGATGTATAGAAAAAACAACCAGCGGATCGCTGCAAAGGCTGCTGTGGCGAGCGGAACAAAGTGATATTCTTTCCAGCCGTAGGGCTATCGCAGATGTAATCGAATTCAAAGGAGAATGCATTCATGGAAAAGTTAACGTTCGAGTGTGCACAGAAGATTGTTGCCAAGGGCATGGAAAAGGCAACAGCGGATTACAAACGTCCTATTTGTATTTCGGTGTGCGATGCGTATGGGTTCCTGTTGGCGTTTGGCCGCATGGATGGATCGCCGATTCGCAGCATCGACATCTCCCAGCGCAAGGCATTTACCGCTGTCCGCACCGGTGTTGGGACTGACGTGTTCCAGACCCGGCTGCTGAAGAATCAACATCAGGCCAGCTATTACGACCTAACATTCACGGCTCTAGCTGGAGGCAACCCGATCATCGGCAAGGACGGCGCCGTGTTGGGCGCAGTTGGCGTGAGCGGCCTTGCTCCCAACGAGGACCAGGCGATCACCGAGGCCATGGCTGCAAAGGCAGCTGCAGGGGAGCTATAACACTTGAAGGGGCGGGCATTGCTACCCACCTTAACCGCGCAAAAAACCGCGCGGCGAAGGTGGGGCACCCGGCTCACCATAAATCGAATGCGGATAAGAAGGTAAGCATGAACAAAGCGCGCGTGTACGTTACAAGGATGATTCCGGAGGAGAGTATCAACGAACTGCGGAAGCATTTCGAGGTTGACGTCAACTTCGAAGACCGGGCACTGACCAAGGCTGAATTGATGATCAAAGCCAAGGGCTGCGATGCTCTGATCACGTTGATAACCGATACGGTCGATGGCGAGGTGCTGGACGCCATTGGAGCGCAATGCAAAGTTGTGGCGAACTATGCCGTGGGCTTCAACAACCTTGACGTGGCGGCGGCCATCCAGCGTGGAGTGATTCTCACGAACACTCCCGGCGTGCTGGATGACGCTACCGCTACACATGCTTTTACCTTGTTGCTGGCGACTGCCCGGCGAATTGTCGAGGCGGACAAGTATGTCCGAGACGGCAAGTGGAAGGGCTGGGCACCGATGTTCTTCATCGGAATGGACGTTGACCGGAGAACACTCGGGATCGCGGGCATGGGCAGGATCGGTTCTAATATTGCCCGTAAGGCAAAGAGCTTCGACATGAAGATCATTTACGCCGATGCGCGACGGAACCCGCAAGTGGAAAAGGAACTCGGCGCAACTTACGTGGACAAGGAAACACTGCTGAAAGAGTCGGATTTCCTTACTCTCCACGTGCCTTTGATGCCCGAAACTTTTCATTACATCGGCGAAAAAGAGCTGCAGATGATGAAGAAGACTGCGGTTCTCGTTAACGCTTCACGTGGCCCTGTAGTGGACGAGAAGGCGCTCTTGAAAGCGCTTCAGGAAAAGCAAATCTGGGGAGCGGGGCTGGATGTATTTGAGAACGAACCTGAAGTCCTGGCCGGTCTGACGGCGCTGGATAACGTGATCGTTGTGCCCCATATTGCCTCCGCAACCTCAGAGACTCGGATCAACATGGGAAAGATCGCGGTGAACAACATCATCAAAGTGCTGAGTGGTCAAAGCCCTGAGACTTGTGTGAATCCTGAGGTGCTAAAGAAATAGCGCGCGTTCCGGAAAACTCTACGCCGCAGCTTCATACACCTGAGGCTGCGGCGTTTTCTTTGCGTGTTACGTGGGGCGACCATGCATTCTGCCAGCACGCCGAGGCCGCCGGAATTACGCGGAAGAGTTAGAATTTGAGCTTCGCCTCTGGGCGGCGGGAGTTGCAATGAAACAGATTGCGGATTGGGCGTTGGGAATGGCCGTGGCACGGGGCGCAAGCCACGCCGAGGCGCGCATCGTGAATGAACGGGGCCGCTCGCTGGGAACCCGGAATGGGCGCGTGGCGATGGCCTCGGATGGCGAGTCGCTGGGGCTGGGAGTGCGCGTTCTGGCCAACGGCGGATGGGGCTTCGCCGCTACCCAGGAACTGACGCGCGAGGGCGTGGAGCGCTGTGCTGCGCTGGCTGTGGAGATTGCGAAGGCTTCCGCAAGCGTGCAAGGCGAGCTTGTGAGATTGGTGGATGAGCCAGCGGCAGTCGCCGAGTGGAGTTCGCCGTGCGGGATCGATCCGTTTGCTGTGCCTATCGAGGACAGCTTCGAGTTGCTGCGCAAGATCGATGCAGCGCTGACGGCGGTGGATGGCGTGACGCTGGCTGAGACTAACATGGTCTTCCGGCGGTACGAGCAGTGGTTCTACAGCACGGAAGGCGCGGCGATTCATCAGACGCGAACGACGACGGGAGCGGGATTCGCGGCGCACGCTTTTGAAGGCGACTCGATCCAGACTCGCTCGTATCCGAATTCGTTTGGTGGGCAGTATCAGAACAAAGGGTACGAGCTGGTTGGGGAACTTCGCCTGTTGGAGAACGCCGAGCGCGTGGCGCGGGAGTGCGTCGCGCTGCTGAAGGCTCCGCAGTGCCCTGATGGACGGCGCGACGTTGTGCTGGACTCTTCGCAATTGGGATTGCAGATTCACGAGTCGATTGGGCATCCGATTGAGTTGGACCGGGTGCTTGGGTATGAGGCAAATTTTGCGGGCACCTCGTTCCTCACCTTGGACAAACTGCACACGCTTCGCTATGGGAGCGACCTGGTGAACGTTGTGGCCGATGCGCGCCCTGAGCACGGTCCGGGGTTGGGGACATTTGCCTTCGACGATGAAGGTGTTGCGGCACAGTGCGTTCCCATCATCACGAAGGGACAGTTCGAGGGATACCTGTCGTCGCGCGATACGGCGGCGATGGTTGGGCGCAAGCGCTCGGGCGGGCACATGCGCGCGGAAGGATGGGCGCGGGTGCCGATTGTGCGCATGAGCAATGTGAGCATTCTGCCTAGCGAGACGCCATTGAGCTTCGATGAACTGATCGGCTCAACCGACGACGGAATCTACATGGAGACCAATCGCTCGTGGTCCATCGACGACAAGCGCTACAACTTTCAGTTTGGCTGCGAAGCGGCGTGGGAGATCAAGGGCGGCAAGCTGGGACGGATGCTGCGTAACCCATCGTATTCAGGGATCACGACGGAGTTCTGGAATTCGATGGACGCGATCTGCGACCGGAAATACTGGACGCTGTGGGGGACTCCCACCTGCGGCAAAGGACAACCGGAACAAGTGATGGGGACGGGGCACGGCGCGGCGCCGGCACGGTTCAGGCAGGTGAAGGTGGGCGGGGCGTATGGGAGCTGAGAGTAAGGACGTAGCAGGTTGTCTGGAGCAAAGAAAGTGATTTCAATTGACCGTATAGAAGACCCAATCGTAAATGGCTCGGAAGGTTTCTTTGATGAACCGAGTGTCCGAGAAGACTTGCACGTCACCATCCGTATTGCGAAAGATTTTTATGACTTTCTCGTAAAGGTCGGCGAGACGCCCTCTGCAGATCAGATCGACTACATGATAGGAACGATCAGGTCTGGCATGGACTGGTCTTTCCAACTCGCGTATGGTTGCCGTTGCATTGACACGGGAGGTGACACTTGGCGCTTTGATCGGCACACGCACTATAGTTTTCCTGAATTACGTGAATCGTTTATGCGTCGCTTTGAACATCTTGTCGAATCCGACGACAGCGCCGTGAATAGACTGGCATCTCTGTTCGCTCTAACTCATCTTGAACTCGTTTTCTTTGCTCAAAATTTCCCGCCGCCTTGGGAATATAAAGTCACAAATTACAAAACCGCACTGGAGAACGTGATGGACCTCACGGACAAGCTCATTAAAGAGAAGCAGCTTCGATCGATCAAAACAGGAGATGATCGATGAATGTGAATGTAGCGATGGACAAGGATCGGTGTTCGGAGATTTTTGAGCGTGTTCGCCTTGCGGCCTCGGTGAGCGACGTTGAGGTTACGGTGCAGGGCGGCCGTTCGGCGCTGACTCGCTTCGCCAACAACGCGATTACGCAGAACGTGAGCGAGGAGGGCTGCGAAGTATCGGTGCGGGTGCAGATGGGTGGACGCACGGCACGGGCTACGACCAACCGGCTCGACGAGGAAAATCTGCGAAGGGTAGTACGGCACGCGGAAGAGCTGGCGCGGGTGCAGGAAGAGGATGCCGAACTTTTACCGATGCTGACGGCGGCGGAGCAGGGAAGTGCGCCGACGATCGATCGCTACTGTGAAGCGACCGCTGAGATGGGTGCGGGCGAACGCGCGGAACAGGTTGCGGCGATGGTGGGGATCGCTCGTCGCGAGGGGCTGAATTCGGCAGGAACTTATTCCTGCGGGGAAAGCTTCGAGGCGCTATTCAATTCGCACGGGGTTGCGAGATGGCACAGGCAGACGTTGGCTGAGGCATCGATCACGATGCTGGCGGCGGACAGCTCCGGCTGGCAGAAGCAGAACTACACCAAGGCGAAACGGCTGGATGCGCGTGCGCTGGCCGAAATTGCTTCGGAGAAGGCGTTACGCTCAGCCGCTCCGGTGGAGATGCCGCCGGGAAAGTACACGGTGATACTGGAACCTTCGGCGGTGGTCGACCTGATGGGATTCCTGGCCGCCGACTTCAGCGGACTGGCTTTGCTGGAGCAGCGCTCCTGCCTGAACGGACGGCTGGGGAGCAAACTGTTTGGCGAGAATATCTCGATTACTGACGATGTGAGCCACGCCGAGCAGACGGGGCCAGGTTTTGACGGAGAAGGAGTAGCTAGACAGGGCCTGACGCTGGTGGAGAACGGCGTGGTACGTGAAATTGCGATGTCGCGCGGCACGGCTGCGAGGGTAGGCCGCTCGGAGTTGGCGAAAACGGTTGCTGCCCGCGCGACAGGACATGGCTTCAGTCTGCCAAACGAGGGAGGCGAGACGGCGGCAAACATCGTCTTCAAGGTGGCCAAAAGCACAGAAAAGACGGTGCAAGAGATGATTTCCAGCACGGAGCGAGGCCTGCTGGTTACCCGTCTGTGGTACATCCGCGAGGTGGATGCCTATGAAAAAATACTGACGGGGATGACTCGGGATGGGACGTTTGTAGTGGAAAACGGGAAGATCGGGAAGGGAATCCGGAACTTCCGATTTAACCAGAGTGTACTCCAGATGTTGCGGCAGGTATTGGACTTAGGGACTCCTGTGCGAGCGTGCGGGGAAGAAGCTTTTGATATGGTGGCCCCGGCAATGCGGGTCGAGGGTTTCCAATTCACGGAGACGACTCGCTTTTGACCGGGAGCGCTGGTGGGCGGCTTGGAGGATCGCACAAAGGTACAGCTACACCTTCGTGGGCACTTTCGTAATTTTTCATTTTCGGCTTTGGCGGTTATGCTGAGGATCGTGAAAACAGAGATCCCAAATGGCCTGCGCGGCGCAGTCAGATTCCCTCTGCACCTGCATGTTGCCCTGCACGGGAACGAACAGGAGACGGAGGCGGAGACCCTCGATATTTCCGCTGGGGGCGTCCTCATCCACTGCAGAGTTGACTACCCGGTCGGCTCGACCATTCAGTTTGCGATCTGCATGCCGGCCCAAGCGATAGGGGCGGAAAAAGACGTGAAAATGGAGTGCGTGGGACGCGTTGTGCGCTGCACCCCGGCCGGTGACCGAAATGCAGTTGGCGTAATCATTGACGAATACCGGATCACCCGCTAAGCTAGGCGAAACAATAACTCTGTAAGAGAGCGGGAACAGCCGATGACCATAGGCGAGGCCCAACCAGTACTCCCACCTGCAACAGAAGATGGTTCTGAAGGCGCGATTCTCGTGATTTTGGCTGATGGCGAGCCAATCTTCCGCGTGGGCGTGCGCAAGATTATCGCAGTCGAAGACGACATCCACATCGTGGCGCAGGTGGAATCCGCAGAGAATGCAGTTACCGCCGTTGGCCGATACGATGCCGACGTGATCCTGCTCGAGTGCGAATTGAGCAGTACTCCGAGCGAGATGGTGACCAGCCTGCTGGCGGTGGCTCCGTCGATAAAGATTGTTTTGGTGATGACTGAGCCGACCGAAGCAGAGACGGTGGAGCTGATGCGGCTTGGAGTGCGCGGTATCGTGACGCGCTCGATTGCTCCGGATCTGCTCATCAAGTGCATTCACAAGGTACATGAGGGCGAGACGTGGCTCGACCACAGAGGAGTGAACTGGGTCATTGAGGCGTACCGCGCCCAGGCTTCATTACTAATATCGCCGCGGAATAGGGTGAAGCTGAGTCCGAGGGAGATCCAGATCATTGCAGGCGTGACGCAGGGCCTGCGCAACAAGGACATTGCGCAGGAGGTTGGCACTACCGAGCAGGTGGTGAAAAATTATCTGCGAAAGATTTACGACAAACTGGGAGTCTCCGACCGGCTGGAACTTGCACTCTATTGCATACACCATCGCCTGCTGGAAACTTACTCTGGAGCCAACGCTTCAAGCACTGCCCAACCCGCTCCTGAACAAGCGGCGATTGAAGCCATTGCCGGGCCCGCAGGCACTGCTCGAAGATAAGCGGAGTCGGAGCGTAATCCACAGGTTTGGGATGCCGATGCCCACGGATACGACTTCGTACGTTACAATTGAACTGTTCGCGTAAGCGAATCCTGCCTGTTAAGCGGAGAGATGGCCGAGTGGCTGAAGGCGCACGCTTGGAAAGCGTGTTTAGGGGTAACTCTAACGTGGGTTCGAATCCCACTCTCTCCGCCAGAATTTTTTGTAACTCTCATTAAGATCAACTAAATACAATAGAATCATATAAATAGATAGATTGCTCAAAGTGGCCAAAGTGGCCAGAATGTGCTGCTATATGCCTGCTACCCTCGATTTGTCTTAGCATAGGGAAAATGTCTTAGCATGGGGTCTGAGGTTGTTCCAGAAATAAGCAGCCCATCTCCGGAATCATCGGCTTTGGAGGTTGTTCTTTGGCCGGGCCTTGCCGGCCACGACCGTGGTTCTTAACCGGCGTTCTGTACCGATTCGCGCAGGCTTGCTGCTCAGAATCAAAGAATATTTGACGATTGACTGGGACCTACCAAGCTTCGCTGACTTACGAGATAGAAGATAGCTGCGGCCTTACAAAGTGCAGGTAATGCTGATGAGCCTTCGAGTCGTCGGAGGGAGTACACACCCGATTTCGAACGGGGATTGCATTGCATTGGGCGTCGGTCGGCAATACGCACCGGCCAGAACGTGCTTGGCTGATCGACCCGCGCCGTGCTGGAACCCCGCTCCAGACGCTGACCTCAAAGGGCTTGCTGAGCCTTTTGGGCTAGGCGCAGTCCCCGTTGAGCGCCCGTCACCGGGTCTGCTTTCGGGGTGTCGTCGTTCGTCCCTTCTTTTCAACCTTCTTACCGATCTGGTCTGACAACTCAACAAGCGTGGCAGCGTCTGTCTCAGCCCGAGCCGCTTCACAATGCGTCCGCAGCCAGACGAATGTGTCGCCGTCTGGACCTTTCTCACCAAGCTTGGCAGCAATGCGATCCGCTTCGGCGCGAAGGCTCCCGGCCCAGCCATGCAACCCATTGGCGGAACGCTTCATGAATTCCTGGCAGGCCTTCGTATCACCGTGCAGCCAGGCGAGACAAGCAACGCGAAGAATCGAATCGAGGTCGGTGTGTTCTGTTGCTAACTGGTCTTCCCACCCTTGCGCCAGTGCTTTAGTGCCCTTCACCGTGATGGAGAACCTACGGCTCCGGCGCGCGCCTTCCTCGGAGGCCTTCACCAGACCACTCTCTTCCAGCCGGGACAACGCCGGCACCGTGCTGCCTAGGGACAGCCCTGCTCTGGTCTTCAACTCATAGGGAGTCGCAAGGCCTTGGCGCACCATCGCGAGAACGAACAGTTCCAGACTCGTACTCATGGCTCGAACTCTCCCGTCGATATACTTGCGCTACATCCTATCGCATCTGTTGATTGGAAGTGAGCCGCCGTTTTGCCAAGCACGACGATCCCTAATTGCAACTTGATCTGCACTGCCAGGGCCATGACGAAGTTTTGTTAGTTCACGCGTTCGGGTGCTGATTGTGCTTGCTCCCAGATTGGTGCAGCGGAGCACCGCAATGGACTAAGCGCCACGGACTGGACCATGTTCTTTGCCGCGGCGATTGGAGGCCGCCTCGATGGCAAAGAGCAAACGCAAGCGGACGCCAAAAACGGTTCTGAAGCTACCGGACCTCGAGCAGCCTAAGTCAGCGGTTCTGAACAGCCTGACATCCCTAGTTCACAACAGCCCTTTGATAAACCTCCGTCTGGCCACAGTCTGAAGACTGGCGTATGAAGCTACTGATTGTGGACTGCGGAGGGCTGATCGAGCTGGCCTCCACAGGCGGGCGCAAGCTTTGTTGTCCGGCAGGAAGGAGGACGATACTCCGCCTTCCTGCCCCGATGGCTATTACAGTTTCCAGAATTCAGGGATATAGCCCGGAGAGCCACCCACAATCATCAATCTTCCATCGTCGAGCAAGACGGACAAATGCGTATTGCGGGGCAGGTTGAGCGGCGCGCCACTCGTCCAGGTGTTGGTTGAGGGCGTGTAGATTTCAGTCGGAATGACAGTTCCATTGCCTGTTGTCGCGCCATAGCCTCCGGTAACGAGAACCTGTCCATTGCCGAGCAGGGCTGCGGCGTGCTGCATTCGGGGGTTCATCAATGCCGCCGCTTGAGTCCAGGTATTAGTACTGGGGGCATAGAGCATGACAGCCGCAGAAGCGCCTGCGCTGGCATATCCTCCAGCGATTGCTACTCTGCCATCGTTCAGCAGAGTAGCCGTATGCTCCTCAACCCCAATGGGCATGGTCGCCGCTGCGGTCCAGGAGTTGGCTGATGGGTCGTAGAGTTCGGCGGCGCTGAGCGGAGCAGTTCTGGAGGTACCACCGGCAAGCAGAACCTTTCCCGTGTTAAGCAAGGTTGCTGTGTGCATATAACGTGGATTGATCGGACTTCCCACGGCGGTCCAGACATTCGTCTGCGGATCGTAGACCTCGGCGCTCGGGACCAGGCTACCGTTCGAATCTATACCCCCGGCCACCAGAACCTTGCCGTCGGGCAACAGTGTCGCGGTGTGAGAGGTACGCCCGGTGATGAGGCTGGCTGCGGCTGTCCAAGTGTTTGCCGCTGGATCGTAGAGTTCGACGGATGCCAGTACGATTGGATACGACGAATAATAGTAGTAGCCAACGGCGGTGTCGCCGCCTACAACTAGTACCTTGCCGTTCTGGAGCAGCGTAGCCGTGTGCTTCTCCCGGCCCGTGTTCATCGATGCGGCGATGGACCAGGTGTTGGTTGCGGGATTGAATATCTGGGCGAGGTTGGCGGCGCCGTAACCGGAAGGTGAGCCTCCCCCGGCAAGCAGCACCTGACCGTTTGCGAGCTGGGTCGTGGAAAGGCCGAGAGGCTGCACAGTCATGCCGGTTGCCGTCCAGGTATTTGCCGCCGGGTTATAGCTCTCGGCGCTGCCTTGCGCCGCCCCTATACCCGTCCCTTGACCCACACCCGTCCCTTGAATTGTGGAGCCATAGGCGACGACCACGTTTCCATTTGGCAGCGAGGCAGCCAAGTGGTTGAAGCGTGGGACATTCAGGTTGGCCACCAGGGTCCAGGTGTTTGCCACTGGATTGTAGATTTCAGCCGACGTGATGGGAGACAAGTATTGATCTCCACCGCCGGCTGCCAGCACCGTACCGTTGGGCAGCAAAGTCGCAGAATGGTTGCAGCGCGTGACATTCATGGGAGCTGCATAGCTCCAGGTTTTGGCCAAGGGATCATAGATCTCGGCGGTGGCGAGATAGTTTATGCCATAGCTGGGGTCGGATTGATACCCGCCGGTAAACAGCACTTTGCCGCTATTCAACAGCGTAGTTGTGTAAGCGGTCCTGAACGTCTTGAAGCTGCCTACCACCGTCCAGGTGTTTGCTGCCGGATCGTAGACTTCGTTCGTGCTTGCAATCGTAGCTCCGTAGGCCGGATCAAAGCTGATGTCCCCGCCGGTAATCAGCACCGTTCCGTCATTCAACAAGATGGCGGCGTGCCCGAATCGAGCCGTATTCAGGTTGGCGACCGTGGTCCAGGTGTCGGCGGCTGGATCATAGATTTCAGCCGTGTTGTAGCCGTTGCGGTTAGCGTCCTCACCTCCGGCAACGAGCACTTTTCCATTTTGCAGCAGGGTGGCAGTATGCCCGGTTCGCGCCGAGTTCATGTGGGCGACCGTGGTCCAGGTATCGGCTGCCGGATCGTAGATTTCCGCGTCTGCAGTGGAACCGCTCGCTACATATAAGCCGTACAGATTCACCGTGAAGCTCAAACCACCACAGACGAGCACCTTTCCGTTCGAAAAGCTCACCTGCGCCTGTCCGGATGTACGCGGCACAGTCATTCCGGCTGATGCGCTGAAGGTCCCAGAAACCGGATCGAAGATCTCAGTGCTGTAAGGAGCCGTGGTACCCATGGTCAAGTCTCCAGTGCCGACAAACAGGATGGTCCCATTGGCCAGCAGGGAGGCCGTGGGCGAACTGCGGTCCCAGGAAGTTGTTGGATCCTTGAGAAACTGCTGGTTAACGACATTGAGGGTGCGGGAGGCGGTTTTGGGGTTGCCCGACGCCGCTTGCGTGGTAACGGAGAGCTGGTAGGTTCCGGGTGTAGAGTTGGCGCTGTATTGAATCAGATCGGACGAAGAACCGGCGGTGATGGTCCCACCACTGGTCTGATTGGTCAGTGTCCACAGGAAGCTCTGAGCCGTGGCCGAGGGGAAGGATGCGAGATTTAGAGTCGAGCCGGTAAAGACTGCATTCTGTGCGACGATCCCCTGAATTGGAGCCTCGTTGACCGTAATCTGGATCGTTGTCGAAATGCCCTGGGTTAACGTATACGCATAAACTACGTAGGTGCTTGGCGGCATCTGGGTTATGGGCGTTCCGGAGATGGTGCCAGTAGTCTGGTCAATGGACATGCCATACGGGAGAGACGGAGCAGTAAAGAATGACGTGAAAGTCCCTCCCACCAGCACCGGTACATCGGGCGTAATGGGCTGGTCCTCATAGGTGACAAGACTGGTGACTGGGTATGTGATGCCGAGTACGCCATTGCCTCCCGCCGCGACGGTGATCTGCAGCGTGGTGGTCGTTGAGCCGTTGACGTTGCCGGCTGTGACGGTGTAGGTCGTCTGCGGAGAGGCCGCTGTCGGCGTACCCGAGATCGTGCCGCTGCTGGTGTCGAACTGGAGTCCGGCGGGCAGAGCGGGTGTGATGCCCCATGTGATTACCGTTCCGGTTACAGATGGCGTGTCGTTGGTAATTGCAGTGCCGACTACGGCAACGATATTAGTTTGCGGATAAGAGAGATTCGCAGGTGCGGGCGGAGTAACGACCGTGATCTGGACTGTTCCCTGCGTGAATCCGCTGGCGTTCGAGGCGGTGACTATATAGGTTGTTGTCGGCGAAAGGACGGTTGGCGTGCCGCTGATGATTCCCGAGGTGGAATCGATGGTCAGGCCGTTTGGGAGCGCGGGATTGATGCTCCACGCAGTCACTGATCCCGTAACAGTGGGTGTGTCGTTCAACATGAGCTGACCCTGGGTAGCGATGATCGCAGGGATGGCATAGCTCAGGTTGCTGGGACCGCTGGTGGATGGCGACGGCGGTGCGCCCGGCTGGGTATCGTTAGCGTCGATGATCGTTTCGGTCGATCCGTCGGGATACTGTATGGCCAGAATGCCGTTGGTGCCGGTGCCGGCCGTGGCCACTCCGTTTGGAGTGTTGAGGATCATGCTTGATGTGCCATTGAGAATCGAGACGTTGGCCGTGCCTGTATAGTTCTGCGGCATTACCACGACAGATCCGGAGAGGGTTCCGCCAATCGACCCTTGAAGATTGGTGAGGGTTATCTGTTCACCATTCTGGGTGATGGAGATGCTTCCAGTTGCATTCAAAGTGTCATCGAGGGCCAGACTGGCCGTGAGTGAAAGTCCAACCTTCGGCAGGGTCATGCTGCCCTGTAAAGTGCCACTTGGCAGGGCGTCGAGCATCACTAGAGTTCCACTGGCTGTGCAGGGCATTTTGCCAGCAGTGATGTTCGCAGTAATTTGAATCGTGACCGGGAACTGCGAGGTCGTGTAGGTTCCGGCGATAATTCCCGCCGGTAAGGTGAGGGTGACGGCGCCAGCGGGGATGGTCGCGGCGGCGTCGGTATAGAAATTCATGCCTGCGGAATTGCCGCTTTGAATGAAGTCGGTAACGTAAAGTCCGAGATCGTCGCTATAGGTGACGGCAGGCTGGGTTTCGGGAGTTGCGTAGGCATCAGCTTGCACTGGACGCAAGCGGCTCTTTAGCGCCCGGGCAATCGCTGGTTTGAACGGACTGGTGCTGGGTAGAGCGAAGCTCCAGGCCGGCAGAGCGTAGCCCAATGCCGCATGGTAGCTCTGATGGCTGGAGATAACGGTCGCGTGAACCACCTGGTTGACGCTTGCAGCGACCACTCCGATCTGCAGAGCGGCGGTCGCCGATCCGCCCGCATTCGCCGCTGTGACCGTATAACTCGAGGAAGCCGCGACCACAGTGGGAGTGCCACCAATCGCTCCTGTCGTGGTATTCAGGGTTAGCCCGGTTGGCAGGGATGGGCTGATGGACCAGCTGGTCACAGTGCCAACTACCGTGGGAGTGTCAGTAGCGATTGCTGCTCCCGACACCGCAGCGATGGTTGGAGCCGGATAGCTCAGATTGGAGGGTGCGGCGACAGCTGCCGTTACTGTGATCTGAACCGTCGCCGTAGTCGATCCGCCGGCATTCGCGGCGGTCACCGTATAAGTGGTCTGCGCAGATATCGCGCCGGGGATGCCTGAGATGGCGCCCGTTGTGCTGCTCAAACTCAGTCCCGAAGGCAGCGCTGGGTTAATCGACCAGGAAGTAACAGTGCCCGTCACCGTCGGCGTATCGGTGGTGATTGCGTTGCCGACCGTAGCCGCTATGCTGGCCTGCGGATAACTTAAATTCGAAGGTGCTTGAACGGCGGCATTGACTGTGATCTGCACCGTCGTAGTCGTCGACCCCGCGGAATTTGTCGCAGTTACCTGGTAGCTGGTCGTTGGCGATGCTGCGGTCGGTATGCCCGAGATCGCGCCAGTGCTCGTGCTGAACTGCAGCCCGGCTGGCAGCGCCGGGGTCACTGCATAAGAGGCTACGGCTCCCGTCACGGTCGGTGTATCCGCAACGATTGGGGTGCCAACTGTAGCCACGATGCTAGTCTGCGGATAGCTCAGGCCGGAAGGAGCTTTTCCGGAAGGAGCTTTGAAGAGGAAACCGCCGCCACAACTAATCAGCGGGCCAAGCGTGCAGAGAAGCAACGCCAGAACGCCAGCTCTCAAAAACGTGCGCGTCTGCGGGCCGGAGCGCCCCCCGCCGCAATTGAGTCTGGTCGAACGTCTTGACTGACCGATTCCGGCGATTCCAACGAGTTCAAAGCAGGACACAGCGTGAAGGCAAGAAATAGCATGGCGTTGCATGGTTGGCCTCTTTGCGTATTCCTCAAAATTTAGGTGCGTCGGCCCATGTAATCTCTTTAATGTTCACCAAATGCAGTTTGCGAACTTCCACCGACCTACTTCCGCTCCATGCAGCGAGACAGATTGATAATCAAGTATTCGCACACCTTGTGCCCCCGGCCTGTGGTTTGCCCCATACTCACTGAACCTCAGAAGTAGTCCTCGCCCCTGATGTATTGCGACGTAGGAACTTCCTTGATGCGATTGGGGAACGTTTTCTGCAACCATCCGGCGGTCTGATTCCAAACCGTCACATGCACATCGGGATTCTGCACATCCCGGATCGCCGTCTGGTCCCGCCAGAGGCATTCACTAAAGATTGCGGAGAAACCGAACAGAATGCGTCAACGAAAAGTAAGATATTTCTCTCTTGACAATTGAGTCAGCGGACAAACTGAAACGAACGCCTCAGTTTCTTCGCGAAGAACTGCATTGGGCCGCACCGAAAGATAGTCAACAAAGTCGCTGCATCATACACAAGAAGCGTTGGAGTGGGCGACAAAAGGGGGTGCCATTCTGAAAGCTGTTGGAAAACAGCAAAACGCCCATGGCTTCGATCTTGATGCTGCTGCAACCGGCTTAGCTAGCGTCGTACCGTAGCGGTTCCGGGAGTCGCGTCTAGCCATCGAATTCATGCTGCACATGCTGAAGATGAGCCATCATCAAGAAGCCCGGATTCCTCCTCGCGCCACAACCAAGGTGGGACTGGCTCTTCTCCCGACTGCAGCCACAACCGTTCCCTCCCGCGTCCGCTAGCAATTCCAAGCGGAGCTGACTGGGTGATCTGCCAGCAACGCTGCACTTTTCGTAGCATCTGAATTGTCCTTTTGCGGATTGGCACCTCTTACCAGCGCGAAATCCCAAGAAGTCTCATCCAGGAAAGCCAGACCGCTTACCGGGCTACCCAGTTCGGCACACCGAATTGGAAGGCTTGTCCATTTGTCAGCATGCAGCAACTAGGGTTGCGTGCTGGATTAGTAACGGTAAACGCCGATCTCACCGGCGATACGGGCATGACGTTGGGGTCTGGGAAGTTGAACGGCGATGGTGCTTGGCCAACTAGCTGCCGTCCAAAGTTCGAATAGATTCTGGCGGCAGCAAGATCTTCCTTGCCTCTAGCATTGCCTCCGGATAGGTTGCCGTTGGTATGACCCGCTGGCTCCAGCGGGCAAACCATCCGATGCAGGCGTAGAGGTGCTCCCAATCATCTTCCGGCATTTCCTTGGGGGCACATTCATGGATGACTCGAGCGGCTTCGTCCAGCGGACGAAGTTCGTCGGGGAGTGGCCGAGCCCGCTCGAACATTGCGCGAATGGAAGGGCGGGGGCCGCTGCTGGCGTGAAGTTCCTTAAAGAAATTTTTCCAGTCATAGACATTTCTGCCCACGAAGCCCACGATGATTTCGGTAGAAATAGCGAGCTCGCTCTTGACCAATGTCTCCTTGCTCTCCTTGCTCTTCTTGCGGCTCTTGCGCTTCTTGGGCGGCGGGGAAGGGGGAGCGGTGGCCACGGCAAGCTCTAGCTCAGCACTTGCCAGAAAATCAACCCGGTGCCTACGCGCGTAGAGTACTGTGACCTTCCCGAATCTCCAAGATCGTCGTTTCTCAGGATTCTGGTTTACAGTGAAACTTCCAATCGGCAGTTCAACGCACTCGTGACGAAAGAGCGCATCTTTGATGGAGTCAACGACTGCATCGATGACGGCCCTCGATTTGCGAACATTGAGTCCCTGTTCTGTAAGTGCCGGGACCAGGATGCGTTCCCGGATGCCTTTTGCCGTCATTGCTCCAAGCGCTCCGATCCCTGGCGAGTAGTCCCATGACGAAGCTACCACAGCCATGACAACATCCGTGGGAAAGTAGAATTTGCGGCGGGCAGTCCATTCATCTTCTTTGTTTTCCTTCGTCTTCTTGTATCGCACGCAGTCCTTCGGCCACGCGATCTCGACTCCAATCAATCCTTTTCAACTCTGCCCCGTCGACGGCGTTCCACGGCGGCGCCAGCAATCTCAACCTCCATCTCCCACCTGTAAATAACAAACACCAGCGACCAATCCTGTGAAAGTCACTAAGCGCGAGACGGAGCTCGCGCCGGAGTCAAGACGATGAGACTTCTCTGCTACGGATGGACTTCAATGGGTACATCAGTTGGAAGGAGGGCGGGGCGGCGGCGGCGGGAAGAATCAAGCCCCTACGAGCAAAAGAAGCCTATCCAGTTCCTCCTACAAAGTACAGAAACAACCCATAACCGAACGCAACCATACAGAGTAACTGATAGGTAAACCAGACGCACGGAAAAATCACCCGTAACCGCCTCATTTGTGTCTTCGAACACGCCCTTGCCAACCCCAAAAGAGTACTCTTTTCCCAAAAATTACTATGTCTGTGGAAAACGTCTCCAGGTGTGAACTAACTTATCATTATTTCCCTTTTAACCCACGCGCTTGCTCGCGCGCTTATATGTTGGGCGACCCCCTCCAGCAGCCCGCCACGCATTTATTTTTGCTCGTTACCGAAC
>Ga0364900_10118_pt2 | contig 16163 bp, 11 predicted proteins | sample ExccelJu500002D3_FD_206974 | JGI IMG/M metagenome (GOLD analysis project Ga0364900, IMG submission 206974) | Enriched cells from Trout Bog Lake Hypolimnion, Wisconsin, USA - BchlTB.July09.5000.02.D3 | ecosystem: Environmental > Aquatic > Freshwater > Lake > Hypolimnion/Profundal zone | place: USA...
CATAATTTCTACGTTTAATCTTGCAAATATACTCACAGATTATTTTCAAATAACAATGCTAAGTGAAAGATTGTTTATAAAAGACATGATTAAGCCCGGGTACACTTTTCATCTAGTCAATGGCATGATCACCAACTTCCACCAACCTAAAAGCACCCTGCTACTACTCGTCTCCGCCTTTGTAGACGGGCATTGGATGTATCTCTACGACTACGCCCTGGCCAATGATTTCAGGTTTTTGAGTTATGGGGATAGCTCGTTGCTGTTGAGGTGAAAGGCAATCAATCAGGGAGTAATGCCAATACCTTCTCTTTAATGGTAATAATTCTGTTTCAATTGTAGCCCATATTATCTCATCTTTAATTTGATAATAGCCATGCACCAAAATATGCCGCATGCCAATCATCTCGTTCCATTCTATTTCTATATGGTTCAACTTAAAATCTTTGGTAAGTAAATAGGCTGCTTCTCCCACTATTTCCAGGTTTTTAATAACGGCAAATCGCAATATCTTATCATTTTTATACGTTTCAAACGATTTATCGTCAATGAATTCAAAGATATTATCAATTGCCTCAATAATATGGAGAAGACGTTGTTTATCACGTGGTTTTTCTCTCATATATCAGTATTTTATCACGTTCCACATTTTCTTTGGCAAAAGTTTTTAATTGTCCATCTTCCACCAAATCAATTTTCTTTCCTGTTAAAGCTTGTAAATCATTGATGATATGAATATATTTGAACAATGTAACCTTCGATTCTTTGCTAAAGTTGACTAATATATCAATATCACTCTTTTTATTTTCTTCAGTACGAGCATATGAACCAAACAGCCAAGCCTTTTCGATAGGTTGGCTATCGAAATAATTGGATATTTTATTTATTAATGCTCTGGTCATAAATGATATGTGTATAAACGAACTAACTCGAAGCAAAATTACTAAATTAATTTTGTAGTATGGTAAACATTCAGAAAAAACTCAATTTCAGTCGGTCGATATTAGCTTTTACAGACATAATTTCTACGTTTAATCTTGCAAATATACTCACAGATTATTTTCAAATAACAATGCTAAGTGAAAGATTGTTTATAAAAGACATGATTAAGCTCGGGTACACTTTTCATCTAGTCGATGGCATGATCACCAACTTCCACCAACCTAAAAGCACCCTGCTACTACTCGTCTCCGCCTTTGTAGACGGGCATTGGATGTATCTCTATGACTACGCCCTGGCCAATGATTTCAGGTTCTTAAGTTATGGGGATAGCTCGCTGCTGTTGAGGTGAAAGGCAATCAATCAGGGAGTAATGCCAATACCTTCTCTTTAATGGTAATAATTCTGTTTCATTGTAGCCCATATTATCTCATCTTTATTTGATAATAGCTATGCACCAAATATGCCGCATGCCATTCATCTCGTTCCATTCTATTTCTAAATTTGTTCAACTCAAAATCTTTGGTAAGTAAATAGGCTGCTTATCACACTATTTTGGACGGGATTTTGATTCTTTGTTATTGAGTCTTTTTGCTCCTTGTTCTATCCTGCTGCCTTTATAGTTTATGATAGGGTTTTCCTGCATTTATCCCCTGATTATGTTTCATATCCTTTATAATCAAATCCAGCGAATCCAGTGAACTGTAGCTCAAGATAATAACCGGTCTATTTATCTTATCAAAAAAGCTAACATAAAAATCAGTATACGAACGGTCTTTCAATAATTCATTCAGTTCAGGGAAAACTTCCTGTAACTTCTTGAATGTAATTTCCCGGTTACTGTCAATCAGGATAAATTGGGGTTGGTTTGAAGTCTTTAGCTGTTCAATACTATAGGGATGTAATATGGGGGAAGAGACATGTGTCAGGGGAACATTAAAATACCGCTTGATGACTTCATCTTGTTGGACGTGTCTTTCATCCCGCAGGTCATAATAATAGATACAGCCGTCTAACAACGTTTCATAGTTGGCATAAGAGTCCGGGAAAGTCTTTTCAAATGCTTTTATGGTAGTGGACACAAAACTACTGTCGATTTCTTTGTTTGAATTGATATATGATTCTACGGTAGGGTAAATAGCATGGGAAAGTCCGTCAATATACCGGTTATGGTACCATTCGGCAGAGTCGGCTTTACCTTCCAGTTTTTTGTAGGCCCACCCATTCCCACAGGCAGTAGCCAAAGCTTCATTAAAATAATTATACGCCAACTCTTTATAGGGGGAAGTACTGGTGCGGAAATAGCGTTCTATGTCGTGTTGCAATCCTGCCGGTTGCTCCTTATAGAGTACATGGGACATCTCATGGAAAACAACTCCTAATCTTCCGGCATAATCTGTTTCATTACTTAGAACTCCCATACACAAACAGTTTCCAAAAGCGCATGCTCCAGTTACCCCTGAATTTCCGGGTATTGGATAGGGTGAAATGATAAATGGAAAATCTTTCGACCAAGCTGAACCATAGAATGATTTTAATCTGTCAAAAATAGAAGAGTCCATCTTTATTTTTTTCTGAAGCATTTCTACCTGATGTCTCAATTTTGGATATTGTTTCTTCCAGATAAGTGCATCATAATAAGGTTCTACAAGTCTTAAGGCAGTTATTAATTGTTGTACTTCTGTATTTGGTAATATTCCCTGTATTCTTTCCCTGAAATCGTCAATACCCTTTGAATGTGCAGCTGCCGAAGATACTAAATCAAATGTCGAACCATATTGATTTCTGCTTTCAGGAAATTCGCCATAATGGATAGAATGATTCAACTGGATGGTATTATAGTGATTTACAATGTTTAGAAATGAGGTGTCATTTATCAACGTACTGTTGTCAATATATTGTTTTAATGATACTGAAACGTAACCTGGTCCTTTCATTGTTTCCAGGAAATTAAACAAGCAATACGTCTTACTGATCCTGAACTGAATGTTTTGCTGGCTTTGCAGGCTCTCAACTCCCAATAGGATGAGAAATACAAGGAATAACTTTTTCATGTTTTTATTGATGTTTAGCTGCTTAAAATTAATTAAGTAATAGGAAATAAATAGTGCCCTGTTATTTCAACCGAAATTTCATCAACCCTCGGCTCCATCACCCTCTCCTCGGGAGAGGGCAGGGGGAGAGGTCTGATTTAAAGAAATATAAACAAGACATTATATTGTATATTGTTTCAATTAATTATAGTTGTAATGTATTTTTTCTGTTCTATCAAACGCCTGTTTTTTTATCAATGGGTTATCGTTTGTCATTTTCCGTAATGCTCTAAAACCCATTTCCAACAAATGTCTTTGCTCTCTGACACATCCGACCAGGTTTGAGCCAGGTAAACATCAGGCATTAAATGTAAATCAGGACATTTAGCTGGATTCGGACGTTCGAAGATCTTATAACTTTCAAATATCATTTTTCTAAGCTTTCCCAATATTCAATAAACCCATCTATAGCCTCATCCCAATGCATCTTTTCCCAATTATGTTTCCCATCGGCTGCAATTTCTTCAAAATTATGACCACATCCCACAAAAGGCATCATTTTATAATTGGTTTTACCATTAATTTCGAAATAAATAGGTAATAAATCACAACCTTCAGCATGTTCTAAATCTTCTGTCCCATAAGCTATAAGTATTGGAGCTTTCATTTTGACTAAATTTTCCCTTGATGATAATGAAAAACTCACCCAACTTTTTACATTGTCAAGTCCCATACTATCACAATCAACACCTTTACAATAGGATTTCCATTTATCATAAAACCTATTAATTTTGGATTGGGCTTCTTCATGTGTTATTTGTTTCGTCAATTCTGATCTCCTAATATCACGAATATATTGGGTATATCTTCCATCCGGATTCCCTGAAAAATAACCAATAGCTTTAACTGATTTATTCACTCTTCCAAGTGCTGCTGCAATATAAGAACCTTGTGAGTGACCAATAACACCTATTCTTTTTGCATCAACCCAAGGTTGTTTTTTCAAAAATTTAATTACACAGTTTGCTCTTGAAACATAATTTTCGAGTTGGTTGTCACGAAGAAACAATGGGTCATAACTAGTTTGATTTGTAGTGTCTGATACGAAACAATATTGATGATTTAATTTATGTTGAGGAGATATTGGTGGCGTGTGAGGCATAGAAATTTCGATAATATTGTATTTATCACATAGCTTTGTATAATTAAAATTAAAGCTTGCGATATATGGACCATGGGACTCATTTATCAAAATCAATGGTATTGGAAGTGATCCCTGGCAAAAAATAATAGTTGGCTTCTTTTTTTCTATATCAGCATTTGTTTTAATAAAATGTATGGTATCTCCATTAGTGGCAGTAATAGTAAATAGCCGAACGTTTTCCAAGCCTTTAATTACCTGAGAATAAGTGCTTTCAATAAACAAGTGTAGTAATAAGAATAATGCAATTTTTTTCATATACCTTTATTATTAAAATCGGACAAAGATAATTTAATTAATTTGTTTCCTTTGATAAGTTCTGCTGGCAAATCACCCCGTCTCACCGGATAAACAAACTTATATAATTGTACAAATGGTCTTGTCTGTCATTGTATTATAATTATTTGTAATCCACTAAATTGTTCAATTTAAACGAACGTAACCTCCAATAACCCTTTCCCGCCTGCCCAATCAATGGTCGGACATCAAACACCATACGACACAGTCCGGCGAACCGGGGACATCGTCAGACAGTCTATTTCTTCTTCGGATTAAAATTGAGCCGATATATCAGATGCAACATCACATAACTGGGAATGGTGTTATGCCAGGTTTCAGTCTTTCCTTGCCCGTTCAAATAATATTGTACACTGGTAAGTTGGTGCAGCAGGTCAAATCCTTCCAGTCTCGCTATCATTTTATCATTCAGGAAAGAGTAACCTACTGATGCGTTCCAAACGAGATTGTTAGTATTCATATTTGGATCTCCATATCCGCGGCGACTGTACATCTTCAGATCAGAAGCAAAATCGATTTTCTTGAATAATTTATATTCCGCAGTTGCTCCATAGCTGAAGTCGCAGGCATTAACGGTCTGGAAATTCTCACGCTCACTGGTTGCATAGTTCCATAGAACTTGTCCATTTACACCCAGTTTCAATGCCCCCTGTTGATAGTTAAGCTTTAATTTTTCTTCTATACGATGATTGTCAACCTTGCTGAGGCTACTTTGGGTGCTGCCGCTTACCGCTGTGAGGTCTACATTGCGGTTGTAGTTCCAACTGGTTAAAGTTTCATAATTCCAATGTTTCTCCTTATCGATGCCGTTGCCATATCCGACGTTAGCATTCATATTCCAGTTGCCATCTACATTTTCAGGTCGAAAGGTGTACACACCCGTTGACGGATCATACGTAAATCCGTTGGCTACCTGATTGCCTACCACCGATACTTGTATGCTTGCATTAAAGAACTTTTGTTTTTCCGGTATCCGGTCCGAAAAAGAAGCACTGAAATTTTGCTTGTTGGTATTTTTCAGATTCGGATTCCCCAGTTGTATGGCGAGTGGATTTGAGTCATCACGGATGTTTACCATCTTTGCCATATCAGGCGTATTGATTTCAGTACTGTAATGCACCTCATATTCCCGGTTGAAATTGTTCGTTCTCCTGATAAAGGTCATATCCGGCTGGAAAAGCCAGTTTCTCAGATAGATCAAAGTATCCAGTTTGTTGCGTTGGTAACTCAGTTGTTCATTCTTTTGTTGGATTGGCACATGGATATTAAACCAGGTGTACTTGTCATTCTCTTTTTTCTCATAATACATGCGGAAACCTCCTTTATGGGTATGCTCCAAATAGTGTTTAGTATAACTGTTGTTGGCATCGAGGGCAAGGAGCAGGGAGTCACGGTTAGAAGGCAACTCACCCAATGAATGACTGGAGTTATACCCCCACCCATTGAGCCAATCGAGCCGGTAATGCGAATTTAATTCCGTTGAATAACTTTGCGTATAGAGATAATAAAACAAATAACTCCAGTTGGACAGCAGATGAAAAGTATATTGGGTTTTGGCGTTGTAGTTGTAACTATTATTGGGAGTAGTGTTGTATTTGTTTTGGTTATCGGTAGTAACACTATTTTGTAAATAACTCAATTGATAGGAGTTGAATGACGTATTCATGGAATTCCGGTAAGTGATGTCAGACGATAGCTCAAGGTCATCGCCCCATGATAATTTTTTGGTTGCCACGATTGAATTGGAAATGTAGGTTTGATGTCCGTTTCCGATCGTCGTGTTGGATTGTCGGTTGACAGCGATGCTATTCAGATCCGTGTTGATGGAAGGTCGGAATATGGAATCCAAAATCTGGGTGGTGCTGCCGTAATTTTCAGGATCTGCATTGAACGTAACCGAGCGACTCTGGTCATTCGTTTCGAATTTATTATAATTAACAGCGGTGCTCATACTCACGAATAAGGGCTTTTTTAAGGTGAAGGAATTAAATGAATAGAACGATGACTGTTTCGATTTCGAAGTATTTTCGGAACTAGCATAACTGTCGCCGCTGGGAAGAAACGATTCGAATGAAGTTCGAGTGCTATAATCTAAATTGTACAATGTTGCTTCAACACTGAAACTTTCTGTGTATCGCTGGTCTTTGTCATCGATATTAATATCCATTCCCGCTCTTTTCATATCAATCAATCCATTCGGAGAATTAGTCGGAGTCCAGTCACCGTCCCTTCCCGGACGACGGTATTCATTCACGTTATTCATGTTTCCGTAGAGGGAGATACGCGTATTGTCGGAAAAGCGTAATCCGAAAAGGCGTGATAGATAACGATCATCCGTTCCCCCGGCCACCTCCGCATTAGCAATGTAACCTATCGAATATTCTTTCTTCAGTTTGACATCCATCACAAAATCCTTTTTTTCAACGTCATGTCCCAGGTATTCGCTTTTATCGGTTGTTTTGTCATAGAATTGCACGTTCTTCACGATGTAATAAGGCATGTTTTCGAGCATGATATTATTTTTCCCTTTAAAAAACTGCTTGCCATTGAGCATCAGGTAATCCACCTTTTTACCGTTCAGGTAAATTTCACCATTGTCTTTCAATACGACGCCAGGCATCTGTTTTACCAGATCATCCAACATCGATCCCTTCGACAGGTTAAAAGCATCGGCATTATAAATCACTGTATCGCCCTTGAAGACCATCTTGATTTTAGTGGCCACTACAACCGCTTCGTTTAATTGATGATCCTGCTGATCCATCCGACGCACTCGTTTTTTCATAAAATGCCAGGGTGCATCGAAATAGACATTTCGGGCCACATACTTTATATCATAATCAATATAGGCAGGATAATAATCGGGATGCTCGGCTTTGATTATAAACTTTTGCGGGTGGGCGGCAATAGTAAACTTATAGTAGGTGTCTATCTTACGGGTGTTGCCGTCAAAATAGCCGACCGTCATGGTGTCTATCACGGTACTGTCAGGGCGCATCAGTGTGATTTTCGTCCCCGTTATCCCTACTTTCGTGAAGGAATCCGCGATATGCCCCCAAAGAAGAATGGTTCTCTCTTTTTTTACACTTTTACCCTTCGGGTCAGTGTTTCCTTGTGCCTGACTACTCAGGGCGACAACACATAACAACATTAACAGGACTGATCTCTTCATATTATTTTTTGTGTTCTATAGTGACAGCTTGTTGCTGTTCAGGAAATGATTCTGATTGCTAATAATATACTTACTACCAACTACATACTCTCTTATCTGACTAAAAAAACAAGACCCTTTATCTCCTAATATGTTAATCCCCTAAAGGGGAAATTGTTTAAAGGTTGAAAATTGTTCTATTGATATAAATCTCCTACGGAGAAAAGAATTGTGTTGATTTAATTCATATGTTTTTTTATTTTTCCCGTAGGGAATTAATATCCATAGAAAGAATCATCATGCTAACCAATATTCCCCGTAGGGGATTAACCTTTTAATTTGTTAGATTCATTTTTTTCTAGTCAACAATATCTTGACTGAAACTATAAACTATAAACTATTGTCCCCCACCCCCTTGTCCGCCACCACCTTTTACGTCGTCATTGGAAATGGTGCGTTCCACCTTTTTTATCTGATTTTTCATTTCACCAAACCGATAGGTAAGTGAGAATCCAACAGAACGGGCCATATAGGTGGAGGTATTATCCAACCGGTAGTCAGGAGTCACGGTGAAATTTTTCCTACTGACGGTTTCCTGAAACGGGTTACGGGCATATAAACCGATATTCATTTTCTTCTTCAGCAGATCGCGATTCATGGACAGGCCGTAATAGTAGAAGGCTGAATTTTGTCCTTGCAACATGATCCTGGGGGAATAATAGCCACTATACAGGTTAAACTTTATTTCACCGGGCAATGTAAACTGCCCACCGGCTGATAGTGAATAATCAGTGCCCCGGTTTTTTAACCCGCTGCCATCATTGGTCGACAGGGAAGTATATCCAGCATTTCCATTTAAGTTGATCCTCACACTTGGTGTAGGTTGCCAGTTTCCATACACGGACAGGCCGGCATTCTGATTCAGTCCGATATTTTTAAAGGTATTGTAGATCACCGTATCATTCAGTGCCCTCGTGACGCGTTCTATGGAATTATTGGTAAAGGAGGTAAATAAATTGGTGTTAATGGTGAGTTTTGGATTAATATAGCTGTAATTCAACGAGAATGAATTATCAATTTCAGGCTTCAGATCAGGATTACCCTGATGAATGGAATACGGATTGGAATTATCAATAAACGGATTCAAATACCAAATGCCCGGGCGGCTGATGCGTTGGGTGTAACTAAGCTTGATGCTGGAAGAGGCGTTAAACTTATAATTCAAGCTGACGGATGGAACCCAGTTTTTGAAATTCACATGAAAGCTGGTATCGGTGACGACTACATTCGACCACGTCTGTTCATAACGGACACCTGCGCGGAAGCTGAATTTCTCCAGTTTCAAGGAATAACTGGCATAAGCGCCTAAAATGTTCTGGGTCTCGTCCAGGTTGTTTTGGGGCTGGGTGGACGAAGGTTCCCATGCCTGTGTCGCCTCATTTTGCAACAAATAGGTGTTGACACTCGTATTCAACCGTAAAATGTATTTGGCCCCAAACTCTATGATATGCTTTTTATTAAACGGTTCTGTATAATCCGCCTGAAAAGTATGTTCATCCCCTTTTGCATTATTCTGAATATGCTGGTTGTAACCCGTATAATTCAACAGCCCTGTTAAATCAGAATAATTATCGGTATTATCGGGAGTATGGCTCAGTTTATACGACAAGGTGAACATCTGATCCGGTTTTTTAAACGTACGCTGGTAATCCAATGTCAAATCCATTCCGCCCCATCCGTCCGTACTTTGGGTCAGTTGTTTGAAGGCCGAGATCGAATCCCTGTTGGCATCCACCGAGTAGGTACTCCCATTGGCAGTGGTATGACCGTTTCCGGCATACCCTCCCACGGTAAAACTGACCAGGTTCAGTGAGTCAAATTCGTAACTGGCTTCCAGGTTCCCGTAATAGAACTTGTACCTGGAGTCGGAATTGGAGTTTTGTGTAATGAATTTAGCCGCTGAGGCATCCTGATTCTCCTTTTCACTCAACCACGTTTGCCCCGGTTGATGTTGGTTGCTGTAATTCAGATTCGTCGTTAATCCGAATTTCCCTATTTTAGACGACACGTAGAGCCCGCCATTATAGCCTCCCTGATTATCTGCTCCGCCGCGAACCGTTCCGGTAAGTCCATTCAACGAGTGCTCGGTGATAATGTTGATAATGCCGCCAATACCTTCCGCATCATATTTAGCACCCGGGTCGGTAATCACTTCAATGCTCTTGATACTTGAGGCAGGTATGCTTTTCAACACCTGTGATGGATTATTAGTAGTCATGCCCGAAGGTTTGCCATTCATGTAAATCTTGAAATTGGTCGAACCCTTTAGCTGGATATTATCATCCCCATCCACGGTCACCAACGGCACCTTGCGCAACATATCCAGCGTAGTGGACGTTTGTGCCTCAGGGTCCGATTTTATATCGTAGGTAATCTTATCCAGGTCCACCTTTACCAGCGGTTTTGCGGCACTGACCGTTACTCCTTTCAACTGGGTCTTTGACGATGCCAGGGCTATTTTACCCAGTTCCAGCTTCTTCTGGTCAGCCACGACCGTCAGGTTCAACTGTTTCCGTTGCATGCCTACCGATTCAAGGGTCAGCAGGTAATTCCCGGTCTTGCTGATAGCTATTTCGAACACCCCGGCACCGTTCCCGGCAACCCGTTTCAGGTAAACATCCGGAGTGGACGCTGTTGAAACTGATACCGTCACGTAGGGGATTGTTTCGGTCGAAATGGAATCAACAGCAATTCCTTTAACGGTACACGTAATGTCGGTTTTATTCTCTGAAAATAAGGGAGTAACAGCTACGATAAGAAGCATGAGTCCGCAAAGGAATGTTTTTCGAGGCATTAGTGTTAAGGTTTTATGTTAATCGACGACGAATATTTGTTATTGATAGAGAAGATGAATACCCTCATTCTAAGTTCAGTTTTAAAGATATCGTTAAATAGGAGGTATATTAATGTCCTAATGTCTTCAATTTCGCATAAAGGTCAGTCGTTTTATCAATAACAAAGCGTTCCTTTTGTCCATTTAATAAAGTAATTACTAATCCGGTATCTATTATTTTATAATATTTGAAATCAGTAATCTCACTAATATCAGCAAATAGTATTTCTAACCGCTTTCCTTCTTTACCTTTAAAGTTATGTTGAATAAAAACTAATTTATCCGTCAGAATCACTCTATTGATGAAGTGATTCATGAGAGCTTTATCCAGGATTTCTTCTTCTAATTCGGGGTCTTCATCAAGCCAGGGTGCAGCAATGGATTTATAGGAAAAGTAACCAAAGAATATACTCGCAGCAGCTAATAAATAGATAGGCAATGTATGAATCCCTTTTCCAAAATAGTAAAAAAGACTCATAACTGTAAAAAAGAAAATTGCACCAAAAAAAGAAAATAATGTTTTAGTTGTCATTTGATACTGTGATTTATGTATGGTTTCGCTGAGGTGGAGATATCCGTTTAATTCTCTAAAAATAAGGGCGCGACAGCTAGGATAAGAAGCATGAATCCGCAAAGGAAGGTTTTTCGAGGCATCAGTGTTAAGGTTCTATGTTAATCGACGACGAAATTAACAGGATAAATCTGCTTTTTATTAAAAATCAATTCATATTACAGTTAATTCTTGATTTATAACTTTCATTTAACTTAAAGTGATTACAAGATAAAAATTGTCAGGCAAAAACCGGTAGTCGGCAGTTTACCAAAAAATCAGTTCGTTGGTTGATTCCTTAACCGGTTTGCGGGCAAACAGTGATATAGTCGTCTACAAACTACACCCAATGGAGTCATTAACTAATGTATAGCTAATGGAAAAGTAATGGAAATGGCATGAGGTATAACTTAGTTCCCTCTTAGTTCCCTTATAGATGTATCTTAGATGTCTTATATCATTAATAGGTCATTATATGTATAAGATATACAAATAAGAACTAAAGGTTTATTATCTTTATATTCATGTACTTTTCAGGCCGTATGCATAAGGTATTGCACAGGTAGGTCATTCCGAATATTTTACCAAACGTAACGGCGGCGAAATAAGCGTCACTAGCGAAAAGTACAAGGGAAGTACATTTAGTTTTAAGGCCAGAAAGGGAATTGAATAAAAATTATCGTGGTTTGGGACATTTATGTTGTTCTGTGCTCTGCAGGAATTCGGATGAGCCCAGAAAAGCGGGATACAGATTGCCAGGATGGGTTATCGATTATTTGTTTGATAGTATTTTTATTGGTATGAATTTACCATTGTGATAGTTAATTTTAAACTGATACATGGTTGAAGTATTTATAAAGCCGGAAGCAATAGCACCAGTTACACCACCCAGAAAGACAAATCCAAAAGCTAATCCGGGATCAATGGATGTTTTTGACTTTGCAACAAATGTCCATTCGTTTCCATCCTTTTTTAGTTCAAAAATGCCATTTTTAAAAGTTGAAACAGTAGTGCAATCAGCATCTCATAATTACAACCGCTTATTTTTCAATAGGTTTAGGCTTTATTAAGCAAACTGTGTCTTATCTAACCTTACTCATTAAGTCTTGAAACAGAATTATTTTATATGATTATCCGCAAAAGCTCCTAAAGCTTCAAAGAATATATTCCGGTGCTCTGCACCTTACGTTTATTCGCTTGTTTATGACTACAAATAGTAGCGGTACTCCGTACCTTAAGCACTAATATGAACTCAGTTACGCATAAAGGGACAGAGTCCCATAATCTTTGTAGAAATAGTTAAATCAATAAAACCTGAGGTGCAGAGCACCGGAATATAAATTAGGACACTTTGCGGATAATCACATTATTTTATCAACAATAAAATAAAAAGAGTGTACTATAAAATCATTACGGGATTTGAAATTTAGCAATCTGACCGATGATTTCTTGCATAACCTTCACATTTTTCGTACTTTTGTGCATCTTTTTAAGGCAATAGAGAATTGTACATCTGAAACTTGTAAATTAATGTCATGTTGGAAAAAATAATCATCCTCGATTTCGGTTCCCAAACCACCCAGTTAATTGGCCGTAGGCTGCGCGAATTGAATGTGTACTGCGAAATAGTTCCCTACAATAAGTTCCCCGAACAGACCGAAGATATCAAAGGAGTGATCCTGTCGGGAAGCCCGTATTCGGTGTATGACCCTACGGCTTTTAAAACCGATCTGACCTTCATCCGGGGGAAATATCCGGTACTGGGTATTTGTTACGGTGCCCAACTGATGGCCTATAGTTCGAACGGGGCAGTTGAATCGGCAGGATCGCGGGAATATGGTCGTGCCAACCTATCCTATATTGATGAGGAAGATGATTTGATGAAGGATGTTCTTTCAGGTTCCCAAATCTGGATGTCACATGGCGACAGCATTACTAAAATACCGGATAATTTCACCAAAATAGCCAGCACCGACGATGTTGAACTGGCAGCTTACAAAATAGAAGGCGAAAAGACCTGGGGGGTGCAGTTTCATCCGGAAGTATTCCATACCCTCGACGGAACACTGATCCTGGAGAACTTTTTAAAAATATGTGGTTGTGCCCGTGACTGGTCACCCGCTTCGTTTGTGGAATCGACAGTAGCATCGCTGAAGAAACAACTCGGCAAGGACAAAGTCGTACTGGGCCTGTCGGGAGGTGTCGATTCGTCGGTAGCTGCCGTATTGCTGAACAGGGCGATTGGAAAAAACCTGACCTGTATATTTGTAGATCATGGATTGCTTCGTAAGAATGAGTTCGAGAACGTGATGAAGGATTACGAGCACCTGGGGTTGAACGTGATTGGCGTCAATGTAAAGGATCGCTTCTATGCTGCCTTGAAAGGGGTTTCCGACCCCGAACAAAAGCGCAAGATCATTGGCAGCGGCTTTATCGACGTGTTCGATGAAGAGGCTCACAAGATTAAAGATGTAAAATGGCTTGCCCAGGGCACCATTTATCCCGATATTATCGAATCGCTTTCCATAACAGGGACAGTAATCAAGTCGCACCACAACGTGGGCGGGTTACCCGAAAAGATGCACCTGAAATTGTGCGAACCGCTGCGCCTGCTATTCAAAGATGAAGTTCGACGGGTAGGAAACGAATTGGGCATGATGCATCACCTGATCAAACGCCAGCCATTCCCTGGTCCGGGACTGGCAGTACGCATCCTGGGGGATGTTACCCCCGAGAAGGTAAGCATCCTGCAGGAAGCCGATGACATCTTCATTACCGGCCTTCGGGAATGGAACCTGTACGACATGGTTTGGCAGGCGGGAGTTATCCTGCTTCCCGTACAATCGGTCGGGGTCATGGGGGACGAACGCACCTATGAAAATGCCGTGGCCCTGCGGGCAGTGACTTCCACCGACGCCATGACAGCGGATTGGGCACAACTGCCTTATGACTTCCTGGCCAAGATGTCGAACGAAATCATCAACAAAGTCAAGGGCGTGAACCGCGTGGTGTATGACATCAGCTCCAAGCCACCCGCAACGATAGAGTGGGAATAGGAAGAAAAGTTTAAAGAGTTTGAAGGTTTGAAAAGTTACGTGGTCTCACAACCTCAAAGCGCACGAAGTACCTTTGAGCGTTTTCTTGCTTACAAAATATTGACCGAAACCTTAGCACCTTTGAGAGTTAAAATTTTAGAACTTAGCTTGCTAATACAATTAAGAAAACTCTTTTGGGTGCTCTGCACTCCTAAAGGTTTCTACAACTGCTATTCCATCATGATCGACACCCATTCACATATTTATTCCGAGGAATTCGACCTTGATAGGGCAGAAGTAATTCACAGGGCTCAGGAAATTGGCATTCAGCATATCATTTTGCCCAATTGTGATAGCGTAACATTACCTCAAATGCTGGCACTGGAAGCAGGATATCCTGGTTATTGCCATGCTACCATAGGATTGCATCCCACCAGCGTAAAGGAAAATTTCCGGGAAGAACTGGCGTTGATAAAATCGGAACTGGAACGTCGGGAATATTTGGCCATTGGTGAAATAGGCATTGATTTGTATTGGGATAAAACATTGCTGGCCGAACAAATGATTGTTTTCAAACAACAAGTGGAATGGGCCATGGAGTATCAATTGCCGGTGATCATTCACGTGCGTGATTCATTCAGGAAAAGCATGGAGGCACTAGTTCCATTCAAAGGAAGAGGATTGACAGGGGTATTCCACAGTTTCACAGGAAAACTCGAGGAAGCGCAGGAAATCATTGCATTCGGAGGGTTTAAACTGGGCATTAACGGTATTGTTACCTTTAAGAACTCAGGGTTGGCAGCAGTGGTTGCAAAAATTGATTTGAAACACCTGTTGCTGGAGACAGACTCCCCCTACCTGACTCCTGCCCCACACCGTGGAAAACGGAATGAGAGTGCGTATGTATCGCTGGTATGCGAGAAACTGGCGGCTATCTATGATTTACCGGTACAAGAAATAGACAAAAGGACGACGGAGAATGCGTTTGAGCTCTTTATGAAACTTCCAAAATCATTATAAATCAACCTAAAACAAAATCCTTCGGGGTATTTTTAGTGTACTTCACGATAAAATGCGTTCGGAACGGAAAAATTGTTTAACTTTGCACAACAAACGGAGAGGTGCTCGAGTGGTTGAAGAGGTACGCTTGGAAAGCGTATGTACTCCTAAAGGGTACCGGGGGTTCGAATCCCTTCCTCTCCGCAGAAAGGATAAGTCAATAAAAGACTATCAAAAGCCAAACCCTACAAAATCAACGTTTTGTAGGGTTTTTTCATCTACCTACCTTGTAATCTTGTTGTTAAATAAGACAAAATTTAGCCATAATCAGACACTCTTTTAGGACTAAATCGTGACCTTTTTTGAAAATCAAAAACAGGTCACAGAATGTCTATTTTTGGCACTCATTTGACATCAATTGTCTGCACTGCAATTATTTCATTTTCAATCAATCAACTAGTTTTGTAACGATTAAAAAATGAAATTATGAAGAGTACATTTAACGTCCTTTATTACTTGAAAAGGAATGCAATTCGAAAAGATGGTAGTATGCCAATTGTTACACGGATCACCGTTGATGGTCACGTTGCGCAATTCAATTCCAAGTTAGAAATCCAACCTGCGAGTTGGAGTGTGAAAACGGGTAAAGTTATAGGACATTCATCTGATAGCAAACAACACAATGCTCAATTAGAGGATATCAAGGCTTCCCTTCATGGTATTTACCATGAACTTCAACGGAAAGACAATTATGTTACAGCTGAAAAGGTGAAAAATGAGTTTCTAGGGATTAGCGAACATCATGAAACGCTTTTAGACCTCTTTCAAAAGCATAATGACGATGTTCTGAAACTTATAGGTATCAGCAAATCTCCTGCTACCTATCAAAAATATGAAGTCACACGAAAGCATCTTCAAAAATTTCTACAACTCAAATATCAAATTTCGGACATTTCGCTCAAAGAAATTAAACACATGTTCTTATCTGATTTTGAGATATATCTCTTGACAACGGCTGGATGCAATGCGAATACTACTGCTAAATTTATGCAGTTCTTCAAACGT
>Ga0364900_10340_pt1 | contig 16101 bp, 16 predicted proteins | sample ExccelJu500002D3_FD_206974 | JGI IMG/M metagenome (GOLD analysis project Ga0364900, IMG submission 206974) | Enriched cells from Trout Bog Lake Hypolimnion, Wisconsin, USA - BchlTB.July09.5000.02.D3 | ecosystem: Environmental > Aquatic > Freshwater > Lake > Hypolimnion/Profundal zone | place: USA...
ACCGCCGCAACGACGCCCTCCCCCATAGGAGAGAGTGTTATGAAACGCATGTTGTTTAATGCAACTCAACAAGAAGAGTTGCGAGTTGCCATCGTTGATGGTCAAAAACTCATTGATATTGATATCGAAGCTGCCGGTCGCGAACAACGCAAAGGCAATATTTACAAAGGCGTTATTACTCGCATTGAGCCATCGCTCGAGGCTTGCTTTGTAAATTACGGCGAAGAACGTCATGGCTTCCTGCCATTTAAGGAAGTTGCCCGCACCTACTTCAAGGAAGGCGTCGATGTCCGCAACGCTTCCATCAAGGAAGCTCTGCGCGAAGGTCAAGAAATCATTGTTCAGGTGGAAAAAGAAGAGCGCGGCCAAAAAGGCGCGGCTTTAACCTCTTTTGTCTCTCTGGCTGGTCGTTATTTGGTTTTAATGCCAAACAACCCGCGTGGAGGTGGCGTATCCCGTCGTATTGAGGGCGAGGATCGCCAAGAACTCCGTGATGCAATGTCCCAATTAAACATACCTGAAGGCATGAGTATCATTGCTCGTACCGCTGGTATTGGCCGTGACGCCACCGAATTACAGTGGGACTTGAGCTACCTTATGCAGTTGTGGGGTGCGATTGATGAGGCTGCCAAAAGTAACTCAGCCCCCTTATTGATCTACCTCGAGTCCAGTTTGGTGATTCGCGCAATCCGCGATTACTTCCAGCCTGATATCGGCGAAATCCTCATTGACACCGACGATATCTACGAACAAGCTGCGGCATTTATGTCTGTAGTAATGCCAGACAATCTACCAAGAGTGAAACGCTATCAGGACGATGTCCCTTTGTTCTCGCGCTTCCAGATCGAACATCAAATTGAAACTGCTTACTCACGCACGGTGCCACTGCCATCTGGCGGCGCTATTGTGATTGACCACACCGAAGCATTGGTATCGGTTGATGTGAACTCTGCACGCGCTACTCGCGGTTCCGATATTGAAGAAACCGCTACCCGTACCAACCTAGAAGCCGCTGATGAAATCGCTCGCCAAGCCCGTTTACGTGACTTGGGTGGTTTGATCGTAATCGACTTTATTGATATGGAATCGAGCAAGGCCCAGAAAGATGTTGAGAATCGCCTACGCGACGCTCTGCGTCATGATCGCGCTCGAGTTCAGATGGGCAAGATCTCCAAATTTGGCCTGATGGAGATGTCGCGCCAACGTTTGCGACCAGCACTCTCTGAAGGTAGTCACGTAACCTGCCCACGTTGTAACGGCACAGGCCATATTCGCGATACCGAATCATCAGCATTGCAAGTCTTGCGCATCATCCAAGAAGAGGCAATGAAAGAAAACACTGCGGCGATTCATACTCAGGTGCCAGTTGAAGTAGCGGCATTCCTGTTGAATGAAAAACGCCCAGAAGTGATCAAGATTGAAACACGTTTCAAAGTAAACGTCTTGATGATTCCAAATAAGCATTTAGAAACTCCTCATTACAAATTAGAGCGCTTACGTCACGACGATCCACGTCTGGATGATCAAAAAGCGAGTTATGTGATGGCGGAAGAAGCTGCTCGCGAACTTGAGACCGACACCACTGTTAGCAAAAAAGATGCGGACATGAAGGTTCGCCCTGAGGCTGCCGTTAAGGGCATTACGCCCAATGCGCCAGCACCAGTAAGCCAGCCACGCCCTTCTCGCGTAGAGGTCGCCAAAGCTCAAACGTCGGGCGGATTCTTTGGCTTCATTAAGGGCCTCTTCTCCTCGTCAGTACCAGAAGTAAAACCAGAACCAGTTGCACCTCGCGGTCGCAACCAGGGTCGCAATGGTGATCGGAATAACCGCAACGGCAATCGCGGTCGTCGTGGCGAACGCGCTGAGCGTCCAGCGGCGGCTACGGGCACTGAAGCTCCAACTACCGAAGGTTCTAACAATAATCGCGGTCGTAACGGCAACCGTAACGGCAACCGCAATCAAAATGGTCCAAAACCAGAGCGTCAAGAAGCGCCTCGCAATCAAGTCGCGGTAACTCCAGAAACTGAAGCCGCGCCTAATGGTGAAGTAACTGTAGTTGCAGAGGGTGAAGAACGTCGTGGTCGTGGTCGCAATCGTCGTGGTCGTGGTCGTGGTCAACGTGGCGAACGCACAGAAACTAACAGGGATGCAGTCACTTCTGTAGCTACAGTTGCCACTTCATTTACCGGCCCTCCTGTTGGAATGGCTGGCGCATCCGCAACCATGCCTACCAAAAATCTAGCGTATAGCTTTGGCAATGACAAACCAACGTTAGCTAGCGAGAAGACAGAAAGAGCACCACGTGCCCCACGTCAACCCAATCACCCCGCCCAAGCTGCAAGCTCTGCTCCGGCACCAGTTGCAGCTCCAGTACCTCAAGTAATTGCAAAGCCAATGCCAGAATTGCCGAAGGTTACATTCCAGGCATTAGAAGAAACACCCTTGCATAGCGCTGTGCAATCTGCTGGAATGATTTGGGTGGCAACAGACTCAAACAAGCATGCAGACGCGCAAAATCAGATTAAAGCTGAACCTGAAGTCGCTAACTTGGGTAGAGCACCTAAACCAGCGGCAAGTTTGCCTGAGGGCCCAATGGTTTTAGTTGAAACCGGCGGCCAAGAAAAAACGGTTTAAACTTTTTTCTCTGGGCCGCCATTTATCTCACAAGGATATTTGGCGGCTTGGCAGAAACTTCGTTTCACAGCCATAATTCCCCTCATGGCTGAAAAAGTAATCCCCATTCGCATCAATGAAGGCAAAGGCCTTTTGCCGTCCATTCCTAGAGATCTAATCCAAGCGAATGCCATCACCAAAGATAGGCGCGGACGCAATCTTCGCGATTTACGTATTTCAGTAACGGATCGTTGTAACTTCCGCTGCACCTACTGCATGCCCAAAGAAGTATTCGATCAAAACTACCCCTACCTTTCTCATAAAGAGCTTTTGAGTTTTGAAGAGATCAATAGACTGAGCTCCATCTTTGCGACTCTGGGCATTGAAAAAATTCGTCTCACCGGTGGTGAGCCTTTGTTGCGCAAAAACTTAGAAGTGCTTGTTGAGATGTTGGCCAATATTCGCACGCCATCCGGGAATAAATTAGACCTCACCCTCACAACCAATGGCAGCATCTTACGCAAAAAAGCACTAGCTTTAAAAAATGCCGGTCTACATCGCATCACCGTAAGCCTCGATGGCCTTAATAATGAAACATTCAAAAAAATGAATGATGTGGATTTTCCAGTTGACGATGTCTTAGATGGCATCGCTGCCGCACAAGAAGCTAACTTTACGGACATTAAAGTCAACATGGTGGTCAAGAAAGACACGAATGGCCATGAAATCCTAGCGATGGCAAAGTATTTCAAAGGCACTAACATTGTTCTCAGGTTTATTGAATTCATGGATGTCGGTAGCTCCAATGGCTGGGAGATGGCGCAAGTACTTCCATCAAAGGAAGTGATCGCCAGAATCCATAAAGTATTTCCGCTTGAAGCAATGAATGCAAATTACCCAGGCGAGGTTGCTCAAAGGTGGCGTTATGTCGATGGTTCTGGCGAGATCGGCGTCATCTCCAGTGTGACCCAAACTTTCTGCCATGACTGTACGCGTGCGCGCATTTCTACTGATGGTCAAATGTATCTGTGTTTATTTGCTAACGAGGGTTTTGATTTCAAAACACTACTTCGCTCAAACAAAACTGATTTAGAAATCGCCAACGCCATCATGGCAACATGGGCCGGTCGCGATGATCATTACTCTGAAGTACGCGGTTCCAATACGACGAATCCAAACTGCAGCAACCGCAAGGTTGAGATGTCTTATATCGGCGGCTAATGATTCCTATAAACCAAATTACTGGACTGATCTTAGCGGGCGGACGAGCCCAACGTATGGGCGGCACTGATAAAGGCTTAATTCCTTTCCACGGCAGACCTTTAATTGAATGCGCAATCGACGCCCTCAGAGATCAGGTGGGATGGATCCTGATCAACGCGAATCGCAACATTACCAAATACTCGGTTTATGGCTATTCCGTCATCGTAGATGAGACCCCGGATTTCTCTGGCCCTTTGGCGGGATTTTCTGCTGGACTTAAGATCTGCAAAACCCCCTACCTTCTAACCTCACCTTGCGACTCTCCACTATTGCCACTAGATCTGGGTGCAAAACTTGCTGAAGAACTTGAAAGCGGCAATTACCAATTGGTTTATGCCTCCACCAAAGATTTGGATGGAAGGATCTGGTCGCAACCGGTCTTTTGCCTCATGCGCAGTGACCTGAGAGATTCTCTAAATGAGTTTCTGAGTAAAGGCAACCTCAAGATCGATCGCTGGTTCAAAGAATTACGCGCCAGCACTGTCGTTTTTGAAAACACTGAAGCATTTACAAACGTCAACACCCCGGAAGAACTAAAGCACCTAGAGGATCTATCCAAATGAAACCCTCTCCCAACGATCCAATTCTCCTAAGTTCATCCTTACATGTTGATGAAGCGCGTAAAGCGATCTCTAATTTAGTGGAAGAACTCATTACAGAATCTACCAAGATTAGCCACTCTAGCGATACCGAGAACGTCCCCCTAGATCAAGCCATCAATCGCATTCTCGCTGAAGATCTGCTCTCGCCAATTGATGTTCCGGCCGCTGATAACTCAGCCATGGATGGCTATGCATTTCATGGAAGCTGCCTTGGCGAGTCTGAGGGGACTATCTCCCTAAAGATTGTTGGCACAGTCTATGCCGGAAAACCCTTTAAAGGCACTATCGGCACTGGCGAATGCCTCAAGATCATGACGGGCGCCCTGATGCCCAACGGCTGTGACACCGTAATTCCCCAGGAGTTCACAAACTCGCAAAGCGAAACATTCATTGAATTCAAAAAAAACTTCTTAAAGTTTGGTGATAACTGCCGTTTGCGTGGCGAAGATCTACAAAAGGGGGTACCCGCAATTCATGCGGGGCGACTTTTGCGACCCTCTGACTTAGGTTTGGCAGCATCCTTGGGGATTGCCTCTCTTAAGGTCTATCGCAAGCTCAAAGTGGCCATCCTCTCTTCTGGTGATGAGCTTCGCACTCTGGGGCAAGAGCTGGATGCCGGAAGTATTTACGACAGCAATCGCTACAGCCTTGCTGGCTTACTGAATCGACTAAACCTCGAAATCATTGATTGCGGAATCGTGCGCGATAATCCCGCCTCCCTCAAAGAGGCTTTCAGTAATGCTGCAAAAGTTGCCGATGCACTCATCTCATCTGGAGGGGTATCAGTTGGCGAGGCGGATTTCACCAAACAAATCATGCAAGAGTTAGGTGACGTGGGATTCTGGAAAATTGCGATGCGCCCCGGAAGACCGATGGCTTTTGGTACCCTCAAACCCGTCGCAGGACAATCAACACCACGCAGAACACTATTCTTTGGCCTGCCAGGAAACCCTGTTGCAGTCATGGTGACCTTCTATCAATTCGTCCGCGCAGCCCTTCTGCAATTGAATGGCGCCAGCCAAATTGAGCCGCCACTAACCCAAGCCCTATCTAGCGAAGCCATCCGCAAGAAACCAGGCCGCACGGAATTTCAGCGCGCTATTTTGGGGCGTGGCGAAGATGGCAAGCCGACAGTCAGACTCACTGGTAGCCAAGGTGCAGGAATTTTGCGCTCGATGAGTCAAGCAAACTGCTTTGTCATCCTTCATCATGAACAAGGAAATATTGCACCTGGAGACTGGGTAGATGTGGCGCTTTTTGATGGACTGCTTTAAGATTGTTCTTCATGAAACTTACTAAAAAAGAAATCGTCTTCCTCGACCCAATGCATACCGCCAAAACACTGGTTTTGGTTTACCTTTGCTTCTCCGTTCCAATTGTTTTATTGGCGCTTTTCGTAGCATTCATTCGTGATGGTGCAATTCCTGGATTTACAGTCTTATCCGCACTCATCCTCAATGCCTTGCTAGGCTTTGGTTTGCTGTGGATCGCGTGCAAAGTCTATAACTGGGTTGCAGACACCTTTGGCGGCATTGAGATTGCCATCAAAGAGCTCCCCAAAGAAATCGAAACTGAGTAACCTAGGCTTTAAACAATTCAGTATTGATCAAGCTTGGTGGTTTTTTTCCGTCAAGCGCAGCGCATAAATTTTCTATCGCAAGATCCACCATTGCTCTGCGTGTTTTTTCTGTAGCGCTTGCAATATGCGGAGCTAAAACCACGTTACTCAGTTTTAGCAACTCTGGATTTACTTTCGGCTCACCTTCAAATACATCCAGACCTGCTGCAAAAATCTTTCCAGCCTTGAGCGCTTGAGCCAACGCTAGGTCATCGACAATACCACCACGCGCAATATTTACAAGGGTTGCCGTGGATTTCATCAAATCGATTTCTTTCGCGCCGATGGTGTGATGATTTTCTGCCGTGTAAGGCAAGACCAAAATAACGTGATCTGCATTACGCAATAAATCCTCTTTGGAAACATAAGTTGCGCCGCACGCCTTTTCATCAACCTCAGGCAAACGACTGCGATTGTGATAAATCACTTTCATCCCAAAACCTAAAGCGCGCTTTGCAATACCTTGACCGATACGACCCATTCCAATGATGCCCAGCGTGCTGTGATGCAAGTCCATGCCCAAAGGATTATTCACAATCGACCATTGCTCCCACTTTCCATTACGAATCCAATGCTCAGACTCCGTAATACGACGCGCTGTCGCCATTAAAAGGGCAAACCCAAAATCAGCAGTACTGTCCGTCAAAACATCTGGCGTATTGCTTGCCATAACACCAGCAGCGCTGATAGCTGGCACATCAAAATTGTTATAACCCACTGAAATATTGGCCACAATCTTCAAATCTTTTGCGCCCGATAAAGCGACAGCATCGATTCGCTCGCTACCAGTCACCAGGGCCCCAACCACTCCGGAAAGTGCGTTTTGCAGCTCTTGAGGCGTAAAAACTTGGTCCACCTGATTGGATTGAACCTCAAAAGACTTCTCTAATTTAGCTAGGGCCTCAGGAAAGATGGCTCTAGCTACGAGTATTTTGGGTTTATGGGATTTGGATTGGGTATTTGCTGGAATATTCATGTTTAGAACTTTACCTCAAGTAAATTGCGCTTTTGCCTAAAAAGTAGGCTAAGTCGGCTAAAATCAAGGTTTTATAACTTAGTAGCCAAGTCACATTTAGGCTCTTAATACAAAAACCATCATGACTTACGTTGTTACCGAATCCTGTATCCGCTGCAAATACACAGACTGCGTTGATGTCTGCCCAGTTGACTGCTTCCGTGAAGGCCCGAATTTTTTAGTAATCGACCCTGATGAGTGCATCGACTGCGCGGTATGCGTTCCTGAGTGCCCTGTAAATGCAATCTATGCTGAAGATGATGTTCCTGGTGATCAACAAGATTTCATCAGGCTCAATGCTGACTTGTCTCCATCCTTTACCTCCATCACCAAATCCAAAGCTGCACTACCTGATGCGGATGAATGGAAAGATGTCAAAAACAAGCTTGATCAATTGGCTAAGTAATTCCAATGGCTAATTGTAAATACAGCCAAGAGATTTAACGTTGCAACAACCCATTGAAACCGATGCAGTCATCATTGGCGCCGGTCCGGTGGGTCTCTTTCAGGTCTTTGAACTAGGCCTATTAGAAATCAAAGCACATGTGATTGATTCCCTGCCAGAGGTCGGCGGGCAATGCATAGAGCTATATCCCGATAAGCCTATCTACGACATCCCAGCAATCCCAGTCTGCACTGGACGAGAGTTAACCAACAATCTCCTCAAGCAAATCGAACCATTTGGAGCGCAGTTCCATTTAGGGCAAGAAGTCGATTCTCTAGAAAAGCTTGAGGATGGTCGTATTAGGCTAAAGACTTCGCTAAACAATGAATTTATCAGCAAAACAGTTTTCATTGCCGCTGGGGTTGGCGCCTTCCAACCGCGCACCCTAAGGCTTGAGGGCATCGAGGCCTTTGAAGGGAGGCAACTTTTCTATAGCATCAAAGATCCGGAACGATTTAGCAACAAGGACATTGTGATTTGCGGTGGTGGCGATACAGCACTAGATTGGGCCATTCATTTTGCCGGAAAAGCCAAGAGTGTAGCCCTTGTACACCGTAGGGATGACTTCAAGGCGGCGCCAAAATCAATTGCCAAGATGCGAGAGCTTTGTGCTGTAAATGAGATGCGACTTATCATTGGCCAACCAAGCAATTACAAAACCATCGATGATCGTCTTAGCGAAATTACGGTTACCGATATTGATGGCATTACCCATGATCTGCCGCTAGATGACTTGCTAGTCTTTTTTGGTCTATCACCAAAGTTAGGGCCTATTGCTGACTGGGGTCTTGAAATCGATCGCAAACAAATTGTGGTCAATACCGCAAACTTCCAAACAAGCATTCCTGGAATTTACGCGGTTGGAGACATCAATATTTACCCTGGCAAAAAGAAGCTCATTCTGTCGGGATTTCATGAGACGGCGCTGGCAGCCTTTGCCGCAGCGGAATATTTGCACCCCGAAAAACAGATTCAACTCCAATACACCACAACCTCCCCCAAGCTTCATAAGGCGCTTGGAGTAAAGAGCTCCACATTCGAGTAAGCTCTATCTAAATCATCTACTTTTAGACAATATTTATATGCGCCAATATCACGATCTCATGAAAGAAGTCCTAACCAAGGGCGTTAAAAAGTCAGACAGGACAGGCACTGGCACGATCTCTGTATTCGGCCATCAAATGCGCTTTAACTTGGCCGAAGGCTTCCCCATGGTGACCACCAAGAAACTTCACCTCAAATCTATCATTTATGAATTACTTTGGTTCCTCAAAGGAAGCACTGATAACAATTGGTTAAAAGAACGCGGTGTATCCATTTGGAATGAATGGGCAGCGCCGGATGGCGATCTGGGACCAATCTATGGTTACCAATGGCGCTCTTGGCCTGCGCCCAATGGTCAGCATATTGATCAAATTTCAGAAGTAATAGAGACCATCAAGAAAAATCCAGACTCACGCCGCATCATTGTCTCGGCTTGGAACGTTGCCGATATCCCTCGCATGGCCTTAGCACCTTGCCATGCTTTCTTTCAGTTTTATGTAGCGGATGGCAAGCTATCATGCCAGCTCTATCAGCGCAGTGCGGATATTTTTCTGGGTGTGCCATTCAATATTGCAAGCTATGCACTACTTACCCATATGGTTGCTCAACAATGCAATCTCCAAGTTGGTGACTTTATTTGGACGGGCGGAGATTGCCATCTTTACAGCAATCACCTGGAACAAGTGGATTTGCAGCTCTCAAGGGATTTTTACCCCTTGCCTAAACTGAACATTCTTCGCAAACCCGATTCATTGTTTAATTATGAGTTCGAAGATTTTGAGATTGTTGGTTATGAATCACACCCACATATCAAGGCTCCAGTAGCCATTTAAGAAAAGTAATTTAATCATGACTCAACCAGCTATTTCGATGATCGTTGCGCGCTCGCGTAATCATGTCATTGGTCGCGACAACCAAATGCCTTGGAAGATTTCCGCGGACTTGCAATTCTTCAAGCGCGTTACTATGGGTCACCCTGTCATTATGGGTCGCAAGACTTGGGAATCAATTGGTCGCCCCCTCCCTGGCAGACGCAATATTGTAGTGAGCAGAAACCCAGACCTCCAATTAACTGGTGCCGAAGTAGTTAGCTCGCTGGATGAGGCGCTCAATCGCCTAAGCGAATTCCCTCGCGCGTTCGTCATCGGCGGCGAACAACTCTTCAAGCAGGGCTTTGATAAAGCAGATCGTCTTTATATTACCGAGATCGACATTAATGTAGATGGTGGAGATACTTTCTTTGAGATCCCCAATCCATCCGATTGGAAAGAGTTAGAGCGGACACCCAGTAGCGAAGGTGATATCCACTTTAACTTTGTAACGCTTGAACGTAAATAAAGCACATCGGAAAAATAAACAATAAAAAGAGCTCCAAGGAGCTCTTTTTATTTACCGAAAATATTTCTGCATATCAAAGCTTCTTGCTAAAGCTATATTGAGCAAAAGCTTGCTCAGCCAATCCAAACCACTGCGCTTCCATGTTTCTGAATTGGCGGTAATCCTCGTAGATCTTTTTAAACTGAGGATTCTTAGCGGACTCTTCTGCATACGTTTCTTGCGATGCCTTAAAGCAAGCATCCATCACGGAGGTGTTGAATTTTCGCAGTACTGCGCCGCTCTGAACTAAACGCTGAAGTGCCGGTGGATTAAGCGCATCGTACTTGGCACACATATCGGTATGCGCCTCAAAACAAGCAGCCTCCCAAGCGGCCTGATAAGAAGGCGGCAATTCATCCCACTTCTTCTTGTTCACCAAGAATGACAATGCTGCACTACCCTCCCACCAAGCTGGATAGTAATAATTCTTGGCGACTTTGGCCAAGCCTAGCTTTTCATCATCATATGGGCCAACAAATTCAGCCGCATCAATGGTGCCTTTTTCAAGCGCTGAATAAATTTCACCAGCCGGCAATTGTTGCGGCACCACACCCAACTTCGATAAAACCTGACCGGCAAAACCGGCAATACGGAACTTCAGACCTTTCAAGTCCTCAGGCGATTTAATTTCCTTACGAAACCATCCACCCATCTGTGTGCCAGTCTGACCACCAAGAAAGTTGACCAAGTTATAGCTGCCATATAGCTCGCGCATTAACTTCATGCCATTACCATGGAGCATCCAAGCCGTTTGTTGACGCGCAGTCATACCAAAAGGTGCTGCCGTATCAAAAATGAAGGAGCTATTTTTTCCAAGATAGTAATAGCTCGCAGTATGCCCGCACTCGACAGTGCCGTTTTGAACAGCATCTAACACCTGCAGCGCCGGGACAACTTCACCCGCCGCAAATACTTTGACAGTAAATTTGCCATCTGTCGCTTTATGCAAGGCATTAGCAAAAACCTCTGGGGTACCGTATAGGGTATCCAAAGATTTAGGAAAACTAGAAACCAAACGCCAATTAAGGGTAGGCAGACTTTGGGCAAGTGCGGGAACGGCTAAAGCGGCTGCGCCGGCACCTAAAGTGGCTTTCTTTAAAAAGGAACGTCTTTGCATTTTGTTCTCCTTAGATTTTTTTGATGGAATGTGAAAAGTATATCCTCACCCGTTAACCGGACTATTTGCCTCCAACCATCATTGAGCGAATCAAGATAGAACCGGTTTCTTTCGTACCCCGAATTAATGTATCGCCACCGATTAATTCAATTTCAAGCAACATGTCTCGCAAATTACCAGCAATCGTAATACCCTCAACTGGATATTGAATTTCACCGTTCTCTACCCAGTAACCAAAAGCACCGCGTGAATAATCGCCAGTCACGTAGTTCACGCCCTGGCCCATGAGTTCGGTGACCAGCAAGCCCGTTCCCATTGCCTCTAAAAGCGCTGGCAAACCACCCTTAGGCGTCTTGCTACTTTTTAAAGTTAAGTGATGAGCTCCACCAGCATTGCCAGTAGTTTTCATACCCAACTTACGAGCGGAGTAAGTGGATAAAAAGTAGCCCCCCAAAATTCCCTTATCAACAACCGTCCGAGCAGAAGTCTTTACGCCTTCCTCATCGAAAGGCGCACTTCCAGCCATTGATTTAAGGTGGGGGTTTTCAAACAGACTGATATGTTTAGGCAACACCCGCTTACCTAGGCTATCCAATAAAAAACTGGAGCGGCGATAGAGAGCTCCGCCCGATACCGCTTGCACTAAACCACCCAATAAGCCAGCAGCCAACGGCGCCTCAAAGATCACCGGACAACGGCGTGTTGTAAGTGATCGCGCCTTTAATCTGGATAGCGCACGCTGTGCGGCATACCCTCCAATCGCCGCTGGATCTGCAAGCCCTTCAGGGATACGCGAGCTCGAATACCAGTCATCGCGTTGCATTGCGGATTGCTTTCCACCCCCGCTTGCAATCGGAGCACAAGAAATGTAGTGTCGCGAAAAAGGATAGCCGCCCATAAAGCCACGAGTCGTCCCCATCATGAAATGCGCATGATGTGCGGATGCTGATGCGCCATCGCTGTTTTTGATTTGCTTGCTTACTGCAAACGCAGCACCCTCAGCAGCACGAGCAATTTCCACTGCTTGCTCTGATTCCAACAGCCATGGATGAAATAAATCCAAATCCAACGGATTCTTTTCCAAGAGGTCTGCTTCCGCAGGTCCCGCACAATTATCCTCGGCTGTGTGTTGAGCAATACGGTACGCAGCTTCTACTGTGGCCTTTAAAGAGGTCTTAGAAAAATCACCAGTACTGGCGTTCCCTCGGCGATGACCCAAAAAGACGGTTACGCCAACCTGCTTATCGAGGCTTTGCTCAATGGTCTCCACCTCTCCCTTGCGCACGGTTACAGACAAGCCCTGCCCCTCTGAAACCTCCGCAATAGCGTCTGACGCACCCCGCTTACGGGCCTCTAAAAGCATGAAATCGATGATTTCCGTGAACTGATTTGATGTATATGTAAACATATCCTAATAATAGCTAGAATGGAAACATGAAGCATACTGAAGCTTGGAAGCGCACCACCCCCAATGAAATCAAAATTGGTCTGATCTCAATCTCAGACCGAGCCAGCAAAGGCGTCTATAGTGACGAGGGCATTCCCGCCCTACAAAACTGGCTAATCGAAGCTATCAGCACACCATGCGTCTTCCATGAGCGCCTCATAGCCGATGAGCGCGAAACCATCACTGAGACGATTGTGGAGCTTGTCGACGATATGGGTTGCGACCTAGTCCTCACTACAGGAGGCACAGGCCCATCCCGCAGAGATGTCACCCCAGAAGCAACCCTAGAGGCTGGAACACGTGAAATGCCCGGTTTTGGCGAGCAAATGCGTCAAATTAGCCTGCGCTTTGTACCAACAGCTATTTTGTCCCGCCAAACTGCAGTGCTACGCGAGCTTGAGGGGCACGCCGCCTTAGTGATTAACCTGCCTGGACAACCTAAAGCCATTGCAGAAACGCTCGAAGGCCTTAAAGATGTAGATGGAAAATCGATTGTTCCAGGCATCTTCGCTGCCGTACCGTACTGTATTGATCTGATTGGCGGCCCTTACATCGAAACCAACGAAGCCATCATCAAAGCCTTTAGACCCAAGAGCGCTATCAAGAAATAAAAAGTCCACATTAGCGGACTTTTTACATACCCAAATTACTCGGGCAAGGGGACAATAAATTTGTCCCGATAGTACCTCAGCTCTTCGATAGATTCTTCAATATCAGCCAAAGCGGTATGGGCTTGCTTCTTGGTAAAACCCTTTACCAACTCTGGATGCCAGCGTTTGCAGAGTTCCTTTAGGGTGGAAACATCAATATTTCGATAATGAAAGAACGCTTCTAATTTAGGCATGTACTTGGCCATGAAGCGACGATCTTGACCAATCGTATTGCCACACATTGGGGCAATACCTGGTTTAACATACTGCTTCAGAAAAGCGATGCATTCAGCCTCCACAGTCGCCTCGTTTTGCGTGGCAGACTTCACCTTCTCAATCAACCCTGAGCGGCCGTGAGTACCCTTATTCCAAGCATCCATTGCATCAAGCAAGGCGTCCTCTTGATGCACCACCCAAACAGGGGCAATAGCAATCGTATTGAGGTGGGCATCAGTGACAATAATGGCAATTTCTAGGATGCGCTCGGACTCAGGGTTGAGTCCTGACATTTCCATATCAACCCAGACTAGATTTTCACTGGCTGGCGCCGACTTTGGGACTGGAGTATTCGTTTTTTCGCTCATATCTATAATGATCTCATGACATTCACAATTATTTTTCTAGTCGCCTTCTTTGCAAGCTTTGGCCTACGCCACTGGTTAGCCCAACGTCAAATGCGCTTCGTGACCAAACACCGCGATAGCGTCCCAGTGGACTTCGCAGAAAAAGTGACTTTAGCTGAACACCAAAAAGCTGCAGACTACACAATTGCCAAATTAAGACTCGGTATTTTAGAAAATGGCGTCAGTGCCATTATTTTAATTGCCTTCACGCTTGTAGGTGGTCTACAGATTTTGAACGTCACCCTTCTTGAAATATTAGGCGAAGGCATCACGCAACAGATTGTCTTATTAGCTTCGATTGCGATCATCTCGGGAGTAATTGATCTTCCCTTCTCCTGGTACAAGCAGTTCCATTTGGAAGAGCGCTTTGGATTTAATCGGATGGGGAAGGCGTTGTTCTTCACCGATATGATTAAGGGGCTCGCAGTTGGTGCTGCCATTGGCATTCCATTGTTATGGGCCATTTTGAGTTTGATGGCTAAAGCGGGTGAGTTCTGGTGGCTTTGGGCCTGGGTAGTTCTCACGGCATTTAGTTTGTTGATGCAGTGGATTTTCCCTAGCTTCATCGCGCCGCTATTTAATAAATTCCAACCGCTGGCAGATGGCGCCTTAAAAACTCAGATCGAAGCTCTTCTGGCGCGCTGTGACTTTGCTAGCCAGGGCCTGTTCGTGATGGATGGCAGCAAGCGTAGTGCCCATGGCAATGCTTTCTTTGCTGGGATGGGCAAAGCCAAGCGTATCGTGTTTTTCGATACCCTGATTGAAAAATTAAATCCCGATGAAGTTGAGGCGGTCCTAGCTCACGAACTCGGCCACTATAAGTGCAAACACATTCGCAAACGTTTATTGGTTTCATTTGCCCTGAGCTTTGGAATGCTTGCATTATTAGGCTGGATTAGCACTCAGATATGGTTTTATACCGATCTAGGGGTAATGCCAAATTTAAATGGTTATAACGGCGGCTTAGCACTAGCCTTATTCATGCTGGTATCGCCCGTCTTTAGCTTCTTCTTCACACCTCTCGCGAGCATTGCTTCTCGCAAACACGAATATGAGGCCGATGGATTTGCAGCAACAAAATCTTCTGCGAAAGATCTGATCTCTGCATTGGTAAAACTATACCAAGATAACGCCTCTACCTTAACGCCCGATCCAATCTATACCGCGTTTTATAGCTCGCATCCACCCGCCCCACTTCGTATCGCCAATCTGCAGCGTCACAGCCAATAAGATGGAGCAATTTCACGCGCTACTGACAGCCTCCTACGGAAGGCATTATTTAGCGCAACGTTTGGTGAAAGATGCCCGCGGAAATCAATCGCCTAATGGCCCACTGATCCAGGTAAGCACACCTGCTAAGCAACATATCGGCGCCGTAGGTGATCGCATGTTATTGGAAATGACTTCACCAAATCAGGCGCGCATCATTCAGATTGAACCCAGAAATAACATTCTCTATCGATCGGATGCCTTTAAGAACAAGGTTATTGCCTCTAATGTCGATCAAATTTTAGTAGTACTTGCAACACAACCCGCCTTCTCCCCAGACTTATTAGGCAGAGCAGTGGTTGCTGCAGAAGCAAATCAAATTGGCTTGCATATCATCCTCAACAAAAGTGATCTGCCAGACAACTTGGCTCAGGCCAGCAAAATCATTGCACCCTATGCCCGCATGGGCTATCCCGTCAGCGAAGTTTCTGCGAAATTTGATACTGCCTCAATGGAAGCTTTGCGCCCTGCTTTACAAGGCAAAGTCTCTGTATTTGTGGGCCAATCTGGCATGGGCAAATCCAGCCTTCTCAATGCCTGGGTGCCCAATGCCGCCGCCCTCACGCAAGAATATTCAGTGCGCTTGGATACGGGCAAGCACACCACTACAGCCTGTCGTTATTTTGAACTACCTGAGGCATGGGGGCGAAATACCAAAGGCAAATTGGGTGCCTTAATCGACTCTCCAGGCTTTCAGGAGTTTGGCCTAGCGCATATGTCAGTGAGCGAACTAGAGCATGCCTTTAGGGAATTCCAAGCCTTCTTAGGCAAATGCCGCTTTCATAATTGTGCGCATGAATCTGAGCCGGATTGCGCAGTGCGTGCTGCGGTAGACAGAAACGAAATAGCGCCAGAAAGACTGGCGCTATTTAGACAATTGCGCTCTGACTCAAAAACAGCAGATACGCAGATTCAAGGGATTAGCCAAGCCAAAGAGCGATGGTCAGCATTAGCAATAAAGCCATCCAAGCGATAACCAAACGCCATACCAAACCAATTGCAGAGCGCATCGTACGCT
>Ga0364900_10345_pt1 | contig 15870 bp, 12 predicted proteins | sample ExccelJu500002D3_FD_206974 | JGI IMG/M metagenome (GOLD analysis project Ga0364900, IMG submission 206974) | Enriched cells from Trout Bog Lake Hypolimnion, Wisconsin, USA - BchlTB.July09.5000.02.D3 | ecosystem: Environmental > Aquatic > Freshwater > Lake > Hypolimnion/Profundal zone | place: USA...
GTGCTCAAGACTCCGTACTGGCCCCTGACCAGCAATCGGCGAGCCGCTTTTTCGTCTATCTCGCGGTCCATGCGCCGCATTGGCGGCGCTGACAGTTCGTCCATTTAGCTCACCCCCACAGGATTGCTGGCAGGGATTCTGTCTGGTTTCCAAGCTGATTGCAAGCAGTTAATTTGCAATTTCTAAACTGTTTTGGCATGGCGCAGGGCTCGATCCACATCCTGAAGCTCCTGCTGGACGCGGGCAACAGCAACGTAATCCTGGCTGCGCTCAGCTTCGGCAATCTGCCTCTGCAGTTCTCGGCGACGGTGTTCAAGTTGGCGCCGGCGAAGTGCTCCGATGGCTTCGTGGAGCAATTCGGCGGAAAGTGGCTCGTGCTCCTTCATCAGAACAGACATGAAGAGAGCGCGGTCATCGTCGGCGAGCGGCAGGGACATAAGGTCGGCACCTTCCGCGAGCGCCTTGAGGATGCTATCGATGAGCGTCTCCGTCCTAAGTCCCTTGTGAAGTTGTTCCGAACTGAGCGTGTAATAGGCCTGCTCAGAGGGGTTGTAAACCTGACGCTGCCCGTTGCCGTCGTCAAAGACGAAGGACAACTCATTGCCGGAAGAGAGAGCTTGCAGCAGGATACGCTCGGCCTCCGTAACCGCCGCCTCTCGCGCAGGCGCAATCTTGGTAGAAGTACGCGCGCCCGCTACGTGACGCAATTCCTGGCGCAAAACAGCAGAGTCGATCTGCAATTTCTGCGCGACATCGGCAGCAAGCTCGTCACGAACAATTCGGCTTGAAACGCGCTGGATATGCGGGAGAAGATAGTTCACCGCCTTCACCTTGCCCTCAGCCGTTCGCGGAAACTGTGCCTGTGCGCGCTCAATGAGGTAGGCGAAGTACTTCTGCGCGGCTTGGAGCGAGGCTCCATAGGCCGGGGCACCCTTGCGGCGCACGAAAAGATCGGGGTCGTATCCCTGCTCAAGGGTAAGGATGCGGATCTCAAAATCTTCGCTTACCAGCAGGGCAAGCGAGCGCTCGGCGGCGGCGGCCCCCGCAGTGTCAGGATCAAAATTCACGACGATTTTCTTACTAAACCGCGCAAGCAGGCGGGCCTGTGCTTCAGTGAACGCAGTGCCGCTGGAGGCAATCACGTTGTGAAATCCCGCATTGAAGACCGAAATGCAATCCATCTGCCCCTCGACGAGGATCACGTAGTCAAGTTGGCGGATCGCCTCCTTGGCAAGGTGCAGGTTAAAGAGCACTCGCGATTTGCTGTAAATCGGCGTCTCGGGAGAATTCAAATACTTTGGGCCGGACTTGTCATCAGTGGCAAGCGTCCGTCCGGTGAACGCAATCACCTTCCCGCTCTCATTGCAGATGGGGAAGACGATGCGGTTGCGGAATTTGCTGTAGAGCGCGGCAGGCGCGGGTTGGGCGGGCTTTTCAGCCGAGTTCGCGGCAACAGATGCCGTTCCGGCCGCGGGCGCCCGGTCCTCGCGCTCCTTCCAGCTGAACAGACCGCTCTCACGGAGCGCATCTTCATCGGCCAGCGACTTCAGCTTGTCGCGGAGAAGAAATCCCGACTCCGGGGCAAAGCCAATACGGAAGCGTCCGATAGCTGCGTCATCAAGACCCCGGCCACGAAGATACTCGCGCGCGGCTGACCCCTCTGGACGGCGAAGCTGCTCCTGAAACCAGGTGCAGGCGGCCTCGTGAAGATCAAGCAGCAGACCGCGCGTCCGGGCCTCGCGAGCCTCCTGCGGCGAGTTGAACTGCACCTTTGGCGCCGCAATGCCGAGCTTCTGGGCAACGGTACGGACGGCCTCCGGAAAGGTTATGTTCTCGATCTTCTGAACAAAACTGAATACGTCTCCAGAGACTCCGCAGCCGAAGCAATGAAAAAACTGCCGGGTGGCATGGACGGAAAACGATGGCGTTTTCTCCCCGTGAAAGGGGCAAAGTCCAGAGTAATTCTGCGCCCCGGCTTTGCGCAGCGTGACGTATTCGCCGATGATGCGGACGATGTCGGCCTGCTGTTTGACCGTATACGCGAAGTCTCCGGGGTTAGCCACACTCCTAGTCTGCCCCATCAGGAGGCGGGGTGGCTCGGTATCTCTGTGGAAAAGTTGTGACTAAGGCAACTTTAGCCCTGTTCGGCCTGTGCAAATTGCGACTGGATTGGTGCATGTAAATCTATGGAAACTGCCTCAGGGAAGCAGCCATCCGCGCCCAAAGGCATCCTCTACGATAGCCAGAACCGCGGGCCACAGCTCTGGCGTGCCCGTCCGGATTGGCTCCATACGGCTCAGAACTTGCGCCCGGGTAACCTGGTGAGTGCTCCACGATCCGCCCCCGGTGCGTGAGTTAAGCAGCAATGGTTGCAGGCGGTCGAGGGCATTGGCATAGCGGGATTCAGGAGTCGTAAACGCCTCAAATTCCTCCCAGAGGACGCGCAATTCGGCAGCCTGATCGGCGGGAAGCATCCCGAATAGACGGTCGGCGGCGAGGCGTTCACGCTCCTCTTTGTCGGAGTATCCGGCCACGTCGTACGCAAACGTGTCTCCGGCATCGATCTCCACAATGTCGTGAATCAGCAGCATTCTCGTAACCCGTGTGATATCAATAGCTGAGGAGGCATACTCGGACAGAAGCGAAGCCATCAAGGCGATGTGCCAGGAGTGCTCGGCATCGTTTTCCTGGCGGCGCGCAGGGCCGGTTACAGGCGTCTGCCGGAGGATAGACTTGAGCTTGTCGATTTCGAGGATGAAGGCGAGTTGCTGATCGAGTCGGGTCATGGCCGGAGATAATTCTATCAACATCGAAATCGGTCGTTTATAAAGCGCATAAGCGGGAGAAATTCCGCCGCCATGACTCATGGATTCGCGCCTAGTCCTTGATTTCCAGTCATTTATCTGTAAAAATACGTTATGTCCAGAAACTCGGGGCTACTCTCCGCCATCTAAAGGCTTAATGCCTCCTCGCCACATTGGCGACTTGCCCGTAGCGGAGCGGGCTCTCTTGTGCGTTGCGTGTTAAAATACGAAGGTTTCGGCTTTATTTTCTTGGTCTTTCCAGATCGGGAGGCCGAATTGTGACTTTTGGCGGACTCCTCGCCGCCTTTTACGGATTTTTTCGGCTGCCTACGGCGCCAGTGAAGGATGTTGCTCTTGGCTCTTGACGATAAATACGAAGATATTCAAAAGTTGATAGATACCGGTAAAGAAAAGGGCTTTCTCACCTACAACGAGGTGAATGACCTTCTGCCGAATGATATCAACTCTCCCGACGATCTCGACGATCTTCTCGGAATGATCGGCACCCAGGGAATCAACGTCCTGGAAGACACAAAGCTCCCCTCGGAAAAGAAGTTTGATCCTGATGAAGAGTCCGAGGATGTTGAACTTGACCTTACTCCTGGCGCGCTTGAAAAGACAAACGACCCCGTCCGCATGTACCTGCGCGAGATGGGCACCGTCCCTCTATTAACCCGCGAAGGCGAAGTCGAAATTGCCAAGCGCATCGAGCGTGGACAGATTCGTGTCCTCAAGGCTCTCTCCCGTTCGGCCATCGTGATTCGTGAAGTCCTCGCCATCGGCGACGATCTCAAGCGTGGCGTGCGCTCAGTCAAAGAAGTAGTGGTCTTCGATGAAGAGGAGATCACCGACGAAGTAATGCTTGGGCGTCTTAAGGAAATCTCCGGCAAGATCGACGATCTCAGCCGCCATTACAAAAAAGGCCTCGCGCTCGCCGTCAAGCTCGCCGAAGTCGGAACTCCCGGCAAGGATAAGAAGAAGCAGAAGGACTACCGCAAGCTTCACTGGGGACTGGGCCGCGCCCAGGTCGAAGTAAGCCGCTCGATTCGTAAGCTGCGCTTTACCAACCAGGAGCGCAAGCGCCTCATCGACCGCGTGAACAAAACGGTCGAGAACATGAAGGCCCTTGACCGTCAGGTCCTGAATCTTGAGAAGCGCTGCGAGTTCACCCGGAACGAAGAGCAGAAGAAGGATATCCGCAAGCAGATTCGCACCGTGCGCACCGATATGGAGCGTATCGAAGTAGAAGCCGGAGCTGTCTTCACCGAGCTCAAGCGAACCCAGCGCGAAATCATCCAAGGCGATATGGATGCCGAGCACGCCAAGCGCGAGCTCATCGAGGCCAACCTGCGCCTCGTTGTCTCCATCGCCAAAAAGTACACCAACCGCGGACTCCAGTTTCTCGACCTCATTCAAGAGGGCAATATCGGCCTCATGAAAGCTGTCGATAAGTTCGAGTATCGCCGCGGCTACAAATTCTCCACCTACGCCACCTGGTGGATCCGTCAGGCCATCACGCGCGCCATCGCCGATCAGGCCCGCACCATTCGTATTCCGGTGCATATGATCGAGACCATCAACAAGCTGATCCGCACCAGCCGTCAGCTCGTGCAGGAGCTAGGCCGCGAACCAACCAGCGAAGAGATTGCCCGCCGCATGGACATCCCCGTCGCCAAGGTTCGCAAGGTCTTGAAGATTGCTCAGGAGCCTATCTCCCTCGAAACCCCAATCGGCGAAGAGGAAGATTCCCACCTCGGAGATTTCATCGAGGATCGCGCCGTGGTCTCGCCCGCCGAGGCCGTCATCAACGTGAACCTCAAGGACCAGACCTCGCAGGTTCTTCGCACCCTTACCCCGCGCGAAGAAAAGGTCATCAAGATGCGTTTCGGCCTCGAAGATGGCAGCGAACACACTCTTGAGGAAGTCGGCCAGTCCTTCGCCGTCACCCGCGAGCGTATCCGCCAGATCGAAGCGAAAGCTCTGCGCAAGCTGCGCCACCCATCCCGCTCTCGAAAACTGCGCGCCTTCATGGATGGCGTCCACGACTAGCTGGATTTCCGCAACACAATGGGCACGGCGAAAAAGCCGTGCCCATTGTGTTGCGGGTTCGCTGCGTTAGATTTTTGCAGCCCTGCGCGGGATCGAACACTTCCAGTCCTATGCTCTCCGGTCTTGCTTCTGAGCATTCTCAAATGAGAATTCAATGATGTAGGATTATTCTTTCAAAAAGCCATGCACTTTGATTACGAAATCTCGCTAGAAGATTACAGTGCAGGTATGGCCGCCTTCACGACATCGCGACTCCGTGCCAATCTTATAAAGCTGCAGGACAATCCTGTGGCATGGATTTTCTTGGGCCTGTTATTGATTGTTATAGCGTGGGAGCACCATACCGTCGACTGGGCACCGCTAATAATCGCCTGTACTGGCGCATGGTTGCTATATGCAGGAGGAAGAGTTTTCTTCCCAAAGAGGTATCTGACCGGCCACTATGACATGTCGGCATTGAAGGGGCAGAAGTTCAGCGCTGACATCGGGGTAGATGGGTTTGAGACCGGGAATGAACTCCAAAAGTCGCACGTTCTCTGGGCGGCGGTGAAGCTGAAGGGAGAAAACAAGAGGGCATTTGTGCTTTACACAGGAAGTAACCTCCACATCTTTCCAAAATGTTACTTATCCAGCGAGCAGCAAGAGGAATTCCGAAGGCTATCAGGGCTGATGGCCAAGTAGATTACTCGTACCGCAGCGCCTCAATCAGATGCAGATTCGCTGCCCTTCACGCCAAATGAATCCCAAACACCAGCTCAATGAATTCCAACGAAACAGAATGGGCACGGCCTCGGCCGTGCCCATAACTCTTCTTGAGTGCTACTTATTCCGTCCTTGAGCGCCCTGCATCATCGCACCCATGTCCATCTTCGAATAGCCCGCAGGAATCTCGAACAGGCTGGGGCTTTGCGGCCCTTCCTTGATGTTCGTGAATTCCGTAACCGTGCCTTCGCTTGTTTCGGTTCTAATCGGTATCCCCGTCTTTTGATCGACCCACGTTGTAGAGGATGTTCCTTGTTTGGTGTTGGTGAACTTCCACTTGGGGCACAAGCGATTATCTGCGAGCCCTGTTCCCAGCTTCTCGCAGGTCGTGTCGGTCATATTGGCGCAGGGATTCGCCGGGTCGTACGTGCGCCAGTCCTGGCTCCTTTTTTGTCCCTTTCCCTCGGTGCTCATCTCCATGTACATATGCTGAGCAGGCATCAGTATGTAGCTCATCTTCCGCTGCGAATCCGCGATCACGATGCTCTGGTGTCCTTGTGCCATCATCTCCATACGCACCTTGGGACCGCCCAAATAGATCTTTCCGGTAGAGGCCATGCCCTTGCCAGTGGTCTTCATGTCTGCCGAGAACTGCGAAGCACGAACCTGGGCCAGCGTTGCAACCGTCACCAACAAAACAGTTAGGAAAATTAGACTACGAACCACGATTCGACGGGTCACGACTCCTCCTTATGGTAGTTTGCTGCCACCGCACAAACTCGACGGCCCGAACCACGTTCGAAACATCGGGTGAAAGCCATAAAATGCAAAAATCGGCCAGTGGACCTCTGAACAGTACAGGAAAGACGAACCCATTGGCTTCAAAAATACCCAGCCGAGTTCCATTTTGGGACAAATAGGTCCGCGATCAGACCCAAGTGCGCACAGCTGCACTGCCCATCTCCCCGGCACTGCAAATTCATCGTGCATTAACAAAATTGTGACGCTCCCACAATATACTCACCGGATGTCGATGTCTTCCAGGGAATTTACTTTCGAGCTCCTACCCGAGGCAAATCCAGGCGAGCATGTCTACCGCCTGAGCGGCCCTCTGCTGCTCAACAATTTGTTTGCATTTCAGGCGGTTTTGCGCACGGAGTCCGGAACTACGATCCTCGATATGGCGGATGTTCCGTACATCGATTCGGCGGGTCTCGGAGTGCTGACGAATTCCTACGTCGCTCACCAGAAACACGGACACAAGTTGCTTTTTGTGGCGGCAAACGAGCGGGTGGTTGAACTGTTTAAACTCACGAACCTCGACAAGCTTTTCGAGGTTTTTCCAACCGTCGAAAGCGCCAGGCAGTCCGCGTAGCTACGCCAATTGAGATCGCCATCGCACCCCGCTTTGTCGCGCCTCCTGTCCTCGCTTGAAATGTGTTTTCCGCAATACTAAGGGCACGGCCTTGGCCGTGCCCCATTTCCGAAACAAAATCTCAGACCGAATTATCGCGCCTCAAACCTAGAAGCGTACAACGATACCGGTTGCGATTTTGGCGTTGCCGCCGCTGCTAACGTCGGAGATTATGCTCGAGTTGTTAAAGTGATAGTAGACCCAGTCCGCCTGAATCAGACGAAGTGCGAAGTGCTTGTTGACCTTCACATCTATGCCGCCACCCAGCATCTCAGTGAAACCGTTTGCCGTCGCAGTTTGTTTTGCGCCGTCTATGGTTGTCGACGCACTCAGATGAGCGCCACCGATCAGCACGTGGACAAAAGGCTTTACCTTACCCTTGACATTGAAAGTAGCCACTGGGCCGAAAGTGTAAGTATAGAAGCGAACGGGAACATCTGCAGTGGTATCGAAGGATGCTGCGCTAATCGTATGGTAAGCGCCGGTGAAATCCGCCGTCACACCAAACATACGGTTAAACTTGTAGGTCAGGGAAGTATCCCAGCCATTCGCGCTGGAGACCGGCGAGAAGTCATCGCCGAAGTGACTGAACTGATAGCCGCCGAATACCTCCACCTTCGAATGGTCCTGCGCCATCATCGGAATTGAAAGAATACCGAGAACAACTGCCAAAACAAGAAAGTTACGCATACTACCTCCTTGCCGAAATTGAATTCAGTTTGCACCCACCAGGGGCGAGGCAACGATTCCGTGTGATTAAAAGATCACCACGCTCGACTACCCGCATCAACTCTGCGACACGACTTCAGTGAAATCAAGTCAAAAATGTAAATTTTTCACCCATTGGGGCAACTTGAACCCGATTTGCAATCAAACGATTGAAGTCGCCGACCTGCCGTTCGCAGTCGAGTCAGTGATCGGTGCCCCGGACGTCCTGAGTGGATGGAGGTTTGAGGAGTTCTTGTCATCTGCATCGAGGCTGTAAGCGACGGCATTCCTGACTGCAAGGTCGGCAGGGTTTGAAGGATCCGCCGCTTCCTGCGTCCCCAATACGCACAGGTCTTTCGGGCCTCTCGCCCCTGCCCGCGGTGTTTTGTCCGCAATACGAAGGGCACGACATTGGCGTGCCCTTTTGGTCTGCCCAAAATCTCAGGCCGAACTATCGCGCTTCAAACTTAGAAACGTACGACCACTCCGGTTGCGATTTTAGCGTTGCCGGCGCTGCTGATGTTGCTGCCTCCGAACACATTCGACGAGCTGAAATGGTAATAAACCCAGTCTGCCTGGAGCAGGCGAAGCGCGAAAGACCTATTGACCCTCACATCCACGCCACCGCCCATCATTTCGGTGAAACCGCTTGCCGAGAAGGAGGTGCTTACCCCGCCCGAGGATGCCGACAAGCTTGCATGAGCGCCCCCGAACAACACATGAACGAATGGCTGCACCTTACCCGCACCGAGCGAAGCCTCCGGGCCGAATGTGTAAGTATAAAGACGAACTGGAGCATCCACCGGAAACCCCGCGGTTCCCGCGCCGATCGTATGGTACGCGCCGGTAAAATCTGCCGTCACTCCAAGCACACGGTTGAGTTTGTAGGTCACAGCGGTGTCCCAACCATTCGCATTCGAGACGGGGGAGAAGTCATTGCCGAAATGACTATATTGATAGCCACCGAACACTTCCACTCTTGCATGGTCCTGCGCCATCACCGGAAGTGAAAAAAGACCAAGAACAACCACTGCAACAAGAATGTTCCGCATACTGCCTCCTTGGAATAATTGGATTCAGTTTGTATTCACCGGGTTTGAGGCAGCGCTTCCAACAACGCGCGCCGCGCCCGGATGCTTCGGTTCCAATCGACGATTGTGGGAGAGCGCGACGACGGAGTTACGGCGTTCCATCTTGGCTCTGCGCCCACCCTCTGTCACATCATTCTGTGACGCATGACTATGGCGGGTTCTCTCGCCCTCGTGTATCACACTTATTACAGAGAATTGTGACGGCCCGGTGAAAATTGAGTCAGCTCCGGCCCTGTGCTACGATGCTCTACCTTAGGTTGTTCTTCCATATGTGCCGCAAGGTGCATATCGTTTTGCCCTTCCGCTCCGTTTTCGGAGGCCTGTGGCACGCTTCTACCGGCGTGTTCAGGCAGCAGAATGGCCCGGTTAGGCAGTTGTTTTGGTATGGTTGATTGAAGCAGTAAGACGCTCACCGCTTTTTCAGGTGGGCGCCGCAGGCGAATGGTTCTGCAACGGGCTCGCATAGTTGCCGCCGCCGCTTTCGACGGAACTCCGCGTAGCTCCATGCAGGGCTTTCTAATCAAAGCTCTCGGGAGTTATTTTGTGAAGACCTACGAAGGTGAGAATGTCCGCAATGTGGCTGTCATTGGCCACTCCCACTCAGGCAAAACCTCTCTTGTGTCGGCGCTGCTTTTTACTGCCGGCAGCACTCCGCGGCTTGGCCGGGTTGATGACGGAACGACCGCAACCGATTACGACGAAGAGGAAATCTCCCGTCAAATGACAATTTCCGCCTCCCTCGCCGCCATTGAGTGGGGCAAGGTCAAGATCAATCTAATCGATACGCCCGGCTTCAACATGTTTGTCCATGAAGCCGAGATGGCAATCCCCGCCGTCGATACCGCCCTCGTCGTCGTGGACTCCGTGTCCGGCGTCCAGGTCATCACCCAGAAGGTGTGGAACTTCGCCGACGGCCTCAGCCTTCCGCGCGTCGTAATCTGTACCAGAATGGACCGTGAGCGCGCCGATTTTGAGCGCGTAATGGAATCGCTGACCTCCACCTTTGGCCGGAACGTCGTTCCCGTACAGCTCCCCATCGGAGCCGAAAAGAACTTCAAAGGCGTTGTCGATCTCGTCAAAATGAAGGCGTATTTCTACGAAATCGGCGGCAACGGGCGTGCCCGCGTCGAAGACATTCCAGCCGACATGGTCGAGCAGGCCAAGGCCGCGCATGAAGCTCTCATCGAACTCGTTGCCGAAGGCGATGACGAACTGATGAGCGAGTACTTCGATACCGGAACCATATCCGTAGATCACATCGTCTCCGGCATCCACAACGCCATCCGCGACGACCGTCTGTTCCCCGTCCTCTTTGCCTCCGGCCTCGGCAACATCGGTAGTGACGAAGTCCTCGACTTCCTCGTTGACTACGTCCCTGCGGCAACCGAGCGCAAAGCTATCGCAGGCGTCCCGGCTAAGCCCGATGCTGAGCCTCTGACGCGCAAAATCGCCGCCTCTGAGCCGCTCTCTCTCTTTGTCTTCAAGACCGTCAGCGATCCATTCGCCGGACGCATCTCCTACTTCAAAGTGGTCAGCGGCGTTCTCAAGAATGACGCTACGGTCACCAACTACGTCCGTGGCACAACTGAAAAGTTTGCCCACATCTCCGCTGTTCTCGGCAAGCAGCAGATCCCCGTTACCGAGCTATCTGCTGGAGACATCGGCGCCGTTGCCAAACTCAAAGAAACCCTCACCGGAGACACTCTCGGCGACAAAGCTCACCCCATCCAATACCCGGCCGTCACGCTGGCTGAGCCGGCCATCACCTTTGCCATCGAGCCCAAGACCCGCGCCGACGAAGATAAACTCGGCGTCGGTGTTCACAAACTCATGGAAGAAGATGCCATGCTGCGCTTCTTCCGCGACCAACAGACCAAGGACTTCCTGATTGCCGGAACCGGCCAGCAGCACATTGAAGTCATCGTCAGCAAGCTCAAGCGCCGTTACCACACCGAGGTCGTGCTCAAGGCTCCCAAGGTCCCCTATCGTGAGACGATCCGCGGCACCGCCGACGTCCAGGGACGCCACAAGAAACAGTCCGGCGGACACGGCCAGTTTGGCGATTGCAAAATCAGAATGGCCCCGCTCCCCCGTGGCGGACAGTTTGAGTTCATCAACGAAACCTTTGGCGGCTCTATCCCCAAGAACTACATTCCAGCCGTCGAAAAGGGAATCATCGAGGCAGCCGCTCGTGGCTTCCTCGCCGGGTATCCCGTCGTGGATTTCAAGGTCAGCCTCTACGACGGCAGCTACCACGACGTCGATTCCAACGAACTGAGCTTCAAGAAAGCCGGGCGCATCGCCTTCAAGAAAGCCATGGAGGTAGCCAAGCCCACGATTCTTGAGCCCATCATGCAGATTGAAATCACCATCCCCGACGAATTTGCCGGGGCTGTCATGGGCGACATGAACTCTCGTCGCGGACGCATTCAGGGCATGGATAACAAGGCCGGCAGCACCGTAGTCCGCGCCCACTGCCCCATGTCTGAAATGCTTACCTACGGCACCGATCTAACCGCCATGACCCAGGGCCGTGGTTCGTTCAACATGGAAATGGATCACTACGACTTCGTTCCCGCCTTGCAGCAGGAGAAGATCATCGCTGCCGCCAAGGCTGCCGGAGCTGGTCTGGAAGAAGAGGAAGAAGAATAAGAAACTCGGCTGGCTCAGGTTGTTACCAAACTTGGAGCCGGCATGGTTCAGAAAGAAGCGATGCTCCGGAACTCGGAGCATCGCTTCTTTTCTTTATGTTACTCAACCCACCCAGCTGCTCTTAACCGCTACCGCGCCCACGCACCATATCAACGCGTCTTCCAGTTGGTCCCGCGTCAGCCCGCTCTCTTCCAACAGGCTCGCAAATTCCGGATTCTCGCCCAGGCGCTCGGCCATTGCCCGCAGCACAGCCGTGTGCTCGGCTGGCACGTTCAGCTTTACCGCCCGCAGCAGGTCGTCGAATACCGCGATCAACTCGAACAGTATTCCATCCGCATCCTCTGCTTCCGCGTTTGCCACGTAGAGCGCCCCGCTGATATCGCACAGTAATTCCAGCTCTGTCGGCACCGGACGAAAATCGCGAAACCCATTGTCGCTCGCGTTCAGAGCCTTCAGCGCGTCAGCCGGTCGGCGGAAAAACAGCACGCGGTCGCCCCTGGTAATAGGACGTTCGCTCTCCCCTTCTGCACCGATCAGCGTATAGAACTCCGGACCCTCAGCGTTCGGGTCCATGTGAAAACCGATCAGGTAAAGTTCGGGGCTAGGTGCCTTCGATGGAAACTCAACAAACTGGCTGTCCATAAAAGCATTTTAATGCACAACTTTCTTTCGGAGCCCGCGTTTATGATTTGCAGAGACTTCTCTCCATCTGGCAGGTACAACTATGCGCAAAATCCTCCTCACGTTGGTCAGCTTCGTTGGCCTCTCGGTTCTGGTCGCTTGCGGTGGGGACTCTTCCCACACATCGGTTCCCCCCGCCCCGTCTACTGGAAATAACGCAGGCTTCTCTAATTCCAGCCTCAAGGGCACCTACGTTTTCTCAGCCAGTGGATTCAATTCCAGCAGTAACTACAACTACGCAGTTGTTGGAGTTTTCATCGCCGATGGTGCCGGGAACATCAGTTCGGGCACCCGTGATACCGTCAACGACAATGGCGGCCAATCCCTAAGCGAGCCCATCACGGGCACCTACAGCGTCAATCAAGACGGGCGCGGCCAGGCGGTTCTTAACGGCAACTCGGGTCAGGTCATCTACCGCTTTGTGATGCAATCCACCACTTCCGCCAAGCTCTTCCAGATCTCCAATACCTCGGACGCAGTGGGAAGAATTCTTGGTGTGCCGGTAGTTACTCCCGCGCTCATCTCTGCCGCGCCTTACATCGTCAGACTTGACGGCGAGGATACAAAGAAGAATCCCTACGGGGCTATCGGCGCGCTAACGATGAACGGACCCGTCGCTGGAACCATCGACGAGAACGACGCCGGGACTTTCAGCCCACAGCTTACCGCCACCGGGACCACTACCACCACCGGGCCAAATGGCCGCGGCACCCTGACCTTCACCACCTCCACTGGAACCCACAATTTCATCTACTACCCAGTCACTTCGTCTCATTTTGAGATGATCAGCACAGACAAGAACTTCTTCCTATTCGGATATGGCGACCAGCAGACCGCCCTCATTGCTGCCTCTCCCGCCGCTTTCGGCGGAGATCAGGTGCTGAACCTCGCCGGATACTCCACCAACGGAGCTATTGTCGAGACTGGACGCCTCACCTTGGACGGTGCCGGAAACCTCACCAACGCCATTGAGGACTACAACGAAGCTGGTTTCTTCTTCCCCTCCGTTGCTTTTGCCGGAACCTACACAGTCGGCGCCAATGGCCGTTGGGCTGCCAACCTGGTCTATTCCACCTCCACTTTGAGCGTCGTGGGATGGCAGGTCTCAACCTCCCAGTCCGTCGTTCTTACCACCGGTTCAACCATCGCTAATTACAGCGTTCTTGAGACCGGAACACTCAGAGCACAAACCCTCGGTCTAACCACTGCCAGCATCAGCGGTGAGTTTGCCGAAGATCTCTCCGGCATCTTTGTCGGCACCGGCAACGTCGAATCTACCGGCAATTTTCTTGCTGACGGTGCAGGCAATCTCAGCGGCACATTCGATTCACAAACTCCTTTTGCCGACAACACCGACGTTTCCCAGACTGGCCTGTACTCCGTACTCGCCAACGGGCGCTCCGCCGGAACCGTTGGATCTGTCCCAGTCGTTTTCTACACGGTGAACGCCGATACCGTTTACATGATTTCGTCCGATCCAAACCGCCTCTATCAGGGCAAACTGGAGAAACAATAGCTGTTCCCATCGCCCTCAAGCCCCGGTTGCTGCTAACGACCGGGGCTTTTACTCTAATATCGTCGGCTCCTCTCTCCTTTGGGATAGTCCCAAAGTTTGCACCGCTGCATGAAAAAGAGAATCTACTCAGGTGATGTTTGCTTTCTCTTTCGCGCGGTCAGAGGTACTATCAAGTTTCATCTGTGCTGAATTCTTAGCAGGCAATGGGGACAGAGAGTAATGAAAATCGGTGATTGGCTGAAGTCGGAAGTCGGATACGGACGCGATCTTGCAGATTCAGGATTACAGGGCGCGCGTGCCGCAGCAGATTCAATCCTCCACGGTGAACCAGTAGGCGAGATTCTGGGACGTTCGGCGCTGGAGTCGGTGCGGTCTGTGCTCTGCTGGCCCATGGCCGCAAACCAAAGAATGCAACAGTCGTCGTCATGGGAGTTGTCGGTGGAGTCGTCGGCTTCGCTGCCGGTGTCGCCTGGGAAACTCGACAGCTATCCTCAGGAATCGCCCGCGGAGCACTGCGCAAGATCGGAACCACTCGCGACTCGCACTGGCTCGGCAAGCACCCCATCAACTTCGGTTGATCTCGCAGTTATCCGCGAGCGGAACCACCAGGAATCTGGGGCGTTCAGTTCAGCCCCTCCTCTTGGCTAAAGCAAACCAAGGTTGGTATAGACCGGTCTTTGTCCACTTGCTTTGAAAGGGCACGACTTCAGTCGTGCCGTGAATGGCATCTGGCTAGGCGGCTTCAGCCGCTGAGGGACGCAACCACGACGGGCGCTGGATAACTCATTAGGCACTCCCTTGGGCTGTGCGACAGCTAGTACCCAACTATGAACAGCACGAAATCAAGCTATTGGCGTTCAAGTTAATTAAGATGCCAGAAAACAGGGCCAAACGAACCGAAATCCCTGTTTCCGCCCTCTCCGACGCCCCCAAAACGCTACTTTTTCCGCAATATCGAACGTTTGCGCCCCGAAAACGCACCCTTTTGTACTTGTCAAGTGAAGAATCTCGCCGATTCCTCCCAAGCACATGATCCTAAGCAACATAGAGTTCTCCATCAAGTGAGGGAATTGCCCCTTGAATTTGCTATCCTGAAGATAGAGCACGGCCCAAATCAAAACCGGGTGGCCCACATCCGCCATCTTTTGGCGAATGTGGGATTGAAGCGAATGTCGGATTGACTCCCATTTAACCCTTTTATATTCAAATTTTTAGCGGGATATATAGGGGGGATGGGGTGTACACAAACGGCCCGCATCCACCGAGGTCTTGGCGAAGGCAGGATTGCAACCTGTCAAGCCCACAATTCTCTAACTAATCCTTAACTAACTGATTCCAGACAGCATAGACTTCGCCGCCCACTGAGGGGATTGCCCCTCCAATTTGATATCCTGAAGATAGAGGGACTTCGGACTCACCAGCAACCCTACATCACCTCAACATCGCCTACCTTTTTCCCTGGCTTAGTCGGCTTTGCAGGCTTTGCGGGTCGGGCCTCTGGCACCGGTGGCGTCGGCGGCACTGGAGGAGCTATCACCGCCCCGCCAAACTTGCTGATCTCGATATCACCTGTGTCGGATGTGACATTGATTCGCACTCCGCCTTTGCCGACGGTTCCCGATGCGGTCGAAGCTCCGGTATGGCTCTCCGAGCGCACACTCTCAAACTCACTGGAAATATCTCCATGGCGCGTCACCACCTGGTACTGGAAATTCGCCTTCGGAGGCAGCCGCAGATGTACATCGCCGTGATGCGTCGTCAGATCCAGATTGCCCAGCGACGACACTGAACTGCTCTCAAAGTTAATGTCTCCCCGATCGTCTGAGATATGAACGTCGCCTTTCAGATTCCGCAGGTTCACATCCTTGTTCTTGGTGGAAAGTGACACTGGCCCTTGCAGTCCGTCGCCCTGCAGATCACCCGAGTCCATCGTCAGGTCACCGTCCAGCCTGGCAAATTGCAACTCCGTGCGCGAGGTGCGAACAGTCACTCCCTTTTGCAGCTTCGACAGCCTTGTGTCGCCAAAGATATCTGCCGTAATGAATACCGTCCCGGCGATCGTGTCCAGCGCAAGGTCGTCCAATCGCCCATCCGCCGCGAGATTGCCGGAAAGATTAGTGACATGCAGCGATCCATGCTTTGTCGTTACCGTTGCGTTTCCTGTCACTTGGTCCAGAGTTACGTCTCCACGTTGCGAGGTCACCTTCACGTCGCCATTTCGTTGCGTCACCGAGACGTCGCCGCGCCTTGCCG
>Ga0364900_10169_pt2 | contig 15861 bp, 10 predicted proteins | sample ExccelJu500002D3_FD_206974 | JGI IMG/M metagenome (GOLD analysis project Ga0364900, IMG submission 206974) | Enriched cells from Trout Bog Lake Hypolimnion, Wisconsin, USA - BchlTB.July09.5000.02.D3 | ecosystem: Environmental > Aquatic > Freshwater > Lake > Hypolimnion/Profundal zone | place: USA...
AGCCAGTCAGCCAGTCAGCCAGTCAGCCAGTCAGCCAGTCAGCCAGTCAGCCAGTCAGCCAGTCAGCCAGTCAGCCAGTCAGCCAGTCAGCCAGTCAGCCAGTAAAGATCATTTTCCCATCGTCGGGATCGGGGCGTCGGCGGGAGGGCTGAAGGCGTTCGAGGCATTTTTTTCGGGGATGCCGGCGGACACGGATCCGGGGATGGCGTTTGTCTTGGTGCAGCACCTGGCGCCGGACCACACGAGCCTGCTCCGCGAGCTGGTCCAGCGCTACACGCGCATGGAGGTCTTCGAGGTCGAGGACGGGATGGCGGTGCGGATCAACTGCGTCTATATCATCCCGCCGGGGCACGACATGGCGTTGCTCAACGGGAAACTGCAATTGCTCGAACCCGCCGCAGGCCGGGGCCAGCGCCTGCCGATTGACTTTTTCTTCCGGTCGCTGGCGCAGGACCAGCACGAGCGCGCGATCGGCATCGTCCTCTCGGGCACCGCCTCCGACGGCACGCTGGGGGTTCGGGCGATCAAGGGCGAGGGAGGGATGGTCATGGCGCAGACGCCGGAGAGCGCGGAGTTCGACGGCATGCCGCGCAGCGCGATCACCACCGGCCTGGTGGACTACGAACTGCCGCCAACGGAGATGCCCTCCCGTCTGATCTCCTACTTCGCCCATGCTTTCGGAATCCTCCCCCGCACCGAGACGGTTATCGCCCCGAAGGTCGAGAGCGCGATGCAGAAGATTTGCCTCCTGATCCGCAACGCGACCGGCCACGACTTTTCGCAATACAAGCCGAGCACGACCGGCCGCCGGATCGAGCGGCGGATGGCCGTCCACCAGATCGGATCGCCGCACAGCTACGTCAAATTTCTCGGAAGGTCACCGGCCGAGGTGGAGGCGCTATTTCGCGACCTGCTGATCGGGGTGACAAATTTTTTCCGCGATCCGGAGGTTTTCAAACTGCTGGAGGGCGAGGTCGTGCCGAGGCTCTTCGAGGGGAATCCGGCGGTGGTCCGTGCCTGGGTGGCAGGATGCTCGACCGGCGAGGAGGCGTATTCGCTCGCCATCCTGCTGGCCGAGCGCATGGAGGCCATGCGGCGGAACTGCACGGTGCAGGTGTTCGCCACCGACATTGACAGCCGGGCGATTGCCGCTGCCCGTGTCGGGCTCTACCCGGCGAGCATCGCCGCTGACATCACGCCCGAGCGGCTGGCGCGGTTTTTTACACCCGAGCCCGACAGCAGCGCCTACCGCATCCACAAAGGCATTCGCGACATGGTGATCTTCTCCGAGCAGGACGTGATCAAAGACCCGCCGTTCTCGAAGCTCGACCTTATCAGTTGCCGGAACCTCCTGATCTACTTGGGCGCGGATCTGCAGAAGCGGCTCATCCCGCTTTTCCACTACGCGCTGAAACCCGGCGGCATGCTTTGCCTGGGCACCTCCGAAACCGTTGGCGAGTTTGGCGGGCTCTTTGTCGCGCTGGACCGCAAGGCGAAGGTCTATCGCCGCAAGGACGACAGCTTGCGGCCTCTCCCCTCGATCCCATTGATCCCTCCGCCCCAGACGGCGGTCGGGGAGGCGGCCTCGCGGCTCCTGCCCGCCGCCTTCCCCGCGAAACAGCCGCTGCGCGAGCTGACCGAGCGGGGGATCTTGCAGCATGTCGTCGCCGTCGGCGCACTCGTCAACAGCCAGGGCGACATCCTCTACGTCCAGGGCCATTCCGGGATGTTTCTGGAGCTGGCCACAGGGAATGCGGGCATCAGCAACATTTTGAAGATGGCCCGCGAGGGGTTGCGGCTCGAACTGTCTTCGGCTCTGCACAAGGCCGCGAAGACCGGCGAGGCCGTCCACTGCCCGGGCCTGCGCGTCAAAACCAACGGCCACTTCACCAAGGCCAACCTCACCGTCCGCCCCCAGCCGGGCGACCCGCCTGCAACAGACGGGCAGCCGCTCTTCCTCGTCATCCTGGAAGAGGTGCCGTCGGACACGCCGGACAAGTCTCACACGCCGGACACGTCGGACACGCGCATCGCCGCGCTGGAGCGGGAATTGCATGCCAGGGAGGAATACATCCAGAGCGCCCACGAGGAGCTGGAAACCTCGACCGAAGAACTCCAATCCTCAAACGAGGAAATGCAGTCGGTGAACGAGGAACTGCAAGCCACCAACGAGGAACTCGAAACCGCCAAGGAGGAGATGCAGTCGGTCAACGAGGAGCTGTCCACGGTCAACAACGAGCTGCAAACCAAGGTGGCGGGTCTCTCGCAGTCGAACAACGACATGAACAACCTGCTCGCCGGCACCGGCATCGGCACCGTGTTCGTGGACTTTAATCTGCGCATCCTGCGGTTCACGCCTGCGGCGGTCCAGATTATCAACCTCATCCCGAGCGACGTCGGCCGGCCGGTCGCCCACACGGTCACCAACCTGGTCGACTACACCGGCTTGGCGGCAGACATGAAGGCCGTTCTCGACACGCTCGTTCCCAAAGAGGTGGACGTGCGGACCACCGAGGGCAGGTGGTATCTGCTGCGCATCCAGCCCTACCGCACGCTCGACAATGTGATTGAAGGCGCGGTCCTCACGTTTACCGACATCACGGCGATGAAGCACGCCCAGCAAGAGATCCTCCGCCTCGCGGTCGTCGTGCGCGACGCCCACGACGCCATCACCGTGCAGGACCTCGACGGCCACACCCTCGCCTGGAACCCCGGCGCCGTGCGGATGTATGGCTGGACCGAGGCCGAGGCGCTGCTGCTGAACGTCCGCGACCGCATCCCTCCGGACCTGCGAGAAAGCGCGCTGGCCAAGCTCGCCCAGCTCAGCCGCGCGGAAATCATCGAACCCTATAGCACCCAGCGGATCAGCAAGGATGGCTCGGTCAAGGATGTCTCGATCATCTCCACCGCCCTGGTCAACGAGGCCGGCCAGATGTATGCCATCGCGACCACCGAGCGGACGAAGGGAGCAGCCCCATGAAAAGACCGCGTGTGCTCCCAGGGAAATTTGTTCTTTCTGTTCTTTCGCGCCTTGAGCGACGCCACACCTTATGAACCGCCCTCTCGCATCCTCGCAATCCGCGACTTCTACCTCGCTTCGCCAGAAGGCCGAGGCTCACTTCCGGGAAAGGGAGAGCCAGTCTTCGGAAAATCTCGATTCCCTCTCGCCCGAGGATATGCGGACGATTCTCCACGAACTGCGCGTGCACCAGATCGAGCTGGAGATGCAGAACGAGGATCTGCGCCGGGCGCAAGCCGAACTGGACGCATCGCGGGACCTCTATTTCGACCTCTACGACATGGCCCCGGTCGGCTACATGACCGTGAGCGAGCAGGGGCTGATCCTCGAGGCCAACCTCACCGCCACCACCCTGCTGGGAGTCAAGCGCCAGTCGCTGGTCAAGCAGGCGCTCTCCCTCCTCATCTTCAACGAGGATCAGGACATCTTCTACCGGATGCGCAAGCAGCTCCTTGAGACCGGCGAGCCGCAGGCGTGCGAGTTGCGCATGGTCAAGGCGGACGGCCCGACATTCTGGACACAACTGGCAGCCACGGCCGCAGAGGACGAAGCCGGTGCGCCCGTATGCCGGATCGTGATGGGCGATATCAGCGAGCGCAAGCAGAAGGAAGCCTATCGCGGGATGGATCGCGAAGTCCTGCAGATCCTCAACGAGTCGGGCAACCGGCAGGATTTTATCGGGCGCGTTCTCGCAACTTTGAAGGCGCGGACCGGGTTCGATGCCGTGGGCATCCGCCTGCAAGACGGCGACGACTTCCCGTATTTTGTCCAGGAGGGCTTCCCCGAGGGGTTTGTGCTGACGGAAAACTCGCTGGTGGCGCGCGCGGCGGATGGCGGGCTGTGCCGGGACAAAGACGGCAAGGCCTGCCTGGAATGCACCTGCGGGCTGGTCCTTACCGGCCAGACCGACCCGGCGAACCCACTCTTCACGAAGGGAGGGAGCTGCTGGACAAACGACTCGCGCACGCTGCTGGGCATCCCGCCCGCCGAGGATCCCCGGCACCATCCCCGCAACCAGTGCATCCATCACGGCTATGCCTCGGTCGCTCTGGTCCCGATTCGGACGCGGGACCGGATCACGGGCCTGATCCAGTTCAACGACCGGCGCAAGGGGCGCTTCACCATCGAGACAGTGGAAATCCTCGAAGGCATCGCAGCCCACATCGGAGAGACGCTCGTGCGCAAGCAGGCGGAGGACAAGCTGCGGGCAACGACTGCCCTCGCCCAAGATCTCGCCATCAAGGCCGAATCCGCCACCGCCGTGAAGAGCGCATTCCTGGCCACCATGAGCCACGAGCTGCGCACGCCGCTCAACGGCGTGCTCGGATTCGCCGAACTCCTCTCAGACACCACGCTCGACGACGAGCAAAAATCCTTCGCGCAGACGATTGCCTCCAGCGGCGAACACCTCCTCGCCATCGTCAACGACATCCTCGATTTCTCCAGCATTGAAAAAGGCTCCCTGGCAATCCAATGCAAACCCTTCGCGCTGGCCGACCTCCTGCAGTCGTCGGACATCGCCCCCCACAAAGCCGCCGCAGACAAAGGGATCGAGTTCCGCTGCGAGGTCGCGGCCGACGTGCCGGAGCAGATCACCGGCGACGAGCGCCGGATCCGGCAGGTCCTCATCAACATCCTCAACAACGCCGTCAAATTCACAGCCGGCGGATCGGTCGTCCTCCGCGTGGTGCCCGACGCGGAGGGCCGGTTTCTGGATTTCTCGGTCGAGGACACGGGGATCGGGATTTCTCACGAAACGATCACCCGCCTGTTTCAACCGTTCGCGCAGGCGGACTCGTCGATGCATCGCCCTTTTGGAGGCACGGGCCTCGGTCTCGCGATTTCGAGGCGCATCGCCGAAGCCATGGGCGGCACGCTCAACGTCTCCTCGATCCCAGGCAAAGGCAGCACGTTCACCTTCCGCCTGCCGCTGGAAATTGTGGCTTCTTCTTCCGAGCCTGCCGCTCCAGCCCCCTGCGTTCTGGATTCCACAATACGGTCTGGTGCCCTGATGCTCGTCGCTGATGACGAACAGAACAGCACCCAGCTCGCGGGCAAAATGCTCCAGAGCCTCGGATACCGCGCCGAATTTGCGGCCGATGGGGCCGGGGCGGTCAAGGCGTTCTTGCCGGGAAAATTTTCCGCGATCCTGATGGATATGGCGATGCCGGTGATGGACGGGCTTGAAGCCACCAAGAAAATCCGGGAGATCGAAAAAACAGGTAGCCGCGTCCGAATCATCGCGCTCACCGCAAACGTGATGCCCGGCGACCGCGAGCGGTGCCTCGCCGCAGGCATGGACGACTTCCTCACGAAGCCGTTCAAAAGGGCCGAACTTGCCGCGAAACTCGCCTGCAGATAATATAGCAAGCTGGGACAGCGGTGGACTGTTTATGAAAACGAAAAAGATCCCGGGATTTCAAACGTGGGTGATCGCGTCTCTTCTGTCTGCGACGACTTTTCGCGCCGGTTGGTCCTTTGTCATGCAGGGTGCCTCGCAACCATGAACCCCCAATGTTTCCCCGTCCTGCGCCGCGAGGCCATCCTTTACTGGAACGATCTGCTCTCGTCGTTCCCCGAGCCCGAATCGGCCGTCGATTATCTCGTCCAAACTCAAAGGGACCGTGGGTTGACCATTGGTGAGCGCCCCTTCTGCATGGTGGCCCGGCCGAGGTTTGTGACCACCGAGGAAATGCGGCAGGAGCATCGCGCCGTGTCGGTGCTTTCGAGGGCCGTCCGCAAGGTTCGCGACGCCGCCCTCGAAGACCATAAGCGCCACGCGGACTATCTCGGAGGGCTCAACGAGTGGATCGACACCATCCACTCGATGGAGCCGCCGGCCCCGGCGGGGCGCTCTATCCTGCGCTTCGACTCCTTCACCACGGAGGCCGGAGTGCGTTTCGTGGAACTGAACGGCGACATCCCCATGGGTGGCGTTTGCAACGACGGGCTTGCCCCGCTCTTCCAAAGCCTCGAATTCTACAAGGCTTTCGAGGAGCGATATGACGTGCGGCCGAATCTCATACAGATCGGCATGATCCAGACATTCATGCACGCCTGGCAGAGCATGGGGGGCGCGGGTACGCCCAGAATGTGCATCCTCAGTTTCCCCGGCGGGTTGGAAGACCTCTTCGCGCGCCTCAACGCGCAAGACCTGCAAAAACTGGGCATCGAAGCCGAAGCAGCCCACCCGGAGGATCTGGATTTCCACAAAGGAAAACTTCGGGCGAAGGGGCGCGTCGTGGATCTCGTGTATCGGATCATGCACACCGACGACTGCCTGGAGCGCGCCGAAGAGATCGCCCCGCTCATGCAGGCGGTGAAACACCGGGCCGTCTGCCTGGTGAACCCGTTCCGCAGCGAACTCCTAAGCCACAAATTTCTTTTTGCCCTCCTGACGGACGAGAGCCACGATTTCGGATTTACCGAGGAGGAGTCGGCCGCCATCCGCGCGCACATTCCCTGGGGGCGGATCCTTCGGGAAGGCTACTCCACGGATGCCGGGGGCCGGCGGATTGATCTCTTGGATTATGTGCGCAACCATAAAGAGGGCCTCGTCCTGAAACCCGCGCACGCGGCGGGCGGCAAGGGAGTTCGCCTCGGGTGGACGTGCGACGAGAACCAGTGGGCCGACGCCGTCCGCGAGGCGGTCGAGGGCGAGTGCATCGTGCAGGAGAAAATCGAAGCCACTCGGGAAGAGTATCCACTTTTGGAGAACGGCTTCCCTCTCCGGGAGTTCTACGAAGACACGGATCCATTCCACTTTCCGGGCGGCTACTCGGCCGTGCTGAGCCGGATCAGCGCCGCCGAGATCACCAACGTCGCACAAGGGGGCAGCATCGTTCCCACCTTCGTGATTGACGCCAGATGAACAGCGGGCCGCTCGCTGACAGGAACGCCCAGCGGCGGCTCGTCGGCTGCGTGGCCGTAGCCGTATTCATGGCGCGGCTCGACATCTACGTGGTCAACATCTCCCTTCCCACCATCGCAAGGCATTTCGGCGTCGGAACGGGCGCCGTCTCATGGGTCACCATGAGCTACCTCCTGTTCAACTGCGGGGCCATGATGCTTATTGGCCGCATCGCCGACACCGTAAGCCCCCGGACATTGTTCATTTGGGGCTATGCGGTCTTCACCGCCGGCTCGCTGCTCTGCGGCTTGGCGACAAGCCTGGGCATGCTCGTCTTCTTTCGCTGCGTGCAGGGGCTCGGCGGCTCCATCTTGGTGATCATGACCTACACCTCAGTCTCCCGGTTTCTCCCCGCCGCCAGGGTGGGAGGGGCCATGGGTATTCTGGCCACATGCGGCGCGTTGGGGATCGCGGTGGGAGCACCGCTCGGCGGCTTTCTTACGGAGAGGCTTTCCTGGCAGTGGGTCTTTTTCGTCAACGTGCCCATCGGGCTCCTGGCGATTCTCCTCGCCTCGTGGGCGATCCCCCGCGAGATGGGGGACGGGAAACCGATGGGCAAACTGGACTTCCTAGGCGCCCTGCTCAGCATGCTCTGCGTCGTTTCATTCGTTCTCGCCCTCAACGTGGGACAAAAACAAGGCTGGAACTCTCCACACTTCGCAGCACTCCTCGCCGTTTCCGTCTTTTGCGGCGCGCTCTTTCTCGTCCAGCAGTTCAAGGCGAAAGAACCCCTGGTCGCGCCGGCTCTTCTCAAGGAAAGGCGTTTTCTTCTGGCCAACGCGGTCGCCGTATTCGGGTTGCTCCTCATGGGGGGCAACGCGTTTCTCATGCCGTTCCTTCTCGAACTGGCCAAGGGCCTAAGCCCGGAGCGTGCGGGCATAGTGCTCATGATTTACTCCATCACGTTTATGGCGCTCTCTCCCCTCACGGGCCGGTTGGCCGACCGGATTGCCCCGTCGCACCTCTGCGTCGCGGGAATGGGCGTTGCAGCGGCATGTTGCCTCGTCTTTGCCCGGACGATGGGGGCGCCGGGGCATGCCAGTGTCGTTGTCTTTCTTGTGGGGCTTGCCACCGGCTACGCACTGTTCTTAGCGGCCAATGCCAAGCTGGTCCTCAGTTCCGCTCCGATGGAACAAAAGGGGACCGCCTCGGCCGTGTATGGGACGATCTACAATCTCGGCCTGCTGATCGGGGTGAATATTTTCGAGACGCTTTACACGGCGACGGGTGCCTCCCTAAAAACGTTGCCTGCCGCCCTGGGCGCGGGGGCTTGGGTGCCCGGATTCAGCCACGCCTACCTCTTCGGTGCCGGTGCCTGCCTGGTTTCCCTCCTGCTTGCATCCGCATATGTCCCCTCGACGCCCTCACCCAGATGAGGACCCAGGCTCTCGACTCCCACACCGTCCGGCAGGGCCTAAAACATCCTCCTCGACCACACGGGTCGAACATCGCTCACCGCCAGCAGGTCATGGCTGACAAACAATCGCCCGGCGCCGAGCCATCCATCGCGCCCCATTGGCCAAGCTTCAAATTGACTTTAGCTGCAAACCATATAAGCCCCTGCCGAGAAATGACCAGACAACAAGGCTGCTTTCGCCGCTGGTTTGAACTGATTTCCGGTCCCGCCGCATTGCGCCCGGGAGCCATCGTGATCGCTTCTGCGTTTCTCTTTCTGCTCGGTCCCATCTTCGGGGCGGAGGAGGTGGCCTTCGAGGGAATCGACCGGAAAGGCATTCCCATGCCGACGGTCCTGAAAGACGGCCCTTTTCTCCCCGGCGTGGAACGGATCAAAAAACGTGGCAGCCTCAGGGTGGCCCAGTTCAGCGGGGAAAGCGCTCTCCTCTTCATGCGGCTCCCGAAAAACCTGCCGAAGAGCGTGGTCTTGCCGGACTCGTTTATTGAGACACTCCCGAACGGGGAGCGCGTGGCTGGCGTAGATATCCGGTTCGCCAAGTTGCTCGCCTCAGAACTGGGCGTAAAACTCGAGCTCCTTCGCGATTACCCTTCATACGACCAGGTCGTTCTCGCGGTTGCAAAAGGCGAGGCCGACGTTGCAATCAGCAACCTGAATCCCACCTCCGCAAGGCAACAGCTCGTGCACTTCAGCACCCCGTATTGCGTCTTTTCCCTCAGTCTCATCTGCAACCGAAAGCGCCTCGAAGCCAAACACGTCCATCTTTCAGAAACAGCCACCGGCGACGATTTCGCCCGTGTCTTTGACTCCAGAAACATAAGCATCGGAGTGATCGGCCAGACATCCTGGGACGAAGAAGCGCGTGGCCTCTTCCCGAATGCCTGCGTCACCCGGTACCCGGATTTTTCCTCAGCCCTGCTCGCTGTCCGCCGCGGCGAGCTGGATGCTTGCTTCGGTGATGACATCGACTTCCTTGTCGCAACCGTTTTTGATCCGGAGCTCAGCGTTTACTGCTCCCTTCACAGAATCCCGGGCGTTGTCAGCAATTCGGCTGTCGCTGTCTCACCGGAATCGGAGGATCTTCTCGGGCTCATCAACAGGATCTCGGGGGAAGTCCGGCTCGAGAACGCGGCGGCTTTGGTTCGGAGAAATGAAAGAACCCTCAAGAAGCTGGAACTCGCCAAATGCGATGACCCCTCCTTCCCGCAAGACAGGGCCTATCCATATAGCGAGTTTTTCGCGAGTCATCCCAAGGAATCGGGGGTCTTCTCATGGAGGAGCGCCCTCGCGGCTGGCGTCCTTCTTTGTTCGCTGGTTTTCCTCTGGCTCGCCTGGGACCGAATGACTCTTCCGCCGAAAAGGAAGCACCAGTGAGCGAACACGCGCCCGCCGCCGACCCGAAGGGCGATGGTTTCCAGCCCCTTCGATTCCTCTCCAGAATGAGCAGGAGTCCATGGGTCTGCCTCGGCTCTGCCGCGCTCGGCCTCACGATTGGCCTGAATTCCCACGCCGTCGCCGAAGCCCTGACTCCCGTCGGAGAGATCTACATGGCGCTCCTCTCTCTGACCGTCGCCCCCATCATTTTCAGCGCCTTGGCCTCCGGGATCAGCGCCATGGTCTCCTCCCGGGACGGGAGCCGCTACATCGTTCGCACGATCAGGACGTTCATCCTGGGAGCTTTCGTCGCCGGGTTCCTTGGAACCTTTGTCGCCACCGTCGCTCTTCCCTCTTTCACCAGACTGCAGGACCGCGAGTTCATCGGGACGACCCTCTCGAAATTCGAAAAAGCCGCCGGGGACGGCGATGCGGACGCCGCCGAGCCAAATAGCGGGTTTTGGTCGTTCGTCGGCAACTTCATCCCCTCGAATATCGTGGGCGCCCTCGCATCAAAAAATGTTCTCCCCATCGTGTTTCTCGGCACGCTCCTCGGGTTGGCCATCTGCCACATCGAGCCGGACAAGCGCCGGTTCGCCGCCGATCTCGTCGGCACGATTTACCATACGTTTCTGACCGTCCTCGAGTGGATCCTCTACCTCCTTCCTGTCGGCCTGTGTTGCCTGATGGCCAGCCAGGCGGCCTCGGTTGGTGCCGACGCCATCAAGGCCATGCTGGCCATCATCATCCTCTACTTTGTCTGCCTGATCGTGCTGGGGACGTTCTATCTTTCGGCCATCCGGAAAATCACGCGTCAGCCCCTGTCAGGAATCTGGAAGACCCTCAAACGCCCATACACCTTGGCGCTCGTTGCCAGCGCCGAATCCGCCATTCCCTCGTCGATGGAGAGCATGGCGAACTTTGGTTTCCCAAAGGAGATGCTGCGCTCGGTCATTCCACTCTCCGTTGCCATGAACCGTCCCTCCACGGTGGTGATCTTCGCCATTACGACCATCTTTGTGGCAAACATCTACGACGTGAACCTCACGCTCTGGCAAACCCTCTTCATCGCTATGGCCTGCTCGGTCGTGGGGGCCTTCGACTCGGGCGAGTATGTCACCATGGCACCCATGATCGCCTACATTCTGCTTCCCCTGGGTCTCCCTGCCGCAGCGGGAACGGCCATTATCATGACCATCTGGCCGCTCGTCGAATGGTTCCCGGAACTCCAGTGCATCATGGCTGCCACGGCCAACGCCGCCATCGTGGGCAACTTGGCGGACCGGGAGGTCGTGATGAATCCAGAGGGCGGAGACCTTTGATGCCGCTGGCAAACCTGCCCCGGTCTTTCAATAAAAGCACCGGGCCGTTGGCGAGATGATCAGAAAAAACAAAGAAACTGATCCGCCAGCGGCCCGTATTGCTGCCTTAGCCCAAGTTCCGCAGTTTGAAAGGGCCGATATCGCAACCATGCGGGTTGGCGGGGATTGTCAGTCGATTTTCGGCACTACATTTTCGATAATTTTGGATTGGCGCGGGATCTGAAGGCCGAGGTGGGCGAGGAGCTGGGCGGTGTCCTTTTCTGGTTTGGCGACCACGCGCAGGCGCAGATCGGTGCGCAGGCCGGATCGTTCGACCGGGAGGATGACGTCCATGCTTTTGATCGTGGAGATGGAGTCGATGAGTCTGCGGGCACAGGAGCCGAGCCCCTTGGCGGACATCCACTGTTCGAGGGTTCGCCAGAGAGCCAGGGCGAGGAAGCAGACCAGGATGTGGGCATCCACGCGGGATTGGAGGTGGTGGTAGATCGGGCGCAGGCCCAGGTCGCTCTTGGCCGTGCGGAACGCGGCCTCGGCGGCGATGAGCTGGATATACCAGCGCCAGAGGGTGGCGGGGTCGGTTTCCTCGCAGTTGGTGCGCAGCAGGTAGGCTCCGCGCCGCAGGTGGGCTCGCCCTCCGGCTTCCAGATGGCTGAAGAAGCAGAGAGCGCAGGCCCGGCCTTCGGTGTCGTGTTGGACGCGGGCTTGGATCACTCGCGCGGCGGCGGGATATTTTCCCAAGGCTCGGCCGATGCGGCGTCCGACTTTTTCCTGGTCGCTCTGCGGGCCGCGGACGAGCCAGGCGTGGATTTTGGCCAGCTCTCCCGCGAGCCCTTCGCTCTGGCGGGCGAGCATGGCGCGTTCTTTTTCCGCGCGGGCCGTGCTGCGGCAGAGCACGTATTTCTCGGCTCCGTCGCCGTCGGGGTGTTCGACCATGCGGGCTTCGAGCCCGTCCTGGACCTGTGTCCAGTTTTCGGCTTCAAGCAGAGCGGCTTCAAAGTGGCGCAGTTCGCTCTTGGGCGTGCCCACGATGTAGAGCGCCTTGCGCTCTCTCAGGAACGCGATGTTGGCTTCGCTCACCATCCCTCGATCCATCACCCAAACCCGCTCGGCCGCCCCGTATTTTTCTTCCATCATTTTCACGATGTCCTCCACCGTGGTCACGTCCGCCCGGTTGCCCGAAAACACTTCATAGGAAAGCGGCAGCCCCTCGGGCGTGCAGACCAGCCCGATGCACACCTGCTTGCAGTCCGGACGGCTGTCGCGCGAGTAACCCCGCGCCGCCTTCGGGTTCTTCTCGGCCTGCCCCTCAAAGAACGTGCTCGTGACATCATAGAGCAGGAACTCCATGCGCACCCCGAACCAGTCCCGGTAACGTTCGATCAGATGGGCGCAGAGCTTCTCCTTGTGAGCGGCCAGCACGTCGAGGCCGCGATAAAGCCGGTCCTCGTTGATGCGCTCCTTTTCCACGCCGAGCAGATCCTCCAGCGCGCTCTTCTCATACCACCCTTCGGCGATCCCCAGCTCGCTGCGCTGCGCGCAAAACCTCGCCGCCACCAGCACGCTGGCCACCGTCGCCCAGCCCACCGCCTCGCGCCCCGGCTCCACCAGCTCGCCCAGCAGTTTTTCCAACCCCAGCCGGTGCCACAGCGCCAAGGGCAGATACACCTGCCCAAATTCCCGAACCCGCTCCACCCTCACAGCCCCAACATCCACTTTTTCCCAACGCGGTGCACTCGGCGCAGCTTCTTCTCCAAATTCCAACTGCCGGGACCGCGACTCCCGCTTCCCCCTCAGCAGGCTGCCGATGTCTTCCCAGCCCCCGCTGCGGATCTCCTCATCATCGAGTTTGCCCAACCCCGCCACCACTCTCTGCCGGGGACCCTTCGCCGTGCGCACCGTCTCGCACAGGCTCCAGTAATCGTAGCTCTCGCCGCCGGCCACCTTGCGCTTCTGCGTAAAAACATGCCGCCATTTTCCCTGCCTCCTCCCTTCCCGGCAACCCCCTCTTCGGCACTACATGCCCGCTTCCGCGCTTCCTACAGAGAAAAATGCGGCGGCTTACCGCCGCCCATCCCTGAAAAATAGTTTGGCCCTCGGCCAAACTGCGGAACTTGGGTTAACCGAGAGATTTGACCCATCCGGGAGCCAGCCGTTCAAATTATCTTCACCGCGAGGTGCCCGACTGAGCGGTGAGCAACTTGAGAGTAAACGGTCAACGTGCCGGCTCCAAGAACGGGGCCACGACACAGGAGAGACCGAGCACGGAGAGGAGGACGAGTGTGATGAACGGGAGGATCATGGTGAATTCGCGATGCCGGGTTCTGGGGCAGTCGCTGGAATATCTGACATCGGGCAAGGCCAGGCGTTCATTTCCAAGAGGTCATGGCCAGCGAGCCGTCCAGCTTCTTCCAGACCACGGCACGGGCTTTGAGATTCTTGCTGCCGTCTGCCACTTCGATCTCCAGCCGGTAATTCAATCCGGCGACCACCTGGCGCTCCGCTTTCAGGATTTTGACGAGCCGAAGAGGTCTTCCGGTGGCCTCGGCCTGGGTTTTGACGGCAAATTTCGCGACCTTGCTCACCTCGGAGTCGATTTCTGCCGTGGAATATCCTCCGGGGAGGGATGGTTGGACGGGTTTCGCGGGGGTGTCGCTGGCGAGTGCGGTGGAGGCGAGGGCAAGGGCAAGGAAGGGGAGGCAGAGGGTTCGGTTCATGGGCAGAAAATATCCGAAAAATCTTTTTGGGGGTAGGACAGTTTTTGTCTTTTTGTTGTGATAGACGCATGGGGATGAATGAGGGAATCCCGAAATCCTCTCGCCCGTCAGCGCTGGAACGGCTACACACTGCCTTTGCCCGCGACTCGCGCTGACCTACCGATACCGCCCATGTCCAACCTCTCCTCCTTCATCTGGTCCGTCGCCGATCTCCTCCGGGGCGACTACAAGCAGAGCGACTACGGCAAGGTCATCCTGCCGTTCACGGTCCTGCGGCGACTGGACTGCGTGCTGGAGGCCACCAAGGCCGACGTGCTCGCCGAGCTGGCCAAGCGCGAGAAGGCCGGGCTGAACCCCGAGCCGTTCCTCCTGCGGAAGGCCGCCCAGCACTTCTACAACACGTCGCCGCTCGACATGAAAAAGCTCATGGGCGACCAGGACCACATCGGCGAGAACCTCCGCGCCTACATGCAGGCGTTCTCGCCGGCCGTGCGCGACATCTTCGAGAAATTCGACTTCCACACCCAGCTCGACCGCCTCGACCGCGCCGGGCTCCTGTACCAGATCACGGAAAAATTCGCCAACATCGACCTCCACCCGGATACGGTCACCAATGATCAGATGGGGGCCGTCTTCGAGGAGCTGATCCGCAAATTCGCGGAAATCTCCAACGAGACCGCCGGGGAGCACTTCACGCCGCGCGATGCCATCCGGCTCATGGTCAACCTCCTCTTCATCGAGGACGACGATGCCCTCACCAAGCCCGGTGTCGTCCGCAGCCTCTACGACCCCACGGCGGGCACGGGCGGCATGCTCTCGGTGGCGGGCGAACACCTCGCGGGCCTGAACCCCGATGCCCGGCTCGTCATGTATGGGCAGGAGCTCAACCCCGAGTCCTACGCGATCTGCAAGGCGGACATGCTGATCAAAGGTCAGGACATCGCAAACATCATCTTCGGCAACACCCTCTCTGCCGACGGCCTGCTGGGGAAACTCTTCGACTACATGCTCTCGAACCCGCCCTTCGGCGTGGAGTGGAAGAAGATCGAGGCGATCATCCGCCGGGAATTCGAGCAGATGGGCTTCAACGGCCGCTTCGGCCCCGGCCTGCCGCGCGTGAGCGACGGGTCCCTGCTGTTCCTCCTGCACCTGATTTCCAAGATGCGCCCGGCGGTCGATGGCGGCAGCCGGTTCGGCATAGTCCTCAATGGCTCCCCGCTCTTCACCGGCGGCGCGGGCAGCGGCGAGAGCGAGATCCGCCGCTACGTGCTGGAAAACGACCTCGTGGAGGCGATCATCGCGCTCCCGACCGACATGTTCTACAACACCGGCATCTCGACCTACGTCTGGATCGTCAGCAACCGGAAGCCCAAGGCCCGCAAGGGCAAGGTCCAGCTTATCGACGCCAGCGGATTCTGGCAGAAGATGCGGAAAAGCCTCGGCAGCAAACGCAAGGAACTCAGCCCCGAGCACATCGAGGACATCACCAAGCTGTTCGGCAATTTCCGCGAGGACACCCGCGACGGCGTGCCCATCAGCCGGATCTTCAAAAACGAGGACTTCGGCTACCGCACGATCACCGTCGAGCGCCCCGAACGCGATGCCAAGGGAAAGATCGTCCTCGGCACCAAGGGCAAGGGGAAAGGCAAGCCGGTGCCGGATGCCAGCCTGCGCGACACCGAGAACGTCCCGCTCGCCGAGGACGTGGACACGTATTTCAAACGCGAGGTCCTTCCCCACGCACCCGACGCCTGGATCGACCACGAGAAAACCAAGGTCGGCTACGAGATCCCGTTCAACCGCCACTTCTACGTCTTCCAGCCCCCGCGCCCGCTGGCCGACATCGATGCCGAGCTCAAGGGCGTCACCGACCGCATCCTCACCATGATCGGGGGCCTGACAAAATGAGCGATGCCATGGCCGTCAGGATTGTTTACGCGCCGCGTAAGAAAATCACCGCCCCGGCACCACATGCTTTTCATCCCGTCTTGATTTTTTAAAAGTCGTTCCATCTCGTTCTAAGCCATGAAAAAAACCTCGAATGTCATCCGGCGAATCGAATCCATTCTGGAGCTTGCCCGGACGGGCATCGCCCGCACCGTCAACAC
>Ga0364900_10307_pt2 | contig 15712 bp, 13 predicted proteins | sample ExccelJu500002D3_FD_206974 | JGI IMG/M metagenome (GOLD analysis project Ga0364900, IMG submission 206974) | Enriched cells from Trout Bog Lake Hypolimnion, Wisconsin, USA - BchlTB.July09.5000.02.D3 | ecosystem: Environmental > Aquatic > Freshwater > Lake > Hypolimnion/Profundal zone | place: USA...
TTTTGCGGCGCTGTGTGGGCACCACGGGGGGGGTTGTCCCTCGCGGGCCCCCCCTCCGCCGCGTGCTTCATGCATACGCGCTGGTGCCGCCGGAGTGCGCCCGTCCTCGGGCGCAGCAACGTGAGCAGGCAGTTGGGCTCCGAAATTTCCGATCATGCTGGGCGGATTGGGAATAGCTGCGCCCGGGGACGGGCGCACTCCGGCCCGGCCGGGGTTGCGAGCTGGTCGCGGGGGCGCATCCTGTTACTGCCGCCGCCCAATCCGACTGAGTCGGAGTGCGCCCGTCCCCGGGCGCAGCAATATCCGCGTGTAACCCAGCGCTGGAATACTTCAATGCGCCCGCCAGGTCGAGGCTTGCTGCGCCCGGGGACGGGCGCACTCCGGGGGCAGTGTGCGGATGCGAGCTGGTCGCGGCAATTCGGCCCTTTTCTCTTTCCACGCCGAGTGCGGCTTATATCATGGAGGCGATGTTTTCGCGCATTCAGTCTGTCCACTTTGTCGGCATCTGCGGCACGGCCATGGCGTCGGCCGCCGCCGCGATGCAGGAAAAGGGCGTCAAGGTCACCGGCTCCGACCAGAACGTCTATCCGCCCATGTCCACCTTCCTGGCGGAGCGCAAGATCGAGGTGATTTCCGGCTATGCGGAGCAGAACCTGGCGCACAAGCCCGACCTGGTGGTCATCGGCAACGCGATCTCCCGCGGCAACCCGGAAGCCGAGTATGTGCTGGATCACCGGCTGACGTACTGCTCGCTGCCGGAGCTGCTGAAGGAGTTCTTCATTCGCGGCAAGCGGTCGCTGGTGGTCAGTGGCACCCACGGCAAGACCACGACGACGGCGCTGCTGACGTGGGTCTTCGAGCACAACGGCCTGAACCCGAGCTATCTCATCGGCGGCATCCCGAACAACCTGGGGCAGGGCGCGCGCTTTACCAACAGCGAGTGGTTCATCATCGAGGGCGACGAATACGACACCGCCTTCTTCGACAAGCGCAGCAAGTTCGTGCATTACCTGCCCGAGGTGGCGCTCATCAACAACCTGGAATACGACCACGCCGACATCTTCGACAGCATCGAGCCCATCAAGACGGCCTTCAAGTATTTCATCCGCCTGGTCCCGCGCAACGGGCTGCTGCTGGCCAACGGCGACGACGCGAACCTGGCGCCGCTGCTCAACGTGACGCATTGCCCGGTGAAGCGCTTCGGGCTGGGCGAGGGCAACTCGGTGCAGGCCTTCAACATCCGCTACGGGCCGACGGCGACCGAGTTTGAGATTCCCAGCTTCAAGTTCCACACGAACTTTGTGGGGGAGCTTAACGTGCGCAACGCGCTGGCGGTCGTCGCGTGCGCGAAGCATTGCGGCCTCAAGAACCACCAGATTCAGGCGGCCTTCGACACCTTCAAAGGCATCAAGCGGCGCATGGAAGTGCGCGGCATCGCGGGCGGGATCACGGTGGTGGACGACTTCGGGCATCATCCCACGGCGATACGCGAGACGTTGCGCGCGCTGCGGATCAAGTATCCCACGCAGAAGGTCTGGGCGATCTTCGAGCCGCGCACGAACACGACGCGGCGCAACATCTTCCAGGCCGAGCTGGCGAGCGCCTTTGCGGATGCCGACGCGGTGGTTGTCGCGCAGGTCGCCCGCCTGGAATTGCTGGCGCCCGAGGAACGCCTCGACCCGGCGCGGCTGATGCAGGACCTGAAGGCGATGGGCAAAGACGCCGCCTATTTGCCCGATGTGGATGCGATCGTTGACCATGTAGGTCGGGGCGCGCAGGGGGGTGAAATCGTGGTCGTCTTCAGCAACGGCGGCTTCGGTGGCATTCACGGGAAGCTGCTGGAGCGGTTGGGCCGGCGCTAAGAGTCAGTTTTGTGTGCGGTTGCCTTGCCGCAGACACCTGCGAGGGCAACAGCGTCATCAGCGACCCGGTGGTCCAGCCCGAGGCCTTTGAGCCTGGAAAACGCAGTTGAATCAACGCCAAGGCGCGAAGGTGCAAAGACGCAAAGATCTCGGCTGCTGAGCCCCTTCACCGGCAGGGTGAGTCATTTAGACCTATCCTTTCCTCGCCATCTCCCTGTTCCTTGCAGTGCGCCTTTGCCTCCTGGCGTCCACCCTCCGCAGTTCTGCTACGGAGGACGGGTCTTTGCGTTAACCGACCTCCTGAGAAGCGTTGTTTTCCAGGCCGGCTTGAAGGCGGGCTTCTGCCCGGCACTGGCCTCCTCCGGCCCGGTTTGCCCCGGGGTCGCGCTGCTTGTCGCGCATTGCCTGGCCGCTCGGCCGCTGCCGCCCGCCTACGGTCTTGGTGAGGGGACCAAACCGCCAGAAAACCGGCAAGACTTGCGGCGCGCCGCGCCGGCTATGCTCTTGCTTTTGAGGCTTAAGGCAGTCAGCATGGCTTTGAGTGAAACCGAAGCTCTACTTGGAAACAACCGTCCCTAGCTACCTTACGGCTTGGCCAAGCAGAGATTTGATCCGGGCCGGCCACCAGCAGATTACAAAGGAATAGTGGCAAACCCGCCGTGACGGCTTCGACATTTACATCTCCCAGTTTGTGTTGGATGAGGCCGCCGCCGGGGATGCCGAGGCTGCGCGCGAGCGCCTGGCGGCTCTCCAAGGGCTGCCGATACTTGATGTCAGTGCGGAGGTCGTTGATCTGGCGAGGGCTTTGAGTGTTTCCCTCGCCCTGCCGGAGAAAGCAGTCACTGACGCGGCCCACATCGCCACCGCGGCGATCCACGGGATGCACTTCTTGTTGGCCTGGAATTGCGCGCATATCGCCAATGCCGAGATGTTCGTCGCCATCGAAAGGGTCTGCAAAGAGCACGGTTTTTCCTGCCCGGTCATTTGCACCCCGGAAGAGTTGATGGGAGTATAGGTTTGTGATGAAAGACGAAATCGTGGACCAAGTGCGTCAGGTGCGCGAGCAGCACGCCGCGAAGTTTAACTATGATTTGAAAGGCATCGTTGCGGACGCCCGCAAGCGGCAGAAAAGCTCCGGGCATCCGGTGGTGTCCTTTGCTCCCAAACCCAAGAAGTCGGTTTGAGTTTGAGTCGGCAGTTGGCTGCCAAGCATTTTGACATTGAACAACCGGCACACAGCCGGGTCAAAGCCTCAGTGAACACTGCGACTCTCCGCTCTCGCGTGCGCTACTGGTGGCGCAAGGAAATCCGTTGGTGGCTGGTCATTGGGCTGGTCGTCTTCTCGCTCCGCTCCGCGCTCGCCGATTGGAGCGATGTGCCCACCGGCTCGATGAAACCGACCATCCTGGAAGGCGACCGTATATTCGTCAACAAGCTGGCCTACGATCTGAAAGTGCCGTTCACGACCCGCCACCTCGCCGAGTGGAGCAACCCGCAGCGGGGCGACATCGTGGTCTTCTTCTCGCCCCGCGACGGCCAGCGGCTGGTGAAGCGAGTGGTGGGCTTGCCGGGCGACACGATCGAGTTGCGCCACAACGGCCTGGTGCTCAACGGTGAAGCGGTCGAATACCAAGCCATCGCGGAGGGGCGGCTGAGCGATCTCGCGGTAACGGACCGGGCGAGCAGCGTCTATGCCGTCGAACAGCTCCCCGGCCAGCGCCATGCCGTCGCCTCGATTCCGGCCATCAACGCGCTGAGGGATTTCGGCCCCTATCACGTGCCGGCCGGGCAGTATTTCATGATGGGGGACAATCGCGACAACAGCCTCGACTCCCGCTATTTCGGGTCCGTGGAGCGGAGCCGCATTGTGGGGCGGGCAACCGCGGTGGCCTTTTCCGTGGACCGCGAGAACTACTGGTTTCCGCGCTGGCAGCGCTTTATGACGGCGCTGGACCGGTGATGGGGGGAGGGCAGTCAGGCGGGTGATTCCGAAGGCCGAAAGAGCCAAACTCCTCCCGACCGCGGGGACAGAATCACCCCGAAGGCTCGCTCCGGTCAGCCTTATCTAAGCGCCGTTCCGGAGTGACCCTTTTCCCGCGACTCCGTTGCCGTCATAACGAAAGCGTAACGCGGTCGCCACGGGAATGAAAAGAATCGTCTGCATGCTTCACGGCGTATGTATTCGCTATTTCGCCGTCTCGCTGTCTGCGCCGTGCTGTGGCTGGCCACGTTGGTGGTAATGGGCTCGCCCCGTGTCGAGCATGTGTTCATCATCAGCATTGACGGAGGAGAACCCGCCGCGATCTCGCAGAGCAAGATGCCGCTTTTGAAGCAACTCGCGGCGGAAGGCGCCCGCACCTGGACCGCCAGCACCATTTTCCCGTGCATCACGCTCCCCTCCCATACTTCGATGCTCACGGGCGTCGGTCCGGACGAGCACCACATCCTTTGGAACACCTGGCAACCTCGGAGGGGCATCGTCAGCGTGCCCACGATTTTCGCCGAGGCGAAGAAGGCCGGGTACTCCACCGCGATGTTTGTGGGCAAAGAAAAGTTCCGCCACCTGGTGCAGCCGGGAACTGTGGACAAGTTCGAGTTCAACCCAAGGCAGTCCCGCGAGGTCATCAAAGCAGAAACGGGGAGTGCAAAGCCGATAACTTCGAGCACTGTTGTGGCCAGGAATGTGGCCGGAGCGGCTGCCCGCTACATTGTGGAAAAGCAGCCGAACCTGTGACTACTTGTGATACGGCCGCGACGGCGCTTTGGCTGCTGGGATTACCGGTCCCTGGATCCTTCGAGGGCAAACCTGTGCTCAGCGCCTTTATCTGCCAAGGGGACTCGTTGGCCCTCCAAACGCAGGAAATGGAGAGCGAAAAAGCTTGGGTCGGCAGTCATCCGCAGGGGAAAACAGGGGCCAAATGAAGCATGTTTAGCACCGACAAGTTTCTGTTTCGGAGGCTGGCGCGCCAGGAATGGCGGCGGAAGCTCGGAGGGTTGATCCTCTGCCTCATGGCCGTCCTGGCAGCGGCTCCGGGTTTGGCTGGTGGATGATGATAAGCCTCTGCGCGTGCTGTTGGCCGAATTGCTGAGTCGGGAGGACGGAATCGAGTGCAATCGCTGCTTCTGCTCCGCCAAAGCTGCCTTGGCTGCGCTGGCGCAGGAAAGCCCACCGCAAGTGATCCTGCTGGACATCCATCTGGGACCAGAGAACGGAATTGACGCCATCCAGCCGATCCTTTCGCTGGCTCCGACCACCCGAGTGTTGATGCTGACGACTTTCTACGATAGCCAGGAAGAAGCCCAGGCGTTGCGAGCGGGAGCTTCGGCCTTCCTCGTCAAGTCCGCTCCGATGGAACAGACGATGGACTACCTTTTCGTCCGGCCTCGCGCACCGATCAACCAGCTCGAAGCCGCCCCGGCCATCACGTTCACGAACGGCAACCCGCGGCAGCGCTTCTCGGATCATGTTGCCCTGGAGGTGGGGTTGCGCTTTCGCGCTCCGAGCTTCTTCGCCTCACCCCCCCCCTTACCAATGGCTTTAGCCAGCCACCGGTCGCCTACTCGTCTCGCCCAACCAGCCCGCTCGGTTATTGAAACAGCGTGGTGGGTTATTATGGAAGATCGGGCGAGGCCAGTCGCGCTAAGCAACTTTCCCAGGCGGCCCGCTCCCGGTGTTTCTGTTTCGTAACCGGAATGTCACCTAACCTCCGTTGTTGACTGACCCAACCTCACCTAGGCTGCCAGAACGATTCTGGTCTATGAGAATCTTACTGCAAAGTTTTGAAACTGGTCTTTACCTCGATACGAGCGGGGATTGGACCAACGACTCGGCGTTGGCACAGAGCTTCCCGAATACCCGGCAGGGAGCGGAGTTCAAAGTCCAGCGTCGCCTCGCCCACACTTTCGTGGTGGTGCTGCCCGAACCCGGTTCACCAGCAAACGTGACCCGCCAACCCGATGAAACAACTATGGACGCCAAGGAACCAGCCAAACCGGCTGACGGCCAGGGGCGGGCGATTCAGGCGACCATGGCGAAGGCAGGTCGCTCGCCCCAGCGAAAGCCGGCGACGGCGAAACAGCAGAGGGGTTCAAACCGCCATCCATGCAACCTGAGCCTATGAAACTCCAGATGCTGCGCGACCCACTGACCATCGTTGAAGCCAAGTTCGATGTGGCGCGGGGAAACGCCTTATATATCCGCGGCCAGGGCGACGGCCTGAGTTGGGACAAAGGGCAACCGCTTAGCCCCGGCTTTGGAGGCAAATGGATTTGGAAGACCAGCAAGGCCAAAGGCAAGGTGCTCTTCCAGCTCTTGTTGAACGACACCGTCTGGGCGAAAGGGAAAGACTTCGGCGTTGAGGCCGGCAAGATGGTCGAAGTCGTCCCGGTCTTCTAGTCGCAAGCCACGGGCAACTGTCTCGCAAACAAATGACCAACTTCGTTTCATGGACTCAATGATCTCCGAACTTCGGGTGTGGCCGATTTGGAAGGAGCTAAAGCACTTCGCGGTTTCAGCGGCGTGTGAGGATTCCTCAAGCAAGGCTCGGGCGGATGAGTTTTGCCTGGGTCTAACCAAAGAACTCAGCCGGAACTGCAAGGTCGTAAGCCAGACTTGGTTCTTTAGCCAGCTTTGCCTGCCGGAGTTGCGAGTCATTGCCGCCAGTGAGGCGGCCCTGGCCCATCTGATTATCATTTCCGTTCGTCATCTTGAAACCCTGCCTGACGGAGTGAAGGGCTGGATCGACCTGTGGCTTGGGCGCAGAAACAGCCATAGCCTTGTTCTCCTGGCGCTCGTTGATCCGGTCTTTCAGGGCTTTTCAAGCTCCCTGGAGAATTATTTGCAGCAAGTGGCCAAGCGAGGGGGCGTGGAATTCCTGGTTGGGGCCGAAGACGCACTCGATTGCGCCTGACAGGAGGGCGCGCGGTCTTGGATTCACCTCAATTACCATCAATTCCTGATAGCCTCACGCTCCCTGCACTTCCAGGCGCATAATCCGGTCCGGTTCACTCTCAACCCGCACCTCGCCAGGCCGTCGATTCAGGCGCCCACGAGTCAGTTCGGCGACGCGCGCTCCGTGCCGTCGCCGGCCTCCCGTTATTTGTTGCTGGAGGCTGTGCTCGCGCTCCCTATAATGCGGCCTGAGCAATTCACGATTAAGAAATGTCCAAAAAGAATGAAGAAGACCTACTGCCTCGACACGAACGTTGTGATTCATGACCCGCGGGCGATCTTCGCCTTCGATGACAACGTGGTGGTTCTGACCGAGTACGTCCTCATGGAATTGGACAAGCTCAAGCAGGGCAACGAGGAGAGGAACCACAGCGCTCGCGAAGCGAGCCGCATATTGCGAGAGGTAACCGAGGGTCTCTCCGAGCAGATCATCGCGGAGCAGAAGGAAAGGCTGGGTGAAAGCAAATTGAAGTCGCTGCCGGAGATCCCCCTGCCGGGCACTAAAGGCGGGACCCTGATGCTGCTGATGGACGATCCCGAAAACCGCGTCAAGGGGCCAAACCCGGACGACCAGATTCTCGGGCTGCTGTATCGCAATCGGGGCGACTTCCAGGCCCCGATCATCGTCGTCACCAAGGACACGCTGATGGCGGTGAAGGCCATCGCGCGGGGCTTTGGCCACCAGGACTACAAGCGAGACCAGGCCCGAGTGGAGGTCACGCGCCTCCCGATGCTGGCGGGAGACCTGCTCCCGGTCGATGATCTCTTCTCCGGAAACGGCGGCGTGGTGGTCAAAGACCTGCTCAAGCAGACTTATAAGGACGGGGCGGAGAACCTGCCCATTATCCCCGGCTATTACACGGTCGCCTACGATGCGGAGCGGGAATCGCTGGTGCACATCAGTCACGAGGAGAAAGTAAGGCTCATCGTGCAAACGCCCAACCTCTGCCGCTCGAAGACCAGCCGCGGGGTGCGGGCCAAAAACCTGGAGCAGCATGCCGCCGTGGACGCGTTGCTCAACCCGAACAAGACGCTGGTGTGCCTGCTGGGGCCTGCCGGCACGGGCAAAACCTTGCTCGCCGTCGCCAGCGCGCTGGATGTGGTCCGCAAGGCCAACCGCGGGAATCAGCCCGAAACGGAAGGCGAACCGGAAGAGCTTTCGCGCAAGGAGCGCAAGCAGAACCGGCATCAGCCGAATGAGAATGGGTTCATCGAGCGCATGCAAATCCTGATCGCCCGGCCGATGGTGAGCATGGGCAAAGAGATGGGCTACCTCCCCGGCGACATCGACGAGAAGATGCGCCCCTGGATCCAGCCCATCCTCGACAACCTGAAGCTGCTCCTGGGCGAGAAGCAGGCCGAGGCGCTGCTCAACGACGGCACCATTGAGCTGCAGCCGCTCCAGTACATCCGCGGGCGCAGCATCTCCAACGCGATCCTGATCATCGACGAAGCCCAGAACACGACGCCGCTGGAGATCAAGACGATCATCACACGCGCCGGGCGCGACTGCCGGGTGATTCTGACGGGGGACCCGCACCAGATTGACGTGCCCTACCTCGACAAGCTCTCCAACGGGCTCACCTACGCCGCCGATCGGCTGGGCCAGGAAGACTTCACCGCCGTGATACCGCTCACCAAAGGCGAGCGCAGCCGGATGGCGACCCGCGCCGCCGAGCTCCTGTAAGCGGGCACACAGCATCTTGGACTGCGGTGGCAAGCGCAGCGCGACACCGCTTTCCCTTGGCGCGGCGCGCCTTTGATGCAGTCTTCGAGCAGGCCACAAGATGCAATTGCTTCTTAGAACGGCTCGGCTCCGCCGGAAGCCAAAGCGCCGTCGCCGCTACGCTCTGCCGGCGCACAGGCCGGCGGCGGCTTTTCCGTCACCGGTTCGTCACCTGCTTTTTACCGTAGTGTCATTTGCTCGCGGCTGTGCTCGGGCTTATCTTGCTTACAAGAAATGCTGACGCACGAAGCAGAATGCCGGCTGCCTGAAGAACAGCGACCATGGCCCTGGTTGGCCTTGGCTCTGGCGGGTGGCCCATCCGCGGCGTCGGCTGTTCGAAACATAGGTTCCTCATGCCTAACGGACAATTACAACTGGGTTTCGCAAACCTGCCCTGCAGTAGGCCGCCCCAGCCGCGCGCGCGACAGTTGAACCGCGCGCACTGGTGGTTTGGCCGCATGCGCCAGGCGGTGGAGCAACCCTTCGACTGGCGGCCGCCACTGCGGTCGGGACGCCCCAGGGCCTGGATGCCAGACGAAGCGGAGCCGCCGCAAGCAGCCGCCTGACCCACCCGCCGCCCCGAATCGGCCGGGCGCGAGGATTTCATCGCGAGGTCCCGCCCATGGAGGCGGGCAAACTCAGATGCAGCGCCGGAGTGGCGGAGTGCTGGGCTGCCGCAACCCGTCCGGTTGCCATTACTCCAATAATCCACCACTCCATCATTCCATCCATTTCCCCCTGCCGTTTCCTGTGATTGATTAATCTCCGGCCTCCGCTCTAAACTCCGATCGTGCGTTGCTGAACCTCAGACAAAAACCCTGCCTATGCCGAAGAAGGAAACCATGACCTCGCGCGAGCGGGTCCACAAAGCGCTTAACCACGAGATCCCCGACCGGGTGCCCATCGACCTGGGCGGGAACCAGACCGGCATTCACAAGAATGCCTACCGCGCTTTGATCAAGCACCTGGGCATCGCGGACGAGCTCTGCATCATGGATGCCGTCCAGCAATTGGCCAAACCCTGCGAGCAGGTGCTGGAGCGGTTTCATGTGGACACGCGCTATATTGCCGCCGGGGCGGCGGCCGATTGGAAGGGCGGCATCGTCAAAGCGCAGCGCGACGGCCGCAACTGGGACGATCTGACGGATGAGTTCGGCATCCGGTGGTCGATGCCGGAGGATGCGCCCTACTACATGGACATTACGCTGCATCCGCTCGCCAAAGCCACACTGGCCGATGTGAAGGATTACCCGTGGCCCAAAGGCGACGACCCGGGCCGCTTCGCCGGTTTGCGCGAGCGGGCGCTGACGCTAAAGAAGGAAACCCCGTATGCGGTAGTCAGCGGCATCTCGGGCGTGGTGTATGAAATCTGCTGGTATCTGCGCGGTCTGGAGCAGTGGTGCTGCGACCTGATGGGCGAGCCCGAGTTCTGCGAAGCCATGCTGGACCAGACGCTCAAGTTCTGGATGGACTGGTTCCGCGTGTTCCTCGACGAGGTCGGCGACGTGTTGGACGTGATCATGATCGGCGACGATCTGGCGGGCCAGAACGGGCCGCTGTTCAGCCCGGCCATCTACCGCCGGCTCGTCAAGCCGCGCCACAAGCGCCTGGTGCAATACATCCGCTCCCGCACCCAGGCCAAGGTCTGGTATCACACGTGCGGCGCCTGCATGGATCTGATCCCGGAGCTCATCGACAACGGCGTGCAGGTGCTCAACCCGGTGCAGATCAGCGCCCGCAACATGGCCCCAGCCGAGCTCAAGCGCCGGTTCGGAAGCCAACTGGCCTTTTGGGGCGGCGGGGTGGATTCACAGCACATCTTTCCCCGGGGCACGCCGGCCGAGGTGGCGGAGAATGTGCGCCGGAACATGAAAGCGTTGATGCCCGGGGGCGGCTATATGTTCAACAACGTTCACAACATCCAGGGCGAAGTTCCGCCGGAGAACGTTGTGGCGCTGTTCGACACGGCGTATCAGTGCGGGTTCTACGACTGAGGCCAAGCTTACAAACCGAGCCTGCTTCTGTAATTGCCGCACTGGCTGAAGTGAGCGACTCTTGGCACCAACAATAGGAAAAGATATGAGACCAATACAAAAAGACGAACTCTACGCGCACTTGAGCCAGTTCCTAAAGGCCAAGGGCGTCGAGATGAAGGACGGCAGCTACCCGCGCGGGATTCAAGCGGGCTGCTCACTGCTGGCAGATGCCATCAACTTGAGCCAGAAAGGCATCACCCGGGCGAAAGTCGAGATCGACAAGAACCTGGAGCGGATGCGTCAGGCGATCCACGAGAAGACGGCTCCCAAGCCGGCGACGAAAGCGGGCGGAAACGCCAAGGCCGCCCGCAGTCCAAAGCCCGCCGCCAGCCGGCCGAAGCGAAAGTCGGCGAAGCGCTAGCTGAATCCAGGTAGAAGAAGACCACAGATGGACACAAATGGACACAGATTCTGAGGGACGGACTCCGTTCCAGCTTCGCCTCTTCCTGGGTCACGCTTCGGAGCACTGATTCACGTCATGGAGGAGCGCGGTGTCGAGCCGTTCCTATTTGTGTTTATCTGTGTCCATCTGTGGTTGATTTGGCTCACACAGGCCCCTGGCGCGGGTCACTTTCCCACCTCGGCGCGCGCTTGGGGCCAGACCCGGTTGAGGACGCTGATGAGCGTCTTGAACTCATAAGGCTTGTGCAGGAAGGCCTGGGGCAATTCGGAATGATGGCCTTCCATCACCTTGGCATCGTCGTAGCCGCTGGAGAGAATGGCCGGGAGGCCCGGCGCCAGCTTGCGCAGGGCGGCCAAGGTTTCCCAACCGTCCATGCGCGGCATGGTCAGGTCGCACAGCACGCAATCGATCTCGTCCCGGTGCTGACCGAATAGCTCCACCGCCTCCACACCATCCACCGCGGTGAACACCGTGAAACCGGTTCGCTGCAGCGCGCGCCCCACCGCCATGCGCAACGACGATTCGTCCTCGACCACCAGCACCGTGCCGCGCCGGGCCGTTGCCGGGGCTGGAGCCGGTGGTCTCGGCGGTGGCGGAGCCGCGGCCTCGGCCGTCACCGGCAAAAAGACCCGGAAAACACTCCCCCGCCCAGGCTCGCTCTCCACGGTGACGCTTCCGCCGTGCTCCCGCACAATTCCCAGCACGACCGGCAACCCCAGTCCCCGGCCAGTGAACTTGCTGGTGAAGAACGGGTCGTAGAGCTTCTCGATGTCCCCAACCTCAATCCCGCAGCCCGAGTCCGCCACCTCCAGACAGGCATAGGCCGGGTCACGCGGCTGCCAATCCAGGGGCCGGCGATTCACATCCGGGATCGCTGTGGCGGGCACCAGCCTGACCGCCAAGCGGAGCGCCCCCGCGCCGTTGCCGGTGGCCTCCCAGGCATTGGTGAGCAGTTGGATGAGCACCTGTTGAATCTGGTTGGCGTTGGCGCTGATGACCGGCCCGGGAGCGGGCAGGTCGGCCTCCAGGACTGCGGCATTCGCCAGGGTGGCCTGAAACAAAGGCAGGCCGCGCCGGCAGGTTTCGGAGAGATCCAGCGGCTCACGTTGGACGCCAGTTTGCCCGAGGTAGGTCAGCATCTGGCCGCTAATGTCCGCCGCCTTGCGGGCGGACCGCATGGCTTCGGACAGGTTTGCGCCGGAGCCAGCATGGGGGGGCAGATCCTCCAGGGCCAGTTCCAGATTCAGGATCACCACCTGAAGCTGGTTGTTGAAGTTGTGGGCGATAGCCCCAGCCATCCGCCCCAGGCTTTCGGCCTTCTGAAGTTGCAGGTTCCTCGCCAGCAGTTGTTCCTGCTCCGCGGCCAGCCGCTTCCGTTCGGTGATGTCGCGGACGATGTGGACCGCGCCGGCAAACTGACCCGCCGCGTCGAGGATCGGGTCCCCGGTAATGCGATACCAGCGGCCGCCGATCAGCAGCTCCATATCCTCGCGGCGCAAACTCTTTCGCGCCCGCTCAACCGGGCACTCCGGGACCGGCCCGGCGGTGCCATGCACGATCTCCCAGCAGTGCTTCCCGACCGGCTCTCCGCACGGGTGTTGGAAGAGTTGGTCCGCCATCTTGTTCGAGCGCAACACGCGTTGCTCCTTGTCGAGCAGCCAGATCCCATCGTTGGTGGCATCGAAGGTGGTTTGCCACTGCTGCGCCATCCGGGCCGTCTTCTCCTCCGCTTGCTTGCGCTCGGTAATGTCCTGGAAGAACCCATACACTCGGTGGTGTTTCGAATCCGCTTTCCCTATGACCTTAACGCTTCGGAGATTGCCCTTGGCCGTGATGATTTCCAGCTCCAGATCGAACGGCTCGCCCCGCTCGATGGCCGCCTTCACCGCCTGTTCAATGATCGGCCGGGAAGCGGGGGTATAGAAACTGATCCCTTTTTCCACGGTCGGATCGTAGGTCAGACCCACTTCGTGAACGTGATAGACCTCCTCGGTCCAGGTCTGCTTGCCGGTCTCGATATCAAATTCCCAGCCGCCAACCTTCCCGACCCTTTCGGTTTCTACGAGCAAACGTCGGCTTTTCTTCAGCGCCTCCTCCGCCTGCTTGATCCGAACAACGTCCCAGGCCAGGTTGGCAATCCGGGCGACGCTCTCCACATCCTCCAGATCATATTCGCCCGGCTTGTTTCCGACCCCTAGCAACGCCACCACCTGCTGGTTGCGCAGGATGGGCACGACCAACTCCCGGAGCACCGGCGCGTGGCCAGGCGGCAGGCCTTTGCGATGCGGCAGGCTGGCGTAATCGTTGTGAATCATCGGGCGGCGTTCGCGCAGGGCGTCCACCCACACCCCTGCCTGGTCCGCCTCATAGTGCCGCCCCTTGCCCTCGGCGGTGCACATGTTCCGCTGGGTGTTGGTGGACCAGGTTTGCAGGGAGAGCGTCTTCTGGTCGGCCTCCACAAAATGAAAGAAGCCAATCGTACTTCCGGTCAGCAGTTCGGCTTCGTCCATTGTCCGGGTCAGCAGTTCCTCGAGCGAGTGGCTCAGCGCATACTCGCTGAGCCGCAGGCTGGACTCCAACACCGCCTTCACCCGCTCCTGGTTGGCCGCGGCGGGCGGCGGCTGGGTCGCCGGTTTCCCCTTGAGCCGCGCCTCCGCCTGGCGCCGCCGCCCGGTTTTGGCTGCGGGCTGGTCCGGGTTCTTGCTCATGGGGATTCTTGCTGGAGTTACCAGCGACGAGGGGGGATCCGCCGGGCGCACTGCCTCGGGGAAGTAGCAGCCAGTTCCGTGGTTATTGCCCAACCGTTACTTGATCGAGCAAGCAACCACGATAGCAGAATCATGCCAATTCTACTGGGTGCCAAATCCATTATCTGAGAGTATGCCTGCCTACCCGGCAAAATGCAAACCCTATTTCAAGTCCCTCGCGCGGCACGGTTTTGCATCCCGCCACCGCCACCGGAGCGCGGCAGCAACAGGATGCGCCCGGCACGCTGCCGAAGGACCTGGCTCTCCAGCCCACATTCCTGGCTTCAGCCCATCCCAAACCCTGACCTCCACCAGGGTACCTCCGTTCTACCTCCGTTCCACCTCCGTAAATCCTCCGTCCTACCTCCGCAAGCCTGGCGGACGTAGAACGGAGGTGGAACGGAGGTAGGACGGAGGTACTACGGGACTGGCGGCCCGGGACGGCCCGGGGAGGGAGTGGGCTCTTAATGTTCCCTTAATCTTCCACCGGCTAGGCTGTTTATATCAGTTGGGGCACCAAATGACGTGCCCCCATCGGTTATCCGTGTTATGAAGCTAGAACTCGTCCGGGTATGAGAGTACTGGTAGTTGAAGACGAACCGCGCTTGCTCCGCAGCCTGACCAAGGCTTTGCGGGAGGAAGGCTATGCGGTCGATACGGCCGAGGCCGGCGACGAGGGCCTTTACAAGGCCGAAAACACCGATTACGACGCGATCGTGCTGGACATCATGCTGCCCCAGTTGGATGGCTGGCAAGTGCTGGAACGGCTCCGCAAGCAGAAGCCGACCCCCGTGCTGATGCTCACCGCCCGGGACGCCACCCGGGATCGGGTGCGCGGACTCGACAACGGGGCGGACGACTACCTGGTCAAGCCGTTCGATTTGTCGGAGCTGCTGGCCCGGGTGCGGGCGCTGATCCGGCGGGCGGCGGGCAAGGCCCACCCCTGCCTCGAATTGGGTGATCTGGCCATCGATACCGGCGCCCGCTCGGTCACGCGCGCGGGGGAGGCGATTGTCCTTACCGCGCGGGAGTATGCGATTCTTGAGTTCCTCGCGCTGCATCGCGGCGAGGTGGTGACCCGCACGGCCCTTTACGAGCACCTCTTCGACGAGAGCGACGATACGCTGTCCAACCTGCTGGACGTGCACGTGTTCAACCTGCGCAAGAAGCTGGGGCACGACCTCATCGCCACGCGCCGCGGGCAGGGGTATTGCATCGAGCCCTGAATAGAGAGCATGTTCACCCAATCCATCCGTTGGCGGTTGCAGTTATGGCTGGCGTTCCTGCTGGTGTGCGTGCTGGCCGGCTTCGGGGGCACTGTCTATCAACTGCAGCGCCTCCACCAGTTGAACCAGATTGATGAGGAGTTGGGCGCCCGGGTGGCCACCCTGAGCGGCGCCTTTCGCCCCCCGCCGTTGTTTGAGCGCGGCCCGGGGGGGCCACCCTTCGAGCGCGGGCCGGGCAACGGCGCACCGGACCAGCGGCCAGACCCCCCACGGCGGCCCGACGGCCCGGGGTTCGGGCCTCCCGACGGCCGCCGGGACATGCCTTCCCGATCACGCGAGTTCCGGCTTGCGCCTGAGACCCTTAGCCTCCTCGACGCTGCCGGCACGAACAATTTCTACGCCGCGGTGTGGTCCTGGGATAGCAGCCTGCTCAAGCAGTCAACCAACTCGCCCCCTAACCTGGCGTGCCCGGAGCGCTTGATTTCCGACACCCGCATGCATGCCCGGATGCGGGGTGAGTTCCGCGAAGCGTATCACTTCACCGAGTTGGGCGATTGCGTGTTGGCCGGCCGTTCCCTGACGGCCTTTTCCAGCGCCATGCGACGCTTCGCCGGGCTGCTGCTCGCCGCCGGGGGCGGCGTGCTCGCGCTGGGTCTTGGGGGCGGCTGGTGGCTGGCGGGCCGCGCGATCCGGCCCATCGACCAAATCAGCGCCGCGGCGGGCCGCATCTCCGCCGGGAACCTCTCCGAGCGCATTGATGT
>Ga0364900_10348_pt1 | contig 15647 bp, 13 predicted proteins | sample ExccelJu500002D3_FD_206974 | JGI IMG/M metagenome (GOLD analysis project Ga0364900, IMG submission 206974) | Enriched cells from Trout Bog Lake Hypolimnion, Wisconsin, USA - BchlTB.July09.5000.02.D3 | ecosystem: Environmental > Aquatic > Freshwater > Lake > Hypolimnion/Profundal zone | place: USA...
GATTTTCTGGGACGCTCGATAGCTTCCTTTCGACGATTATAATCAGGGGTGCGGAAGATGGTGCGCCCAGAAGACAAGTACCTGTCTGGGGACCAGGTTCTCCACCCAAAACTCCTCCTTTAACATCATCAAGAAACAAGGACAGGTTGTCGGACTTGGTGGATTCGCAAGGATTCCGCAGCTACATTTCCTCCTACAGTTACTTCAGAGCCGCTCAAGGTTCTCGCATAAGTGATTTTCTTCTGTGTGTTACGACAGGTCTATTTGTCAGCCGCCACCTGGGTTTGCATCAGAGGCACTCACTGGTTTTTGGCAACTCTAAACTTGCCAAAAGCATTCGAACTCGATGCTCATGCGTTGCGAGTGCGCCGCCAACCAATTCAGTATTGGTTGCGTAATGTGCCTCTGACGTGGCTAGGGCGAGCGACCTGGCCTTTACGTCCTGACCCGCTCGTCACACCACAAGCTCGCGCGTGAATAATAATTTGCCGAAAAACAGTGTGTCATGTCGGCGTGTCAGACACTCATGACACACACTCAGCCTCAACAGGCTGAATGCGTGCCATGAATGAAAAACCCCTATCAATGTCTGAAGCCTCTGATGCTTGACAGCCCGCCCCTACCGCCTATCGGGCAGCCGGACCATACACTCCAGGTGGCACGAAGATCCCCTCGTCCACGAACCTCTTTATCGGTTGTGCCTGAGATCGTTCTGCCTGCTCAGTAGGTAAACAATCCTTGTAGAGATTTATGGGATATATTGGCTTATCGTACATTTCTTTATAAGCTTCAGTTCTCAATTGGGTTATCCAATTCTGCCTCGGATCCATCCTTCTGCTTCGTACAGCTTGGAGACTGATCTGTGCAGCAGTTACGGTCTCGCCAGGATAGTCGGCGTGCTGGATTATCGCTCCGTGAAAATCTATTACCATCGAATGGCCGGGGTACGAATTGGTCGGATTTCCGTTAACGTAGAGATTTCCCGGTGCGCAGGCCACGACATACATCGTATTGAATGCAGCATGTGCACGATTCGACACTTCCCAGAGGTTCTGCGGCGGACCGCCATCCGGCTCAGCCATTCCGCTGGAACGTAGCATGACCTCACATCCCTGAAGGCCGAGTGCACGAGCATGCTCTGGATAGAACGCTTCATTACAGATAAGGTATCCTAATTTTCCGATCTCGGTTTCGATGACCGGGAACATGCAGCTAAGGATATTGCCTTTTGTCCGCCCGTATGTCCCATCCATGACTTCTATGTACTTATCCCAAACATCATGGGGACTAACATCATCGCGCCCTCTATAGGGCAAGTACGGACAATACTTGTGACGCTTATATACGACCTCACCATTCGGATCAATGATAAAAGCGGCGTTAAAAGCATATTCCGTACTTATTTCTGGAATTACTTCATGCGCGCTTCCGGCGATATAGGTGTTGTACTTCTTGGCTTGCTCCGCCAACAGGCCAGTCTCGTCGCCAGGTATCCGAATTGCCATATCTTTGGCAACTTTGGTGAAAATGTTAGAGTACGGCGCGGGATCATTGTTCCACCCCTGCATAAATACCTCAGGCAGTAAGACGAGCTTTAGGGGCGCATAGTCCCGAAACGCAAGTCGTAATGGTCCGTATCCAAACAGTTCTAGGCACCGATCTAGGTTAGCTTTCCGTATATCCTTCCTATGGTCTATGCCAACCCGATTCATTTGCATGCAAACAACGGAATATAAGTCAATCATCGTATCCCCCATCGAAGTAAAAGGCTTTTGATCTAGCAATCTTGTTAACTTACCTAACCTAACGGAACTACACCTTACGAACGCTGACGTAACCACAGCCGGTCATCCGAGAAACTTACGGCATAGTCTTAGCTCATAGATCCGCCGCCATCCACCGGCAAAGCAACACCAGTAATGTAGGAAGATTCCGGCGATACAAGGAAGAGGGCGGCCAAGGCCATCTCCTCTGGTGTACCAAGCCGCTTTAGGGGCCGAACCTGCATGTTCATTTTGGCGTATTCATCAGGAACGATCTCTGGATTGCGTGCGAGAACGCCCGCCCATAGGGGCGTAGAATCCATGGGGCCAGGGCAAATAGCGTTCACACGAATGCCGTCGTCGCCTAAAACCGAAGCTAGGGCCCGGGTGAGCATTAGGAGTCCAGCTTTTGACACAGAATAGGCTGGGGCCTGCTTGGAAGGACGCAAACCCAAGCCCGAAGCAGTGAACAGGATCGAACCACCTCCGGCCCGCTTTATTTCGGGAATCGCAAATTTGGCCCCGAAAAAGCCCGCCTTCAAATGTATGTCCATAATCTGGTCATAAGCCTCTTCTGTAGTAAATTCGATACGACCCGGGCCAGCAATTCCAGCGTTGTGGAAAAAAATATCTAGCCGACCGTATGTCGTCACTGCTGTTTGGACCATGTTTTCAATGTCACTGGTTTTTAGTAGATTTGCATACACAAAAGAGGCATCGCCGCCGCCTTTGTTAATTGTCTGTACCGTTTCCAGTCCATCCTTCTCGTTGATGTCAGCGACCGCCACTTTTGCCCCTTCTTTCGCAAATAAGATCGCTGCAGCCCGACCCACCCCCGTAGCTGCTCCTGTTATCAGAGCTACTTTTCCCGCCAGCTTCATAAGTCGTAAGCCTCCACTTCTGTTAAGTACTTCGTGGTGTCCCACAATAGTTGTGCCGGTAATCCTAGTAACAAGTCGATTACGCCTTTCCGCACATCGAACAACGGCTGGTAAACGTCGAGAGGCGCCAACCTACTGCTGGAGAGGCGAAGACCTGTTACTTATTCGCAGCTATTCCCGCATCCCGGAAACTCGGTCGTCCGTCCTCCGACATCCACACTTGCCCACCCGTGCAGTCGATAATTGTCCCCGTGATGTAATTCGCGACATCCGAGGCTAAGTACACAGCAAGATCCGCTATGTCGCCGGGTTGCCCCATACGGTTTAGCCAAACATTTGAAAGGAGCTGCTCTAATTGTTCGGGGCGCCTGTTCTTCGAAGTACGTGGAGTTTCAATTAGGCCCGGTGCAATGGCATTGACGCGAACGTGGGGAGCAAGTTCGAGCGCAAGAGACCTTGTCAGACTAATCACGGCCGCTTTAGCCGCCGAATAAGCTGGCATCCCCGCCCACGGAAAATGACCAGTGATTGAAGCCATATTTACGATGGCACCGTGCTGCTGCTGCAACATATGCCTAGCAACAGCGCAAGAGCAGAGGAAGACGCTTTTTACATTTATGCTTAGGGCGTCATCCCAGTCCCGCTCACTTATATTCAGCGCCCTCCCAATGCTAAAAGTCGGTCCACTTGCACCACCCGCGTTATTGCTCAGGATATCCACATGGCCATAACTGTCGATTACAGTCTCGACCATCTTTGTAACTTGCTCACTACTGGTTGCGTCAACCTTTAGGACCATGCAGGGTGAGCCTGAAGTCGTTATCTCTTGTGCGACCTCTTCACCAGCAGCGACGTTGACGTCTGCAATGCATACAGACGCGCCAAAGTGGGCAAGCCCTAAGCTAATGGCTCTGCCGATACCCTGGCTGCCACCTGTAACGATTGCGACCTTACCCGTGAGTGTTAAGTCGGATAGTCTCATTCTGAATTATCTCCTCGTTCTGAAAATTCAATTTACCTGGTCGCCTGCTGCAATTCTGCATCCGCAATCTCTTTCTTTGCTCTTCCCCCTGACACGCACAGCGTCATGATGCAGGCGGCCGCCAACAGGAAAGCGACGTAGTACAGCCCGGCAGAGAAGCTGCCCAGGAGGTCTTTTAGATATCCGATAACGAAGGGGCTGACAGCGGATCCGAGCAGCCCGATGGTCGTGATCACTCCAATTCCGAGTGGACGGGCTTCATCAGAAAGGATTGCTTGTGGCAGGGTAAAGAAGATCGCTTGTGAGCAGAATGCCCCGACGGTTGTGCAGCAAAGCCCAACGAGTTTGAGTTCTGGCCTAGGCGCAATAATCACTAGCAGCCACCCAACCAAGGAAAGGCCCATCGCGTACACCAGGTGCCATCTGCGTTCCTTGCGGCGGTCGGAGCTACGAGCCCAAAAGGGCATGATGAAGAGGGCGCAGATTGGTGGTATGGCCGCTACGACACCAATCAAAGAAAATGAGCTTGTTTTTGCGAGAAGCCCACGCACGATCGTCGGAATCCAGGTTGAGTTAGCACTAATCGTGTTAACAAAACAAAAGTAGATAAGGGAGAGAAGGATTATGTCTTTACTGAAACACTGGCGCAGAACGGACTTGGAGACTGTTGAAAGCGATCGCGGGTTGGACTTCTTGTCCTTCTCTATAATCGCGGTAAGACGTTCTTTTTCGTCCGCTGATAGCCAGTGTGCTTCGTGCGGATGACTGCTTAGATAGGTAAAGGTGATGACGCCCAGGATGACCGCTGGAAGCCCCTCTACGAAAAACATCCAGCGCCAACCGGCAAAACCCAGTGCACCATTCGCATGCTGGAGGATCATTCCGGAAATCGCCGCGCCAAGAGCCATGGCGGTAGGCGAAGCCATGATCATCAGGCTGTTCGCCCTGGCATGATGAGAACGTGGAAGCCAGTAGGTCACGTAGAGCATAATTCCCGGAACGAAACCGGCCTCGGCGATGCCCACTAGCGCCCTAACAAAGTAAAGACTGTACATCCCGCCAACAAATGCTGTTGCAGATGATGCAAGCCCCCAAGTCAGGAGAATTCTTCCAAGCCATACACGTGCTCCGTATTTCACCAAGCAAAGATTACTCGGAATCTCGCATATGACATACCCAACATAGAAAGCCGTAGTCGCCAAGCCGTATGTAGTCGCAGTAAGACCGAGATCCTTGTTCATCGTCAACGCGGCGACACCGATATTTATGCGGTCCAGGTAGTTGGCTGCATAGAGGAGAAGCAGGAAGGGTATTATGCGCCGATACACTTTACTTATGACGTTTAGGTCGGCAACCGCGAGAGGCGGTGCCATATGCGTAGATCCAACGTCTTTTGTTCCATCGCTCATCTCTCTCTCCTTAAGTGAATGTATCTGTTCTTCTCTTTGAGCAAGATCGAAACGCAGGAAGCCCGACAGCCCAGGAGTGTGCCCGCTTAAAGGTGGGGCTAGAATGTACGTACGCTGTAGCTAACGTATGTATCATTCGATTGAAAACGTGTCAAATGAAAAATGTGTTGACAGATATAAAAACAGATATACAGTAATCAGCGTCATTGCAAACCTCCAATGAAGTTCGGGTCCGCCTTTAGTCGTATGTCACCAAAATCATGTGTTTCGGGAGAAAGAGAGATGAGAGGAAAACTAGGGAGCGTTCTTATTGTGTGCATAATGGCCGCAGCTACACTGGTGGCGCAAACTGCGCCCAAAACCGCGTCAAAAAAGAAATCGAACCATGCACAGAGCGTCGAAGCGCAACTGGAACAACTGCGCAAAGACCAAACGAAACGAGAGGTGGATGCGGTTCGGCAACAGCAACTGATCGACAAACTGCAGGATCAACTGCAGCAGGTGCAGCAGCAATTGCAACAGCAATTACCGAAACAATTGCAGCAGCAAGCTCAGCAGTTACAGGAGGGGATCAAGGCGGCAGATGAAAAGGCAACTGCTGCGCAGAGTACTGCAAACAATCTGAACAGCACTGTGAGTTCCTTGCAGACCGTTACTAACAATTTGACAAGCAACCTTAGTAACGTCGACAAACAGGTCAGGGACCTCGACCACCCGTTGGCCATTCGCTATAGGGGCGTCACTATAACCCCAGGTGGTTTCGTTGTCGCTGCATATTTTTGGCGCAGTCGCAACGAAAATGCGACCACCGCGACCAGTTTTGGAGCCTCTCCGTTCGGAGGTACCGTCAACGCCCATCTGAGCGAGTACAGGGCCAGCGCACAGTCGTCGCGTCCGAACGTGTTGATACAAGGTATGGTAGGCAAAACGAAGCTTACCGGCTACGCGGAAGTAGATTTTTCCGGCGTTGCCACGAATACGAACCAAGTGCAGACGAACAGCTTCGTATTGCGTGAACGGAATTTGTATTCCGAAGCGCAGTTTAGCAATGGCCTCACCATCTCCGCAGGCAATATGTGGACCTTGGTGACGATGCACAGGAAAGGCATTGCACTCCGCTCGGAATGGGTTCCCCTAGCTTTAGACGCACAGTACGTTGCTGGTTGGGACTATGCTCGACAGACCGCATTCCGCGTAACAAAGAACTTTAACAACAAGGCTTGGGTTGCGGTTGCCGTGGAAAATCCGGAGACAGTTTATGCCGTGGCATCGGGTCAGTCTCTTACCAATGTCTATGGCCTGCGGACCAGTACGAACACAAGCGATGCAGCTTTCCCGACAACCGGGACTTCGACCAACATGTCGCCGGATCTGGTAGCCAAGGTGGCATTTGATTCCAGCTTTGGACACTTTGAACTCAAGGCATTGGGCCGAACGTTCCGTGACCGCAACGATGCGATAACACCTTTCAAGACGCACGTCAGCTACGGCGGAGCCATTGGTGGAGGCTTTGTCGTGCCGGTGATTAAGAACAAGCTGGACCTTATCGGTGAGGTTCTAAGCGGCAGCGGCATCGGCCGTTACGGCGTGACGAGCGGTGCAGACGTCACGGTTCGCCCCTCCGACAATAAACTCATGCCAATCCGATCCACACATACTGTAGCCGGCTTCGAATGGCAAGCCACGAAGAAGTTGACCGCATATCTGTATGGTGGAGGCGAATATTATCAGCGGGAAGCATATGTGGGCCCCGGCAACACGGCTGCTGGATACGGTTCACCGCTGCTGAATAACGCAAACTGTTACACGGAAGTGGTTGGAACCGCCATCTCCAGTTGCCCCGCCCAAAATCGCGTCGTCCTAGTCGCGTCGCCTGGCTTGATTTATCGCTTTTACCGTGGACCACACGGCACGATGCAAATGGGTACAAGCTACGAGTTCACGGAGCGTCATACCTGGCAAGGTCTTCACGGGTTTGCTCCGGTCGGTCGAGACAACATCGTGTATAACGATTTCCGCTACTACCTGCCATAGGAATACAGCTTGTCAGGGGTGGTCTTGAGGCTGCCCCTGACAGCAGTGCTATGGAGCCATGCACCTGCCTTCTCGCCGAACCGCTCTGCGGTTTCCTCATCGCCACATGCTTCCGGATCAGTTCCTTCGCTCAGTTCCGTCTTGTACAATTACGTGCCTTAGATCGGCCGATCCTACGGTTCTGTCGGCGGCACAGCGCCTTACTCAGACGTGCATTTCACGGTGCCAATTTGGTTGCCACCACCGTCCTAACTGCCTCGAAGCTGTATCAGATCATGGTTGGCTGCCAGCAACTTCGCTCCACGGGGTACGGACCTAGTGCGCCGTGCCCCGAACTTTGAAACTGACCGACCGCAATGCCAAAACCCGTAAACCCTCTGTACTGGCTGCAACTCGCTGCTCACCAATTCATCCAATTGCTGCTAGTCCCACTGTCAGCCATGCTTCACTCCACGTATCCACCCTGATTACTTCGAGGTGCGGGCGAGGTACTAGCCAGTCATGCTCAATCGATGGTTTGCGAGGTGAGCCACCTGCTACCTATCTACAAACTTGTTGTAGTGGTAGATGGGGAAGGCGGTGGTCGAATTGCACTACTAATTGCAGAAGTCAGTGATGGAAGCCCCCACCGTTCTTGCAACGCAGCTTCTCACGCAAAACCTCAGCAATGTCGTTCGCAAGGGCGACCTTATCGATGGGGCCGGTATTGCAGTGTTTTGTAATCGCGGAACTAGACGCAATAACCTCGTCGTGAGGACCTGGAAGATTGACGAATGTTGTCCAACCACACTGTCCCACGCCGATTCGCACGCCTTCCTTAACGTGACGACCTACTCCCTTCTGGAACTTCACAATCCACGGTGTAGCCGCCTTGCTGTCCAATCGGGTTAATGCTTCTATGCTGTAATCTTTGTCTTCAGCTCCCACGCCGCCGGTCGTAATAACAAGTCCAAACCACTGTTCCGCCGCTTCCTGCAGCTTACGAGTAATCACATTGACGTCATCCCCCACAACCCCTCCGAACTGCGCGGTATACCCCTGTCGCGTAAGCATCGCTAACAGATGCGGTGAATTCGTGTCTTTAATCATCTTTTGTTCAATCTCGAAGCCCGTTGCAAAGACAATCGCTCGACGCAGAACACCGCGCTCGAGCGAGCTACCAACAATAGCTGTCCGAGAGATAATTTCCGCGGCCTCGTTTTCTTTACACCCAATCACACCTAGTATGCCGGAAGAGTCGACATATGCGTTATCTTGCAAAACCACCCCGTCTACAGTCCGGAGTTCATCCAGCAGTATCTTCTCTTTGCCGATTACTTGGCGAATATCAATTGTCCTGGCGAGGATATCTAAACAGATGTGGTCGCTACGCACGTCCACGACCAACACCTCGGAGCGGGGCAGGTTCAAAACACTTGCCACCTTGGCTGCCACGTCAGTGAGGTTTGCTTGCCGCAACTCGACACGATTGATCCGAAGTTCGGTCTTTTCAAGTAGGTTAATTTCCATTCAGGCCATTCCTCACGTCGAGCCTCATGTCGAGAAGCGGAGCGTCAACAATTACTGCCCCAATATCCAATATGTCAATACCTTTCCCTTTTAAGTCAGCGATATCCTTCAGCCGGATACCTTTTGCGAATGCCAATTTCGCTTCGTTGCGACAGCCCGCGCTGAGGAGGGCACTGTGGACAAGTTCGGCATCGGCCAGGCTACCTGTATCCACCATCACGATGCCCGCGCCGTATTTGACGGCGCTAACGGCTTCCATTGCTATGTTAGAGAATTCGCCCTTCAGCTGGATTACCTTTAGTTTGTCGATCTCGGCGACCGCCTCGAGAGTGGCGCGAATACCGCCGAACATGCGGACGAAGTTTTTGTCGAGATAGAGGAACGGCAAATCAGTGATTCGAACCGCGGCATTGCCATGCACTATCGCATCGCGCACAATCGTTTTTATTTCCGAGGGCATTTTCTTCCAGGCACCACAGACAATTCTCATCTCGCTTCCGGCTAGTTCCACCGCTCGGCGGGCCCTGGTAGCGATTCCAGATGGTTTGGCCAACGCACCAATCGAAAACTCTTCTGCGATAGCAATCTGGCTCGGAGTACCACGGATTCTAGCGACAACCCTTCCAGTGCATACCATGGCGCCATCGTCCACGCAGATCTCCGACTCAATCCCCATGGCGGACAGAGCGGAGTGGAGTCGCCCGACTCCCGAAATCACCCCATCTCGTTCCGTAGTGATCTCAGCACAAAATTGTTGTTGCCGAATACTTGCGAAAACGATTTCCCGTATATCTTCTGGCCTGGCTAGCATTCCGTAGTCTCTCTTTTCTGCTGTCACTCGGGTTTCTAAGCGCCTCCACAATGGCCTTTTTCCACAAGCCTCCCTCGAATAGCTATACGGGGCCTCCTGGGCCAGTTTGCCGATTGCGGCTGATTCTCCTGCCGTTCTTAAGCCAGTGGCAAGAGAATCGGAAAGAGGAAATGTGTATTGTAATTATAGTTCTTGTGTAGCCATTAAGTCTATTGTATATTTTCGTCGTCTCTATGCATTACTGGCGGCTTCACAACCTAAGACCACAACGTCCAGAATGGGTTAATGACGATGTTCGAAGCAAGCCGAGAAAGGGTACAGGATGAGAATTGTAGATAAGTTGGCGCGAATCGATCAGGAGATATGTCTGGATGGGGGGCTGCCGCCGTGCGAGACTGGTTGCCCGTTGCACATGAATATCCCGCGATTCCTTCAGCTTTACAAAGAGCGCCGCATCGAAGAAGCATTCGAATCGGTGATCCTGGATAACCCGCTGCCGGCGTCCACTGGCCGTGTCTGTCAGCACCCATGTGAAAACCGCTGCCGCCGGACGACCCTGGACGAGGCCGTTAATATGCGCGAGGTGCATCGGCTGATTGCGGATTCGATCCTGTTTTCCGATCGCTTCGACGGTCTCGTGAGCCGGGTGGCGTCGCGCAAGCTGAGTCCCACCGCGCGCAAGGTTGCGGTTGCGGGTGCGGGGCCAGCGGGCCTTACCGCAGCATTTTATCTGGCGTTGATGGGGCATGACGTTACGGTCTTCGAGGAGAAAGCAGAAGCGGGCGGCATGCTTCGCTTCGCGATTCCGGAATACCGTCTACCCAAAACGGTGATACGCCGCGAGGTCGAACTCATCGAACGGTTGGGCGTCAAGTTCGTGTTCAACACACGGGTTGGGTACGATCTCCCGCTCGACGATTTGGCAGGCCGCTTTGACTCGGTCTTCATCTCGATTGGCACCTGGAAAGAGTTGTGGCCTCATTTTCCGGGAACAGAACTGAAGGGCGTCTATCCTGCGCTGCTATTCCTGGAGTCGGTAGCAAAGAACGAGGGAGTCCTTGTGGGACGCAAGGTCATAGTGATCGGCGGCGGCAATGCAGCCAACGATTCGGCCAGGACCGCGCTACGGATGGGCGCCGAGGTCACGGTGCTCTATCGGCGCGAGCGCAAGGACATGCCCGCCATTGAAGAAGAGACCATGGCTACCGAAGACGAGGGCGCGCAGTACATCTTTCTCTCCGCCCCTCATCGCATTCTGGGCGATGCCGATGGCAAAGTGGAAGCCATTGAAGTTGCAAAGACGCGGCTTGGCGAGCGTGATAAGTCGGGACGCAGAAGGCCGGTCCCGACCGGTGAAATCCAGCGCATCGAGTGTGACACGGTCATTCTCGGCGTTGGCGAGACGTTCGACGCGGAGTTCTGCCGCGGCTCTGGAATGGCGCTGAAAGAAGAAGGAACAATCGTTGTGGATCGCTCTTCGCTCGAGACCAGCCGTCCTGACTTCTACGCCGGTGGCGACCTGATTTCGGGCGCTTCCAACGTTTCAAGCGCAATGGGTTGGGGCAAGCAGGCGGCCCGCAACATGGACGAGAGCCTGATGGGAGAAGGTCGCTGGGGACGGATTTTTCCCGCGTTTTCATACGACCAGAAGTTGCCGGAAGAGCCGAACAAGGGCCGCCGTCACACCTCGCATTCCGTTTCCGCGAAGGTCCGCATTCAATCGGACGAGGAAGTGGAAACCGGGCTGCTGCCCGAAGAGGCGTGGGAGGAAGCGGGCCGCTGCCTTCATTGCGATATACGCGGTCGATGCGCGACGTGTGTAAGCGTTTGTCCGGTTTTGGCGGTTCACCCCACGAAGAACGGCTTTACGGTCGAGAGCGTGCTGATTGACGAGGATCACTGCCAAGGCTGCACGATATGCGTATCGCGGTGTCCTGAACACGCGATTGAAATGTTGCCTCGCGAGCACGCTTTCGTGGTCGGGGCCAAAATCGAAATCGTTACCCCGGAGATAGAACGGATTTGCCGGAACGCCCACTTCTATCCGGATCAGGTTGTCTGCTACTGCCATCGAGTTCAAGCCAAGGAAGTTGTGGCCGCCATACTGGCTGGTGCCGCAACGCCGGAAGAGGTTGCGCAGGCCACTGGCGCGCGGACCGGGTGTGGGATTCTATGCATCACCGGCATCATTCGTTTGCTTGAGGGATCGGGGCTGAAGTTGGGCAAGGCCGCAGGAGTTCAGTGGTATGGAAATCCGGCAACCATCTGGAAGATCTCCGGCGACATAACGGAAAAATATCCACAGTATTATGTTGAAGCGGATTTGATGGCCGTTGACGCCGTGTTTCCGAAAGGAGAACAGCAATGAGAGAACAGACGCTTACGCCCACTGAACCGAGAGCCTCTTATTACAACATCGATCCAAAAACGTTACAAACGCGTGCTGCCGATCTGCCGGGCATGCAGGGCCTCCGTATAGCCGATCTCTTCTCTGATTCGCCACACGCTATCACTACGGAATCGCCCGATGCGATCCGGGACAAAGTTAAAGCAGACACACTGGCTCAACTCGCCAATGTGGATTTGAGCAAGATAGAGCCAGGTGATTCGGTAAACATTCTGGCATCGCATCACGGCTTCAGCATCTTTGGCGGCGAAGCCTATGCCGAAATGATTCGAACCGTCAGAGATGAAGTTCAGCGCCGCTGTAGAACACAAAATATTCGCCTTTGTGTAGGCGTTGGAATGCGCTTCCGGGAAGCGGAAGAATATATCAAGAAGTTTGAACTGGATCAGTATTTCAAGGGTAAGGCTAACAGCATATGCCCAGTAGACGAAGGCGTTCCTATCACGACGGAAATTGGAACTCTTTATGGGATCCGGCGGGCCTACTCCGCGAAATGGATTATTCATACTCACAATAACGACGTCCGGGAGCTTCATTATCACCGGCAAATCGGGCGGCTGTTCAAGCCATTCGCGATGTCGTATGCCACCATCGAGACCCGGTCGTCTTATCACCAGAGCATGGGTCCCCGGACATCGAATATGCTGCCGCGAATGATCTTCGAATCCTCCTACGTGCAGAGTAAGTTCGTCTGTTCCGTCATATTGCAAGTAGCTCCCACCGGGACGATAGGCGTCAGCGCCAAGAATGACTTACGGGAACAGGATGTCGAATTTACCCGCCTGAACCTCCGCTGGTATGGCAAGATCATTACGCTGCTCAGCAAGATAAAGGCGGCAGTGGTGATCATCGATTATCCAGGGCCGTTTCCATATACGACCGCAGGCGGAATTCTCTTCGGCAATTTCTTGAATGCCACGGTGGACGAATTTGATCTTGATTTCTCATTCACTCCTTTCAATCGATACATGGACATGCTCTATCCGGGACAGACGCCTATCTGTGGCGAGGGTCTTGTGCCGCCACCCAATCCCGCGATAAGAGCGCTGGTCATCAACTACTGTTCGAAGGGGTATCCTGGTACTTTTTTTGCCCAACAGTTACCCACATTAGTAGTTGGCGCTCAAGCCGACCTTATCGCCAACGACGAACAAAATACTACGTTCATGAATTACGCGTTGAAAGTGAAAGACTTGGAGCAGGGATTAGATTTCGCGAGACGTTTCGCAAAAACGCCCAATGTCCTTATTTTTGATGGAGCCATCGGCGGAATTAACGTCAGCGACTCGCTCGCCGATGAGTTGCAGCGGCTTGCACCGGCGGTATCGGACGAGGTAGATAGCGTACTTATGCCTCTCTGGCTAAAGCAACGAGGTATCAGTGTCGCGTGATGTCGGAATTGTTATAAGGAGAATGACATGTCTGTTCTGTGTAATTGGGAAGGCCTGCCTGGCGTGACAACCCGGAAAGGCGTTGTTCGCAAGGTATTTTCGGGCACCAACAGTATGCTGGCACTGAACGAGCTTAAGGCAGGAACCATGCCTAACCTGCACTCCCATCCAGAGGAGCAGCTCACTTACATCCTGACCGGGAAAGCGGAGTTTGTCTTGGGCGAAGAAGTGTTAATGCTCAAAGCAGGTGACTTACTACTTATTCCACCGGGCGTGCCGCACAGCTTAAAAGTGTTAGGAGATGAAACGGTTCTCAATATCGACGTTTTCTCTCCGATAAGACAGGACTATCTCTGACACAACGGTGGATTGAGAGATTGGCACATGGGATTACGAGACCGGCTGCTCACGGGAAATGAAGCACTATTCGGCGCGTTTCTAAACCTACCATCAGCGGCGTTGACGGAGATGCTGGGTGTTGCCGGGTTTGATTTTGCGATTCTCGATACGGAGCACGGAGCATTCAACCTTGAGCGGACAGAGGGCTGTCTTCGCGCAGCGGCAGCGGTTGGCATGCCCTGCATGGTCCGGGTAGGCGAGCTCAATCCCCATGTAGTTCAGTTAGTTCTTGACATGGGAGCGGATGGCATACAAGTCCCTGGGGTGGAGGCGTCGGAAGAGGCCACAACGGCAGTGACGTTGTGCCATTTCCCGCCAGCCGGGACGCGGGGATACGGTTCAACAACTCGCGCTGCCCGTTACGGCACGGTCCAGCGCAGCAGGGTAATCGGCGAAGCCGAGCAGAGAACTATTGTGTGCGTTCAGATCGAATCGCGCGAGGGTGTAGCTAATCTTTCGGAAATTGTGAGCACTCCTGGCGTGGACGTCGTTTTCATCGGCACAAGCGATCTTTCGCTCTCCTATGGAGTCGCTGGTCCTAGTCATCCCGATATCGTGGCTCTAGTTGAAACGATGGTACCGGCGATTACGAGGGCTGGGAAAGTCGCCGGTATCTTTCTGACCGATTGGTCCCAGGCGCAACGCTTGATGGATTTAGGCGTGCGCTATTTCTCCGTCTCCGCAGCGCTCCTGGTGAGGGACGCATTCTGTCAGGAAGTCAAGAAATTCTCTACATTAAAGGAGAAACAACCCACTGTGGAATCAAGATAGGTCCCGTCGACCGCACTGTAACCTATTTGGGTTTGTACCATTCGATCGACTTTGAGGTTGAGCAAGTGATTGTGGGCTAAGGTACCAGCCGTAGGTATCACAGCCGCAGCCGAGCGTAACTCGACCACCTGCCAACCGAGCTTCGTTGGTAAACGTTGAGCTAGACCAGACCTCACGCGCCTATTTCTTTCTGGACTAGCTGGCAGTGAAACCAAGAGTCTGTTCGACATCGCATGTTGTACTAAGGCTGCCGAGACGCAGGCACAGTCAGAACATTTTTCGGAGAGAAGCGCCGTTACTTCGCGTCTTTGTCGCCGAACTCCTTGCCTACCTCTGCAGTGGTGATCATCACCGTCATGCTGTCAAACGGAGTCGACATAAATCCTCGTTCCTCGTAGAAACGTCGACCTCGCTCCGAAATTATATGCACCAAGATGGCCCGAATTCCAGCAACATCCGCTGCCTCCAATGTGCGCGAAAGGGCATCGCGCAGAAGACTTGACCCAATCTTCTGACCTTGAAATGGCTGATCGACAGCAATCTGTTCGATCACCATGATTGGCATGGGATCTGGAGTGTCGCGCCTAATCAGTCCCGGCGTAGCCGCATGGGCCACGGTGCCCAAAGCCAAAGCGTAGTAAGCCGCCACTCGCGTCCCCATCCGCACAATATATGCTCGTGAACCGCCGAACTCGTCGTACTGATGCGCCCGATGACGCAACCAATAGTCAGAGGTTGCCTCGCCAGATCTGAATACCGACAAATCATGCCCAGGTCGCAGTTTCTCGGGCAAACTCAGTTGCTTGCGGTTACCGCTGCTTTCGTTCCACGGAGGTTTAACCTTGAGTAGCCTCCGCAGCTTGGGATTACTCTTTGGAGCCCTGTCGAGCGCGGCAACGAAATTCAGAAAATCCTCGTCGCTGAGAGCAAAATAGCGGTGACTCAGCAAAACTGTTTTTGCTTCCCGACAAGCTGCTTCGAGCATGAACTCCGACCGATTCCGACCGATCGCAGCGACAGCGCGGTCGATCAACGCCTTCTGACTCGTAGTGGCACGGAGATTGATGATTTCCGCACGTTTTTTTACGCCCTTCTTTTGGGTTCCTGGCACTTCCGGCGCCTCCGTTACATGCGACCATTCTAACCTAACTATGCGGAAGAACTCCTTTTCGGCTCTGTCCAGACTTTCCGCTGCCTTGCGAGGATTGGCTACAGCCTGTTCAACAAGTTGCGGCGACAACCACCCCAGCTTGAGAAGAGGGCTAATGTAGTTGGTGGCACAACTGTACT
>Ga0364900_10352_pt1 | contig 15530 bp, 2 predicted proteins | sample ExccelJu500002D3_FD_206974 | JGI IMG/M metagenome (GOLD analysis project Ga0364900, IMG submission 206974) | Enriched cells from Trout Bog Lake Hypolimnion, Wisconsin, USA - BchlTB.July09.5000.02.D3 | ecosystem: Environmental > Aquatic > Freshwater > Lake > Hypolimnion/Profundal zone | place: USA...
GACGTCCATACTAACACTCTCACCTATTGTGATTATTGTGCCATTGTCACCAATTTGACAACGCTGCCCGTGCTTGGGGGACATGATGTGGCCGTGACAAACTTCAACTGGCAGACCGGTTGGCTGGGGAATTATTACCTGCCACCGATCAGCCAGTTGATTGACAAGGGAAATACCAACGCCGACTTGGTGGGATTGTATTATTTCACCACCCAGACGAACAAGATGCCAGAAACCAATTCCATGGTGGACATTGGTTATCATTATTTTTCTTCGCTGGCCTTATCGACCATCATTACCCAACAGCCTACCAATGAGGTGGTAGCGGCGGGAGGAACTGCGGTATTTGATGCGTCTGTATCCGGGGTGGGTCCATTTACGTATGAATGGCTATTTGACGGGGAAAGCATCAGCCTTGGAAGTCCCGGTAACCCAATTACAACCGTCGCCGGCAATACAGTCTGGAATTACGCGGGCGATGGCGGACCGGCTACCAACGCCAGCCTGGCTGGTCCTGAAGGGATTGCCCAGGACAAGTTCGGTAACCTCTTCATTGCCGAATACTACAACCATGTCATCCGCAAAGTGGCCCCCAACGGTGTCATCACCACGGTCGCTGGTAATAACGGGCTCGGTGGCGGTTATTCCGGTGATGGTGGCGCGGCGACCAATGCCATGCTTAATTATCCTTCCTGGGTTGTGGTAGACCCTGCGGGTAATCTGATCATTGCTGATTCCGGGAATCAGGTGATTCGGAAAGTAGATACCAACGGCATCATCACAACGGTGGCCGGCAATAATGGTTTGGGCGGCGGATATTCTGGCGACGGTGGGGCGGCGACCAACGCCATGCTCAATACGCCTTTTGGCATTGCACTGGACAAATGGGGCAACCTCTTTATTGCCGATGCCAACAACAGTCTGATCCGCAAGGTGGATACCACTGGCATCATCACCACGGTGGCGGGAAACACTGTCTGGGGATATTCGGGCGATGGCGGGGCGGCCACCAATGCCGAACTGAACAATCCACCCTGTGTCACGGTGGATGGCCTCGGCAATATTTACATCGTTGACTTTGTCAACGAACTCATTCGCAAGGTGGACACCAATGGCATCATTACCACGGTGGCGGGTAATTATAGTTTCGAGGGAGACTATTCCGGCGATGGCGGCGTGGCGACCAATGCCGGGTTAAACCTTAACTTTCCAGGAGGCCTGGCCGTGGATTTAGCGGGGAATCTCTATTTTTCGGATGGGAACAACAATGTCATTCGGGAAGTGGATAGTTCAAGGAGTTGCCATTGCGGTCAATCGTCGCCGTCAACAGCCAAGTGAGAGTGTTCGCTCCCTGCTGGTTAAACTGATAGATAGTGCCATCCGGGCCGGTATAGGTAAAATTTGCCAGGGTAAACGAAAATTCCAACGGGGCGTCATTCCATTCCTCCAACTCACCAGGGCTGGTGATGGTCATAACGTTCGCGCTGTTGGTAAGCGTGCCGGAATTGGCCGTAAAGGGTTGGAAAGAATTGGTCGCGAGAGGTTCATCACCCACGTTCACAATGGAAGCATAACCATCGCTGGTGGACGTGTCATATTGCAACTGCGGGGCGAACGGGATGCTTTGGCCATTGGGCAGATTCACCGTTACAATATGGCCAAGGGTGTCGGTAATGTAGGCATATTCAACACTGCCGAAACCGCTCTGCATCAAGCCGGTCCAGCCCAAGGTTAAATTTGTGGATAAAGTGACTGAACCAGCCGTCCACCCGGCCGTCCAGCCAACTCCCAAGACGCCGTTGGTACTGGCGTTGCGGCTGGTATAGGAGCGCGACAGCGTGATTGGCAGCCCGGGAGCGGGTAGTTGAAGATCGGTGGCAGAAGTCTGGTAGGCGGACAGCACCGGCTCCACCGTCACATTTAATGTAAACGGATCCGAACTAAACGTGCCTGAACCAACCCCGCCGGATATGAACGTCCCAGTCGGGTCTTGGACCAAAGCCGTGGCGGTCAGGATATGTGTTCCACCGGGGACTTGATACCAGGTCATTTGATAAGGGATATTATTTGCCGAGCCGATCAACTGGCCATCCGAATAGAAATTGACCTGCTGCACCCCCGGCACACTGACCGTCGCACTAAGCGCTAGGTTAGTGGGCCCGGTCACGTAAAAAGCTCCAGAAGTTCCAGCCGGCTGCAACGCCCCGGCCACTTGCAATACCACGGTGGCCGCCGCCCCTTCAACACCGGGAGACGGCTGATTCGTAACCGTGGTCTGCGCCAAATCACCCGATTGCCCCGTCGAGCTGACCGATCTGACCGCGAATGTAAAGACGTCGTCCGGTCCGGCGGAAGCCGGCACATAATAAATGCAGGCGGTGCCGGCCCCGTCATACAGCGGTGTGAGGCTGTTTTGAACCTGGAGGAATACTTGATAACGGGCGGCACCGGGCTGGGCATTCCACGAAAGAGCAACGATATTGGTGGTACCCATTGGCATTACCGTTCCCTGGAACCCGTGCGGAGGTAGCGGTGCCAAGGTCGCCAGCGGCATGACCCCCAGAACCCCCGAATCTATCTCGAAGCCCGTGGGCGTGGTCGCGGCAATTTGATAGTAGTGCATCACGCCATTTTGCAGGCCGACATGGCGGTAGGTGTTGGCCGCGTTTTGATAGGCACTTTGGACGTCCAGATTGTCCACAACATCGAATGGCCCGTTGGGACTCAGCGAATGTTTGATGGTAAACCGGGTGGCCCGGATGGGGCTCCAACTCAAATCCACATAGCCGTTGCCAGGAACCGGCGGCAGCAAGGTCAGACCGTTGGCTGCGCTGGGAGTGCTTTGAGTCAAACCGCTGTTGTGATCCACCGCCAAGGCCTGCAGGCGGTTAAACGAGGTGTCATAGGCGGTCACCCGGTAGGTGTACGACTGGCCATCCGTCACCGCCGAATCCAGAAACGCCAGGCCAAAACCACTGTCCGCGATCAATTGATAGTTGGTATCGCCTGTCCCGGCCGGCTTGCGTTCCACATAAAATTGCCAGGCCGTCTGGTTGATGACATCCGGATCGGTGAGGTTGGTCTTGGGCACCTTCCATTCCACCAAAACCATGCCGTCGTAAGCCGAGGCGTAGGCTGAGAAATTTGTTTGAGACAACGAATTGGTTGGCACCACCGTGGCATAGGCAAAACCATCAAATAACGGTGTGCTAGAGAAGTCATCGTTGGCGTGTACTGTGTAATAATAGGTAACTCCGTTCGTTAAACCAGTATGCCAGCAACGGTTCATAGTCAGGTTCGCACCGCCGGGAACGGGCGACCAATCAGCCCAAAAGGAGCTATCGTCAGTATCTATGTGATTCGTGGCGTCAGGATTGGTGCTGTAATAGGCATCATAGCTCTCAATGCTCACATCATCGTTCCAGTCCAAATAGACCTGATGATCACCAGGAATGGCCCGCAGAGCCGATTGCCAGATAAAGCCAGTGTCAGCCCATTGCGGTCCGAGTTCGGTGGATATTTCATTTTCCTGTCCATCCACCATCGCACTGACGCTGGCCCAGCAAACTGCGCCTTGTGGGATCAGCCAGGTATATTGGTAGACACAACAAGGAATGGTCTCGTCATCGTGATAGCGTTGACTGTGATTATACGTGATGCTGCTTAGGTTGATATCCTGCTGGTAGGTTTTGGCCAGCTTGCGACCGTTGACGTACTGCAGCGTCCGATAATGGATGCGGAACCCGGTCAGGTTGTCACCCCAATTCCCGCCACGCGTGAAATAGTTGCCGCCAAAATAATCGTCAAGCAACATGCGCTTTAGCTGCACCAGATTGGTGCCCGTGGGAAAGGTTTTGAACAAATTCGTCGTTGCCCAACGGAGTTGGGCACTGTTGTAAAAACTGCCATGGTTGGTCACGCCATAGACCATGAAGTCCAGATTGGAAACCCCCACCCCGTTGGTCAGGATGCCATTCAAGGTTGAGACCACCAAGGTGAGATTGGAACTGAGCGATGCGGTTCCGCCCAGAAGTGAATTGGTGGCACTGGTGCTAAAATTAGTCCAAAGCCAATATGCCAGAGGATCTGTAACTGCATCGGCCTGGGAAAGCTCCTGTACAAAGGGCGTGATTGTTTGATTTTGCGAGGAGGCGTCAAACTCAGTTTCTTCAAACAGCCAATTCCCATTGGTTGCCGGTCCGGCCCATACGAGGGTGGCCTTGTCACTGCCAATGCCATTATTGACCACGCCCAGCCAGTTTGCATTCGTATTTGCAGAAATATAGGGAGCCGGTTCACACGGCAGTGAGCCGGCAGTCGTGCAAATATTCGTGGCCTGCCCGGCGGAATTGCGGGCGATCACTTGATAGAGTATTGCGGAGGTATTGGTTGCCGTTATGTCGTCGTAATAATTGGTGGCGTCGGCAAACAGCTCGGCCAGTTGGACGCCACTTTGCATGATGACGTAAGACTGAATGGGGCTGACCAATGCATTGGTCGGTGCCTGCCATTGCAGTTTAAAACCGTTGCAGGATCCGAGCGCCGTCAAATTCTGCACCGGTCCCGGCGGAGGAAATGGCGTAGCAACAATATCCCAAGAAGGCGCCGTTTCCACACCATTAACCACGGCCGTCACGTAATAGTAATAATTTTGCCCGTTTTGCAGCGAAGCGCTTTGATCGGTAAAGGTGTTGAGCGTCGAATTGCCGATGGCCACGTATCCGGCATTCTCGTTCAATGAACGATAAATATTGTAGGATGAAGCCGCCGGGTAGTTGCTCCAGGAGAGTTGAACAGATTGATTCATGGAGAGAGACGCCAAACCAGCCGGCTTGTCATCCGCCACTGCGCCAATGGCATACATCTGTGAGGACCAGGTAGTATTATCACCAGTAAAAATGTCCGTCACGTTTTCGACGCCGGCCACCCGGACGGCGTTAGTATGAAAGATCCCATTGTCGGCCAGTTGCCATTCTGGGTAACCCGCGTTATTGTAGCCAATTACCAAGCTTAAATCGTTAAATCCGAAAACCCCGTCATTGTTGATTCCCACACCCCACAAGCGTCCCTGCTTGTCGAGCGCGATGATGTACTGGTTGCCCGCCACGATTTTGGTGATACCGGAGAGTGATGTGATTTTTTTAGGTGTCGGCAAAATTTGCCCCAGCCATTGGCCCCAAACCCAGACCTCCCCGACGTCGGTCAATATTGCCCCGAATGAAGGGGCGGCACAAACCTGTTTGACATTGACGGGGACGTTGGTAACCACCACCGGGTTGGTTCTGTACATGTTGTCAAAGTTGAGTGCACTTGCAGTGGACCAGTAGTAATTAATGGTGCAATAATTTCTGGTGTCATACATATCTGGCGTAACCAGCCGTTGCGGGTCAAATATGGGTATATAACCCAATTCCGACACGGATCCATCTTCGCGCAGCAATATAATGTGGTTCAATGCCTGGGAAATTTTCGTGATTTGGCTTGAGGAGGCTGCCTCAACATTCTGTAACCGTTTGGGACTAGCAAAGGGTGGACTGGTATCATCACTCGCTCCATCCAATCTAAAAGTAAACTGCTGGCCGGCACTGGACGGATCCTCATCTAATGCGGTCCCAAAAGGCGAATAATCGTACATTTCACCCCAGGCCCAAATGCTGCCGTCTTTGCATCTGGCCAAAGCGGTGCCGTATTGACCGTCAACATATGAAGGTGCGCTGATTTCAACAATCTCCTTGCCTGGTTGTATTCCAGTAGAATCATTGCCCGTGATTTCAACGCGCCCGGGAATCATGCCGCAAGTTCCCAAAGTACCGTGGTTAAACAGGTCGGTTGTGGACTCGGGATCTCTCCCGAGCAGTGGCTTATAACAGCCAAATGACCACAGCGACCCATCTGTCTTTAAAATGAAAAGCCCCTGAGCCGCCGCAACATCCGTCATGGGCGATAGCGTGGCCGGGTCATTCACCGGCACCGGCGCCAGTACGTTTAACCACAATGGCCCCCAAGTGCTGTATGTCAGTTGGGACGAGTCCCAATTGATGGCAGCATCACCAAAAACACTGTAGTTGCCGGACGCATATTCCAAAGCCATCGGGCGTCCCAGGGCCCAAGATTCCGCGCCGCCCCAAAACCAAAGCCGCTGGTCCGAGGTCACGGCACAATGCCCTTGCAGCGAGCCAAAAAAGGAAACGGAACTGGCCGAATCAATGTTTGATACCCGGTGGACGGGATCGCCCAACGCATTTCCGTAATTTCCAAAGGCACTCGCGCTCAAATGCCAGCTCGGGTCAAATGGCAGCACCCCGAACCGGTTTTGATTTTGAAACATGTAATACATCGTATCTGAATTGTCCCCCGGATACGTTACCGTGCCGTTACCAAGACTGCCGCATCCGCTCCCTTCAATTAATTCGTAATCCTGGTAGCTGTTCCCCCAACTCACCAAATACGTTTTTATGCGCTGCTTGATCTTCACATCCACGGTCTTCGCCGACCGGTTGAGGCTGTCCGCCACATAGACCCGGAATGACGGTGTGCCCGGTGCCGGGGTGTTCACAGGGGGTATCCAGACCACGGAATCATTTGTCCCTATGGTATTATTGGCCACGGTAAACGGCTGCCCGTTGATCATGAGTGTTCCGCTGGAAACAGAATCCACCTTAAACTGCATCGACCACCCTTGAGGATCAAAAGCGTCTGAATTCGTTAACAAGGTTTGATAAGGAATTTCATAGGCGGAGTTGACAACGGGAATTTGCAACGGGGACACGTAATCAATCCTCGGGGGCAATGGGGCTGCACAGCCAAAAGGAGTCACGACCACCAATCCCGATGCCGGTTCCGCCGTTCCTCCAGCTTCGATTCCGACCACCTTATAATAATAATTTGTCCCCTCCGTGAGACCAGTGTCCTGGTAGCTCAGCACATTGGTTGTTGCCAGCAGCGCCCAGGTATTCGACACTCCCGCCGACCGGTAAATGTTGAAGTTGGTTGCGGCCGCCGGAGCCCGCCACATCAGGTAAGCCGATTCGTTCCCCGGTTTGGCTTGCAGGATGGCCGACGTGAACACCGCATTGGTATGGCCAACAATTTGCAGGCCGATGATGCGGACATCGCCGGCTGAATCAGGCACATTGGGGGAATCCACATCAATCTGAATACAGCAGTTCGTCGCATTTGGCAGCGCCCAGGGTGGGATGGTTGCATTGACACAATCATCATAAGAAGCGGGGGCCGGAATGGACACGGCATCCACGTTGGCATACCAATATGCAGCCCCTGAAGGGCTGGCACCTGAAATAGCTTTCGAGCTATTGATTATGGCTGGCTCCACATTTGTGCCGCAGGCATAGTACACATAAACATCATAATTGCCGGCTGACACCCCGGAAAGCAGCAGCGTCCGCTTGGCATCGGGATACATTTTCTTAAGCCAAGCCCCGGATGATCCATTCGTGTCTGCACTGGAAATCGGACCGGCCCCGGTCGCGGCGTTGGTAATTCCCGGACAAACCCAAGTTGCACCATTTCCGGCCGAACCCGACAAATTATACCCGTTATTGTTAATGGCAGAAAATGGAGACAGAAAACAATTGATCCACTCAACCGGGTCGGTGTTCGTTGACGCAACCAACCCGGGGTTGCCGGCAATATAGGTTACTAATGAGTTATTGTATAAAGTGGCACTGTTAACAGCCGCCAAAATCTGCGACATCTTGCTGGCATCCAATTGATAAAACGGTCCTTGGAAATATGAATTAGGATTATTTCCTAAATCATTTATTTGATTTATGTCAAATCCCCCACCTCCACCAAAATACATAGTTAGCGGACTAGCGAGCCCCGAATTCGCGATTGACCCACCAGAACTGCTGCTTCCGGACACATATACACTAATTTCAGTGATAACCTGTTGCAACCAGACACAATAGCATGTGCCCCATTTATACCGCGGACACCCGCACCCAACATAGTTGGTTGTATAAATATTTTCCCAATAGCCATTTATCGTCTGGCCGGGGCCCCCGACAGCCGTCGACCCAATACCCACTCGGGTTGGGTCAGAGTAAAGATTAAATGTCTCATGACAATCCGGACAGTAATCAAGCGGCTCGTGGATATTATTTATATAATTGCTATACGTTAGACCGTAAGGCACTGTTAATCCGGACACTCCAGTTGCGAATGAAGCAGTTTCCCAGTCATCTTGAGTTGGCACCGCTGCAAATGGAGTTTTGCATGGTCCGACAAACGCAAACAGCCTGCCATTGACCGAATTGCCCGCTGCGTCGGTAAGTGAGACGCCATTATTGGTGTAATCCGACTGCATGGTGTAGAAATTCCATATATCATTGGAAGACGCATTATTCACCATTCCGCCGGTGATTGGCACGCCATAGACATTGGTACTATAACTTGAAAAATAAATGTTGATCAAATTGGTTTCCGCCACGGTCACCGCATTCGTCGTGCCGACCGGCCCATCCTGTACGTACTGTGCAATCAACTGCGGCGTCACCGGCCCCGGGTTGTTCGGATTAATTCCATGTGCCAGTTTCCAGGTGTCCGGCAATCCATCGCAGGTGCTGTCCACCGCATCCAACCGCAATCCTAACCCGTTCGCAACTACCTCCGGCAATCCGTCAGCCGCCAGCACACTCATGATGTTTGCATAATTCGTGGCGATGGCTGCGGCGGAAAGCGGATAATTAAACGTCTCCAACTCATCAAATTCACCATTCGCCTGCGAAGAACCATCCCAACTGGAACCAAAATAAAATCCGGCCTGCAATACCGCCTGGCTGGGAAGATTGGTAACACCCAGACCATTGGTAATAAACGGCTGGCCATTCAAATAGAGAGTGCTGTTCGTACTCGTATAGGTGAGCACCAACTGATACCATGAATTCGTGTTGAAGGTGATGGTGCCGGTCAGGTTATTCGTCTGAATACCATTGGCCTCCGTGGCGAACGTAATGTTGTTGCCCAGGGAATTGACGCTCAAGGCAAACAGGCCATAGGCGGCATTGGTTGTGTCCCGGCCAATCTCAAACAGTCGGATATTGCTACCCGGACCAGTCCCCTGACTGCCATCGTAGCTGCTCCACTCCGGCTTATACCAGAAGCGGATGCTGCCGGTACCGGCGGGGCAGACCGCCACCGCCGAACCATTGGTGCGGACTCCCGGATAACCCAGTTGACTCGTTAAATCGCTGGTCAACCGGACGGCATCTCCACTCCACGAGCTGACCGGGTACAGCCCATTCGCAGCCAACGGTGCCAGACCATTCGTATCCAGCCAGTTGGGCGCATCATTGAACTGCCAGTAGCCCAAACGTGTGGCGATGAATTGATGCGGATCAAGATTGTCCTGATACTTCTGAAGATTGCTGATGCCGTCACCGGTGGGGTCGCCAGCCGGATCCACACCCTCGCAACCAAAATTGTTCCATTCCCAGAGATCAGGCAACCCATTGCCATTCTTGTCCGCCTGAATTGTCGCTAAATAATTGCTGCTGATCGCGGAAGCGCTTAATGGATAATTGAATGTGTCCAAAGTTTCAAATGTTCCCCTAGCCTGATTGGTGCCCTGGAAATCGCTGCCCATCCTGAAACCGGCGGACCGCTCCGTCAGGTTCGGGAAGTAAACCGAACCAAGCCCGTTGGTAACATACTGGCCGTTCAGATACAGCACGCTATTCGTTGACGTATATGTAAGCGCAATTTGATACCATTGTGTGGAGACGAGGGATGCCGGGGCGGCCAGGTTTACACGTCCAAAACCGTTGGTGGACGATCCAAACGCTATTTGGTTGCCATCGGCACTCAAATACAGCGACCACCAGCCATTGGTAATGGAAACCGCCCAAGAATTGGTTACCAAGACGGGGTTGTTGCTCCCCAAATCAATCAGTCGCCCGTAGCTGCCCGGACCAGTGCCGCCTTGATTCGCACTGCTCCAATCAGGCTTGAACCAGAAGCAGATTGTTCCATTGCGCAAATTGATATTCGCATTGCCATTGGTCTCAACATCGCGATAGGCCAGAATGGCGCCATTGGTGGAATCAATCCGAACGGCGTTGGTATCCCAACTGGGCACACCTGTTACATTGGTTGCGAACAACGGTAGCTGCCCGCCATCTCCCGCCCAGGTATTGGTGTTGTCAAAACGCCAGCGTCCCAATCGCGTATTGATGACACTGGCCGGATTGTAGGGATCAGTTCCATCCGCGAGTTCTTGCCCGTTGTTGCGGCCGTCATAATCCGTGTCCGCCAGCAATGCGTCTACGGTCAGGGATACCACCGAACTCGTTGCGGCTCCTGCCAGATTAGTAACGATTGCAAAATAGTTTGCCGTATAGTTGGTAAGGACATTGGTAAAGATCAGACCGAGGTTGGTTGCCCCCGACATGGCAACGGAATTTGAATACCATTGGCAAGACAACACCCCACCAGTAGCAGTAACCATAAAGGATGTATTTTGACTGGCGACAATTCGTTGACTGACCGGCTGCTGGGTGATTACCGGCGGCACAACCACGGTCAACGTGACAACAGAACTGGTGACGCTATTGAACGGATTGGAAACGATGACCTGATAATTACCGGCCATATTCGTAGTGATATTTGGAAGCGTGAGAACTCCATTGCTTATCGTTCCAGCAAAATTTGAAAAGGTCACCTCGCGGACGACGTCATTGCCAAAATCTGAGAGGTACAGGTTACCAGAACTGTCCAGAATAATGCCAGATGGTGTCGTCAGGCTGGCATTGGTCGCCGGTCCGCCATCGCCGGCATAAACCCCGCCAAGGCCGGCATCACCAACTACGGTGTTGATGATACCATTGGTACACGTATGACCAGGGTACGTTCAATCTTCTGTCCATCAGCAACTCCTGCGGACGGGGCATTACCTTCAATTACGTACCGACGGATTATGGCGCTGTTTCCGGTAATAATGTCGAGGTTTACGACACCATTTCACCGCAGGGAAACGGGAATCTGCCGGTCGTGGTTTATGTGATCAGCAACAATGTCATGACCGAAGTGCATCAACTCATTGACCGCACCTCGGGCCTTTACCAGACCAACACCTATGCCTATGGCAGCGACCAGGCCGGCGCTCCGCAGGATTATAATCTGCTGACCGATGTTTACGATGCGCGCGGTGTGCGGATGTTGCATAACGATTACACCAACTCCACGGGCGATCTGCTGATGCAGACTTCGCCGGGGCGGACAAACTTGTTTACCTATAACGTTGCCACGTATCAACTGACGGTGCAGACCGCCACGAGCACTGCCACCAATACGGCCATGGTCACCAGCGACTCGTCCGGGGCCATTTCCGGGGCCACCGTGCCGGTGAGCGGCACTGCGGCTTCCAGCACGAATGCCACGCAATGCACCTACGACAGCCAGGGGAATCTGATCAGCCAGACGGACGCCAATGGCAATACCAAGACCTACACGTACGACAGCCAAAACCGGCTTATTGGTCAGTCGGATGCCAATGGCAACAGCACGTCCACGCAACTGGATGCCTTTGGCCAGCCCACGGTTTCCACGGACGCCAATGGCAACCAGACCGTCTATATTTACGACAATAATGGGAACCCGAGCACGGTCACGGATCCGTCCGGTACTTCCACCAAATATACCTACAACCTGTCCACGCTGGATGCCAATGGCAATGTTCTGGTCGGCTGGCAGGAAGCCTCCGAAAACCAGACCATTCCCTACGTGCCGTACCATATCGTCACCAAAAACAATTACAGTTCACCCAACAATTCAGCCGGCCCGATTTATGGCGATCTCACCGGAACCAGCCAGGAATGGGACGATAACGATGGCCATGCCAAAGGCCCGGTGGTGGGCACCACCAACTCCTACGATGCCAATGGTAATCGCCTGACCGAGGTCAAGACCCGCACTTTAACCGGCGGCGGCAGCCAGTGCATCACCAATGCCTACACGTACGATGCCCAGAACCGGGTGGTGATGACCGTGGTTAGTGCTGGCGGATCGGAAATCCTCGCGCCGCAGACGAATACTGTCACCTACAACGCCTTGGGCAAGCAGGCCACGAGCACGGATGCCGCCGGCCGGGTGACGACCAGCGTATATGACTTTAATGGCAGTCTCATCGAAACCGAATATCCTGATGGCACGGTAAGCCGTACGAGCTACGACGGTTTTGGCCGTCAGGCATATGTGCAGGACCGGACCATGACCAACAGTTCCGGGGCCAGCACCGCCCCGGCTACGCACAATACCTACGACGCCTCCGGCCGTGTCATTCGGGTGGATAAATACGATGCGGTGACTCTCACCGAAACCACTGCTGGAACCAGCGATTACACAGCCTTGGCTGGCGCGCCGGCGCAATGCAAGCTGGTGGCTTCCTCGCCGGGTAATTTACTGACGACCACGCTGACGTTCTACGATGCCGCCGGTCAGGTGCAATATACGGTGGATGCGCGGGGGGCGGTCACCCAAAACCAGTATGACGGGGCCGGGCGGCGGACGAATGTGCTGGTTTATACGGCGTACTGCTTCGCGCCCACGAGTACCGGTACCCCCAATCCCACCGGCGCATATCAAAGCACGAGCTACACCTACGATGCAAATGGGAATCAGGTGACGGTGACGGATGCGGCGGGGCACACCACCACCTCGGTGTATGACAATGCCAACCGGGTGATCGAAGTGGATTCTCCGGCAACCGGTGGCGGAACGGTGGCCCGGAAAATGTATTACGACGGCTTGGGGCGGAAGTTGCAGGAGACGGACGAGGCCGGGGTTTCGACGGCGTACACGTACGATTTCCGGGGGCTGTTGCTCTCGGTCACGCTGGCGGCGGGCACGGCACAGCCGGTGACCACGGTTTACAACTATGACGAACTGGGCAACGAGACCAACCAGGTTGACGCGGCCGGTCACACCACCGTGTTCCGTTATGATGCGCTGGGCCGGCGGACGGGGCGGACCTTGCCGGGCGGGCAGAGCGAAGGCTCCTATTATGATCCACTGACGGGCAATCTGATTTATCAGACGAATTTCAACGGGGTGGTGATCACGAACGTTTATGATGTGGCGAACCGGCTGACGAATAGCGCGTCGGTGAACGGGTATCAGGTGAGCTACGGGTACAACGTCACGAACGGCTGGCGGACGAACATGGTGGATGCCAGCGGGACCACGGTATGGCGGTACAACGCGGTGGGGCAATTGACGAACAAGGTGGTGGCCTGGGCGAATGGGCCGGTGGCGACGCTGAACTACGGTTATGACGCCTCGGGCAGCCTGACGAATCTGTGGTCGGGTACGGCCAACGGGGTGACGAATGCCTACCAGTACGACCTGCTGGGGCGGCTGACGAATGTGCTGGCCAATGGCAGTGCGGCGGCGGGCTATGGCTTTGATACTGTCGGCAATCTGCAAACGATGCGGTACGGTAACGGGGTGACGAACGGGTATCAGTACGATGCGCAGAACCGGCTGACGAACCAGGTGTGGAAGTTGAACAACACCGCCGTGGCGAACTTTGCCTACACCCTGGGACCGACCGGCAACCGGACGGCGTTGGCCGAGACGGTGGCGACGGCCAGCCGGACGTACACCTGGGCATATGATTATCTGTACCGGCTCACCGGAGAAACGATCAGCGGGTCCGGGACGGTTAACTACGGCTACGACGCGGTGGGCAACCGGACAAACCGGACCTCGAGCATCAGTCAGTTGACCAACGCGGTATCCAGCTACACGGCGAACGACTGGCTGGCGAGTGATTCGTATGACTCGAACGGCAGCACCACCGCCTCCAGCGGCAACAGCTACCAGTACGATGCGCTGAACCACCTGACCAACGCGAACAACGGAAGCATCCTGATGACATACGATGGCGATGGCAACCGGGCGAGCAAGAAGGTGGGGGGCACGACGACGTACTGCCTCTTGGATGACCGGAATCCGAGCGGTTACGTGCAGGTGCTGGAGGAATGGACGGTTACCAGCACGGCGACGAATCTGGGTCGGGTGTACAACTACGGGCTGAGTTTGATCAGCCAGCGGGTGCCAAACACCAGCACAAATTATTTCATCTACGACGGCCACGGCAGCACGCGGGCGTTGATGGATATTGGCGGGAATGTGGTGAATACGTTTGCGTATGACGCGTATGGGACGCTGATCGCGTCCAACGGATTGCCGCAGACGGCGTATCTGTATTGCGGGCAGCAGTATGATTCGGATTTGGGGCTGTACCTCAACCGGGCGCGGTATTTAAATGCGGGGACTGGGCGGTTTTGGACGATGGATACATATGAGGGGAATAGTGAAGATCAACTGTCGCTTCACAAGTACATCTATGGAGAGAGTGATCCTGTGGACAATATTGATGCGAACGGTTTTTATTCGCAAAAAGAAGGCTACGCTGTTGAAAAATTAATCCGTGACCAGTATGCTTCAGAGCATGACGGCCAAGATGTCAATCGTACTGGAGGGCCGATCGGAGTTGGAAGAAATCCTGATTTAAAACCAGACATTTGGAATAAATCAAGTGATCCAAAAACATTTGGTGAAATTAAGCCTCTCTCCTTGAGTGGTATTGCACATGGCATTACTCAGCTTAACATGTATGAAGAATCTTTAAAAGGTATACTTTATGTCAGAGATAAATGGCCCAATGATCCGGCTGTTAGAATATGTTATGTGAACTATCAACCATATTTTTATTTCAATATTCATGGCTTGATTTTATATTCCACAATAGAGCCCCCGCCAATTATTCCGGTCGTACTCAAAGACGCTAAAATACTTGCCGCGCAGCAAGCTAAGCAATTGGCTCAAAAAGGAGCGACATCATTGGCCAAGGTTGTTGGTGAGCGAGCAGTTTTGGTGGGAGAGGCTGAATCTGCTGAATTGGAAGAAGATGAAATAGAAGCATTCTAATTATAGAATTATAATGAACATGTCAAACGTTCAAATTGAAAAATCCTATTATCCTAATGGTCGGATTCGCGGTGAATGTCATTTAGCGGACGGAAAACCTGTTGGGATAACAAGGCTTTGGCATGAAAACGGAGTGCTAAGTTGGGAATGCCCTTTTGAGGAAGGGCTCGAGAACGGTCTTGTCAGACAATGGGATGAAAATGGAAAACTTCTCGGAGAATATTACATGCAACATGGAACGGGTACTAGTAAGAGTTGGTATCAAAATGGTCAATTAGAGAGAGAATCTTCGGCTATAAACGGAAAACTTTGCGGTAGGTTTCGTTGTTGGGATGAAGTTGGAAAACTGATAAGTACAGGTTTTTACATTTTGGATAAAAAAGTTTCAAAGCGGAAATATGTTGAAGTCTGTGAAACAGATCCGACACTGCCGCGTTACCAAGTAGATGAATCAAAATCGGAGTCGGCCAAAACAAATGAACTGCCAAATAAACTCGACATGCCAACCAAAGCAACCTCAGTAAATTACAATAAACGCGAAACACATGCATCAGAATGGGAGCGCAATCAGCATGATG
>Ga0364900_10182_pt1 | contig 15453 bp, 16 predicted proteins | sample ExccelJu500002D3_FD_206974 | JGI IMG/M metagenome (GOLD analysis project Ga0364900, IMG submission 206974) | Enriched cells from Trout Bog Lake Hypolimnion, Wisconsin, USA - BchlTB.July09.5000.02.D3 | ecosystem: Environmental > Aquatic > Freshwater > Lake > Hypolimnion/Profundal zone | place: USA...
ATAGAAGCGAAAGATAATGATGATGAAAAATTTTTGAATGAAGCGGCTGATCTGATGTATCATTACCTGGTTCTGCTAGCTGCGAAAGGGAAAAAACTTGATGATGTTATCGAAATACTAAAGGAAAGACATAAATAATCAATCCTTTTTTCGAAATTCAAAAAAAAATTGATCAGTCCCAAATGAAAAAAAGAAAAAAGAAAATTCCTCCTCCAAAGCAACAGCTAAAAAAATCAAATTTTTTTAAAAATTACCTCCTCAAATACTTTCCAATTGCTTTCATCATTCTGGTTTTCTTTATTATCTATTCACAGGCTTCATCATTTGAAATTGTAGACTGGGACGATTATGTCGTGATAAAAAATAATCCTGATATTCAAAACCTCAATAATATCGGAAAGTTTTTTACTTCTTTTTATAATGGCAATTACCATCCGTTAACAACTTTATCTTGGGCGATCAATTTTTATTTCGGAAAATTGAATGGAACCGGCTATCATGTGACAAATATTTTTTTACATGCCATCAATATATTTTTAGTATATATTTTCATCAAAAAACTTATCAACAGAAATGATATTTCATTATTTGTAGCGGCATTATTCGCCATTCATCCGATGCATGTTGAGTCCATTGCCTGGATCTCCGAACGAAAAGATGTGTTATATGCTTTTTTCTTCTTAATCTCGTTGAATGCTTATATTCGTTTTATCCACGGAGATAAAAAATATTTTTATTGGATTTCTTTATTATTTTTTGCTTTGTCATTGCTTTCAAAGTCGGCAGCCATCATATTACCGTTGGTTTTACTACTGATAGATTATTTTAAAAATATTCCGCTCAATTACAAAAACATCTTGTCAAAAATTCCATTTTTTTTGCTCTCAATTATTTTTGGAATTATCGCTTTAAAGTCTCAGCACACGGCTATGGAATATGGCTTTGCTCCGCATTTTCCCTGGTTCTCAAGAATTTTTATAGCATCATACGGAATTGTATATTACATTTTAAATTTATTTTTTCCGATTCATCAATCGCCATTACATCCTTATCCTATCAATGAAAACGATACATTGCCAATGTATTTTTATTCCACTATTTTGATAATTTTTTTATTTTTCTTTTTGATTTATTTTTTGAAGAATTATAGAAAAATCCTAATTTTCGGAATAGGTTTTTTTCTAATAAATTTAGTTCTTGTTATCCAATTATTACCTGTCGGAAAAGCAATAGTAGCAGAGCGTTACACTTATCTGCCATACATCGGTTTATATTCTTTACTTGGTTATTTTTTATTCAATTCCAACAAACAAACTAAAAAAATAGTATTGACCATAGCTTTTGTTTGGATGATATTTTTGGACTTTAAAACTTATACACGCTTGCCTGTATGGAAAAACAGCATCGATTTGTTTTCAGATATTATTGAAAAATACCCAAAGGAAGAAAGTGCCTATTATAACAGAGGTTTAACAAAATATTATTTGGAAGATTATAAAGGAGCATTTAGAGATTACTCAAAAGCTATTCAGCTAAAGCCCGATAATGCAGTCGCCTTATATAATCGCAGCTTGATTTACAAGCAATGGCAGGATTATAATGGTATTTTATTTGATCTTAATAAAGCAATCAGTATTTCTCCGGATTATATGGATGCAAGAAAAAATCGTGGAATCGCTCAGGCAATGCTTAAAAATTTTGATAAAGCCTTGAATGATTTTAATTATATTTTACAAAAAAATAAAAACGACACAACAGTTTTATTGAACAGAGGCATTACTTATCTAAATATGAATAATCTATCAGGAGCCTGTGCAGACTTTTCAGAAGCCATGAACTTTGGATGCAAAAGTGCCAGTGTCATTTTTTTAGCTAATTGTAATAACCGTTCAAAATAATTCTCCGCTTCCTGATATTCGTCCGAAACTATTTTTAAATTTGTCTGCTATAAATTTATTTTGTTGCAATGACTTATTATATTTCCAAATTCATTTTATATCTCTTGGGATGGAAAATTCAAAGCGAATTTCCAAAAGAAAAAATTAAAAAATGCATATTTATCGTTGCGCCGCATACCAGTTATTCTGACTTTTTAATCGGACGATTGGCATATTTTTATTTGCATATAAATCCGAAATTCTTAATTAAAAAAACTTTTTTCCGATTTCCATTTGGTCCTCTACTGAAAGCTTTTGGCGGTATGCCTGTGGACAGGAGCAAAACAAGAAATCTCATCAACCAGGTGGTAGAAATATTCAATCAAAACGCATCAGTTTACCTAACCATTACGCCTGAAGGAACAAGAAAATATAATCCAAACTGGCAACTTGGTTTTTACCACATCGCCCGTGCAGCTGATGTTCCGGTCTATTTATGTTACATGGATTATAAAAAAAGAAAAGGCGGAATAGGTCCTGAATTAAAAATTTCCGGAGACATTAAAAAAGATTTTAAAATCGTTGAAGACTTTTATAAAAATATGAACGCCAAATATCCTGAAAAATTTAACCTCACGCCAAAATCCAATTGACAACATTTTTATACATTGTTCGTTTGTAAATAAAATATCATTTCGAATGGTATTGAAATTTAATTTATGTTATGGAAAAAATAAAAATTCTTTGGGTGGATGATGAGATAGACTTGCTGAAACCGCATATAATATTTCTGAAAGAAAAGGGATTTGACGTGAGCATCTCAAACAGCGGAGATGAAGCATTGAATATGATCAGGAAAATAAATTTTGATATTATTTTTTTGGATGAAAACATGCCGGGACTTTCAGGTCTTGACACATTAGATATAATCAAAACCAATCATCCTGGTTTGCCTGTGGTGATGATCACCAAAAATGAAACTGAAAGAGTAATGGAAGAAGCCATTGGATCAAGCATTGCTGATTACCTGATCAAACCTGTAAACCCAAACCAGATTTTGCTCTGCCTGAAAAAAATATTTGAAAATAAGGAATTGATCAGCAAAAAAACAATTTCGGATTACCAACAGGAATTCAGGAATATTGGCATGTCTATCAATGAAGGACTTGATTTTAATGGGTGGGCGGATATTTATAAAAAAATTGTTTATTGGGAACTGGAACTGGAAAAATCAAAAGATGAAAGCATGGAAGAAGTACTCAACATGCAAAAACAGGAAGCAAATCATGTATTTGGTAAATATTATGAAACAAATTACCAGGATTGGATCAATGGTAAAACACAGAAAAAACCTGTGTTTTCTCATACTTTATTCAAAGAAAAAATAAATCCGTTGCTTAATGATTCAGCTCCTCTTTTTTTAATTGTGATTGATAATTTCCGTTACGATCAGTGGAAAAAAATCCAGCCAATTTTAGAAGCTAATTTCAGGGTTGAACAGGATGATATTTTTATGAGCATCCTGCCTTCTGCTACTCATTATTCCCGCAATGCCATATTCGCCGGGCTATTGCCTTCTGAAATAGAAAAAAAATATCCTCAGCTTTGGCTGAATGAAGATGACGAAGGGTCAAAAAATATTTATGAAGAAGACCTTTTAGCTGAACAACTTAAACGATTGGGAAGAGACATCAAATGGAAATATTCCAAAATTTTGGGACTGGATGCAGCAAAAAAATATTTAGATACACTTCCGAATTTAATGACCAACAAACTGAATGTTCTTGTTTATAATTTTGTGGATATGCTTTCGCATGCAAGGACTGAAATGGAAATAATTCGTGAACTTGCCAGCGATGAAAAAGCTTATAGGTCGCTGACAGTCTCTTGGTTTGAACATTCAACGTTGTTTGAAGTAATCAACTTTCTGGCTGAACATAAAGTCAATATTGCCATTACGACGGATCATGGTTCTGTGAAAGTAAGAAATCCGGTAAGAGTTGTTGGAGAAAAATCAACCAATAAAAACCTGAGATATAAAATCGGGAGAACGCTTCAATACAATAAAAAAGAAATTTTTGAAATTAAAAATCCCTTGGATGTCTATCTGCCAAAGGTAAATGTGAGTTCAGCCTATATTTTTTGCAGGGAAAATGATTTTTTTGTTTATCCCAATAATCAACATCATTTCTCAAACTATTATAGCGATACATTCCAGCATGGCGGTATTTCTATTGAAGAACTGATGATCCCGTTTATCTATCTCAAAGCAAAATAATTTTTCATGGCTGAAAAGATCATTTGTAAAACCGTAGAAGAATATGCACAAGCGGGTGAGTTTCTTCTTAATGCTTTTCCCGATAAAAAAGTTTTTGCTTTCTATGGCAAAATGGGTGTGGGTAAAACCACTATGATTAAAGCCATTTGCAGGAATTTGGGCGTGACAGAAATTGTCAATAGTCCCAGTTTCGCTATTATCAATGAATATAAAACTGCTTCATCCGAATCTGTTTATCACATTGACTTTTATCGGATCAAAAATCTCAAAGAAGCATTTGATATTGGCTATGAAGATTATCTTTACAGCGGTTCGTATTGCTTCATTGAATGGCCTGAAAAAATTGAAGAGCTACTGCCGGAAGACATAATCAATGTGAAGATTGAAGAGGATAAAAAAGACGGAAGCAGGATAGTTACGTTTTAAAAGAATTGTACTAAAAAATAATTCGTCATCTTTTCTTATTTTTGCTTAAAATTATTGAATGGATCAACAATCCCAGAATATAAATTTAATCTTTGATGAAAAAAATTTTTATTCTTGTTTTACTATCTTTAATAATAAACGATATTAAGTCACAATATTCAATTGCGCCTAAATTCGGAATTTCCGCACCTTTTTTTATTGGAAATGATATTAAATATTATAAAGTATCTGACTCTTTTAATCCGATGATTTATAATTCCGGAATAACTTTTGAATATCAATTAAAAGGGAATCATTCTTATTTAAATTCAGGAATTCTGCTTTTTCATTTTGACAAGATTAAATATATTTCAATTCCATTGAATTTAAAAATTTCATTAGGTAAAAAAATTAAACCATATATAAACTTTGGAATTTATAATTCTTTTCTTATTGGCAGTGTTGAAAATTATAAAAAGTATGATTGTGGCATAAACCCAGGTTTTGGCTTTCAAATTAAGATTTTTAAAGAAATAGAACTGTTCTTAGAATACCAAAAATATTATGGAATAAAAACAGCATATGTTGAAGTGTATCCAAATCAAATGGGAGGAAATGACATTGAATATTATAATAATAATTTCGGATTTTATAACTTTGGGATTAATTACACAATTAAGGAAAAGAAATAAGTTGATACTTATTTAATTAATTATTCTCAGAGCTAAAGGAGTTAAGGAAAAATAAGAGATTTTGTATATTTGTAAAAAATACAGTCTATGACTTCACGAGATGAATATATTCTGAAGAAGATTTCTTCCTCTATAAAAAACAAAGAATCAAATGCGGAAATTGTCTTGTTTGGTTCGCGTGCCAGAGGTACAGCTCATCCTGAATCTGACTGGGATCTTTTAATTTTATTGGAAAGAAAAAACGTATCCAGAAAAACTGAACAAGAATTCAGACATATCATTTTCGATATTGAACTTGAAACGGGAGAAGCTATTTCAACATTTGTATATTCAAAACAAGAATGGGAAAATAAATTCTGGGTTACTCCATTTTATGAAAATATAAAAAAAGAAGGAATCAATATCAATGACAGGTTCTAAGGAGGATTACTTAAAGTATCGTATCGAACGATCAAAGCAAACCCTTGAAGATGCAAAAATGCTAATTGAGAAGGAAAGTTTAAATTCTGCCATTAATCGTCTTTATTATGCCTGCTTCTATTCCGTTCACGCGTTATTACAAAAAAATCAAATCTTAACGAAATCCCATAGCGGAACGAAATCAAAATTTTTTCAAGAGTTCATTCACACTGGTAAAATTCCAAAAGAACTTGGCGAGCTATATTCGGATTTATTTGATTGGAGGCAAGAAGGAGATTATTCTGATTTTATTGAATTTGATCACGAGACCGTTGATCCTCTGCCGCAAAAAGTGGCGACATTTATCGAAACTTTAGAAAAATTATTGTAAAACTAAATCACTTCCACCTTATCCGCCTGCACCCAGCCGTCGCTGCCATCAGCTATTTTAATACGATACCAGTTATTCACTTTATCAATGATGCGGACTTTAGTGCCTTCATGAATAACAAAAAGGTCTGAGTTACCTTCATCGGGACCGCCTTTCACGGTTAAAGTTGGGGAAAACACTATAGCATGTGTTTCGTATTTTAGGGCTTTGTATTGCTCATAACCAAGTTCAAATGTACATAAAGAAATACAGAAAACGACTACTCCTGCCCAAAAACCGAACTTTCTTACAATGATATTTTTCGATAAAAGATAAATGGTCAGCAAAATAAAAAATAAAAAAAACAGCGCAATAGTTATTTTTCCCCACCCATCAGCAGAAAAAAAATTGTAGAATTTCTTCCACCATCGTTTGTAAAAAAGAACCGGAACTGTCTCGATCTTATCAGTTATCTTGGTGTTAGCCACTTTCAGATTATACTGAACATCTTCATTCCCGGGATTCAGTTTTAATGCTTTTTCATAGTAAAGAATTGCGGAAATAATATCATTGTCCTTAAAACAGGCGCTTCCCAGATTGTAATACAATTGCCACGATTCATTATTATTCTTCAAAACAACTTTATACAACCCTATAGCTTCTTCATATTTTTTTTCAGTATACGCTTTATTCGCTTTTGCGATCAAATCTACATTATCTGCAAGCACCAGATTTGAAAGAATTAGCAATACTAAAATTAATATTTTACTCTTCATAAATTTTATACATTCAAAATTTCAAATCACAAACTATCTCAGTTCGTTTTCAATTTTTTCAATAATTACCAAAGCTTCATTATAAGTATTATCCATTGTTGTTGAAACAGCAGATGGAGCGAATCTTGCAAATTCACAATGATTCAGAGTATCCATCAATTGTTTTATGATTTCAATATTTACATTTTTCTCGATCAACTTTTGTTGAATATTATCCATTGATAAATCAGCCAGGTGAATGCCGAGTTTATCGCTTGTATAGCCAAATAACGCCAGGGATATTTCTTCATAAAAAGCATCTTGTTTATTTTCTTTCAGGTGTATGGCGGCATTCTTAAGTCTTTTGCGGGCTATTTTGGTCGCTTTTTTAAGTTTCATCAAAGCTACATTACTTCTTTTTTTCAGTTCTTCTCTCCAGATAATGATAAACAAAATAAAAAGAATCAAAGGAAGCAGTAAAAGAATATAAAATAAATTCGAACCAAAAAAAGTATACCCAATCATGTTCAGTGCAAATGGTTTGGTTTCTATGTATTTAATATCTTTCCCAATGTATTTGATTTCTTCCTGGTTCACACTGCTGACAATATTGGTTGATGCGCCTCCTTCTCCCTTGGCTACTTTTAAAGTATATTCGGGTGAAGTAAGCGTTTTATATGTTTTCGATTCAGGATCAAAATAACTGAATCGGATAGAAGGTATTTGGAAAACACCTGCTGCACGTGGAATTAGAAGGTATTCAAAAGTTTTAGTTCCCGAAATCACTCCTGATGCGGTATTCACATTGTCATTGCTTTTGCTACTGTATTTTTCAACATCCGGAGGAAAAGTAATTTTTGGTTCATCAATCAGCTTAATACTACCTTTCCCGGAAATAGTGATCTTCAGATTGACAGCATCATTGGTTTTAACTTCACTTCTGTCAATATCAGATTTCAGAGTGAAGCTGCCGACGGAACCGCTGAAATCATCCGGTTTTCCTATACCTGGCAAAGGATTTACATTAATAGATAAAACATTCGACTTAACTGTCTTTTTAACATTTGTAACTGTATTGAAAAAATTATCAAAGAAAGGATCGTTGAAAAAACCATTTGAATTTCTTTGCTGGGTTTTTACCTGTGCGATACATTCCAGTTCCAATGGCTCAATCGTCAGCTTACCGCTTCTTTGAGCGAATAATGCGTTTTTTTGTATTTCTGCAACGATATATTTTTCTCCGTTAATGACCTCGGTAGTTTGTTTTGGCTGCTGATTATTTCCTGTCAGAGGTTGACTCCAGAAACCTGCATTAGTAGGGGTTTTTGTAACAGAAAATTGTGAAATATTAACTTTTGTATAAATCTTATAAGTAACCGTAACCTGTTCGCCCTGGTATGGATTAGACTTATCGGCAAATGCTTTGATAAATATTTCATCGCCTGAAACATTTTGCGTTGTGGTTTGTCCGCCTCCGCCTTGTCCTCTGCTCTGTTGAGCATTTGCAGGCGCACTGCCTTTGACCACATTGATGACAACAGGATTAGATTCAACCGTCTTGCCATTGACTTTAATAGAAGCCGCCGGAATAGTAAACTTTCCTTCTTTTGATGCTCTTAAATAATAAGTAAACGTGAATGAAACCGATTGTTCAGTTCTTCCATTAATGATCTGAATACTTGTACTGGAAGATTGATTCGGCCCGGATAAAATATCAAAATCTTTAATTGCGGGCGCATGAAAATTCTGTCCGTCGGCATTTACTTCATACGATAAAGCGAACTGTTCGCCCACAGATACGGTGCCTTTCGCTGAAGCAGTAAAATGAACCTGCGCCTCTGTCTTTATATTAAGAAACAGGATGACAAGAAATAGTAAATATTTAACTTTAAATTTCATTATAAAAATTGATCTTCTTTTCAACTCTTCAAAATTACCAATCTTTTTCAAAATGCACTTTACTTCGTTGTACTTGTTGTCTGTTTAATTTTTCTTTTGTCTGTTGTTCATCATTTTTCAAAGCATCCAGCATACGTTCTGCATCTTTTTTCGAGATTTGTGGTTCTTTATTCTGCGGCTGCTGTTCTTTGTTTTGCTGGGGCTGATTTCGTTTCTGTTGATCTTTTTTCTGCTGGTCTTTCTTCTGATCCTGCTTTTGCTGTTGATTTTTCTGGTCTTTCTGATTCTTATCCTGTTTATCTTGATTTTTGTTTTGTTGTTGCTGTTTCTTCTGCTGAATCATTTTTTTCATCGCATAAGCCAGGTTATATTCTGTATTCTGATCATTTGGCATATTCTTTAATGCATTCTTATAAGCATCAATACTTTCCTGATATTTATTTTGCTGCAACAAAGAATTCCCGAGATTGTGATATGCTTTTGCTTTTGTTTCTTTATCCAGATCATTCTGTGCGCTTAACTTTTGAAAATATTTTTCGGCTTCCGGATAATTTTTCTGCTGATAAAAAGCATCGCCGAGATTAAAAATTCCTTTTGTATAGTCAGGTTTCTGGCTTAACGATTTCTGATAACTGATCTGTGCATCATTATATTTTTTTTCATCATACAATTGATTTCCTTTCCTCACAAGCTTTTCAGGACTTTGAGCAAAAGAAGTCAGTATAAATAATATGAATACTATGAAAAGAATAATCCTCATGTTTTTTTCTTTTTCTTTTCTTTATAAATTACAAAACATTTAACTAAATAATTTTATTTTTCTCGCCCACTTGCTTTTGCGTTCAAATATAAAAATCTCAATCAACAGCAACAAAGTGCTGATTGCAATAAAATATTGGAAACGATCTTCATAATCCGAAAATATTTTACTGTCAAATTCCGTTTTTTCAATCTTGCTGATGTCATTATAAATTTTCTTCAACCCAAAATTATTATTCCCAGCTCTGACATACTTACCATTCCCAATAGCAGCAAGCTGTTGCAGCATCGGTTCATTTAATTTAGTCATTACCGTATTGCCTTCTTTGTCGGTTTTATACCTGTTATTGCCAATAGGAATCGGAGCGCCTTCCGGTGAACCGATGCCTATGGTATAAATGACAATCCCTTTCTTTGCCGCAGCTTCTGCGCTTTCTATCGCATGGTCTTCCATGTCTTCACCGTCAGAAATAAGGATTATGGCTTTCTTTTCTTTACCCGGATCAATATCAAATGTCTTGATTGCCTGCTCAATTGCGCTGCTAATAGCAGTTCCCTGTTCACTGATCAAACCGGTATTGATGGTGGATGCAAATAAATCCGCTGCGCCCAGATCAGTAGTAATAGGCAATTGCGTGTAAGCTGTTCCTGCAAAGACAATGATGCCGATTTTATTTTCCCCGAGATTCTCAATCATATCCGATAAAGCGTATTTAGAAGCTTCCAGGCGACTCGGTTTGATATCTTCGGCAAGCATACTGTTTGAAATGTCCAATGCCACGATCAATGAAATGCCTTTCCTGTGCACCTTTTCAAGCTTTGATCCGATCTGCGGGTTGACAAGACCGATGATTAAAAATATGTATGCAAATATCAAAAGGATAAACTTCAATATTTGTCTGCCTTTTGAAACATCAGGAAATAACTGCTGAATAACTGCCATATCGCCAAAGGTTTTCAATGCCTTTTTTTTCCATCGCATCATGATCCAGAAAATGATGATAAAGACCGGTATCAGCAATAAACCATATAAATAATATATGTGTTCTAAACGAATCATTTTTTGTTTAACGTTTAAGATTTAAAATTTCAGATTATACTAAATTGTTTTCTGATTTTTGTTTCCAATTTTTTAATTAATAGAACGCGGATGACACGGATTGCCTATGATTTTCACTGATCAAATCTGCGTTAATCTGCCGTATCTGCGTCATCCGCGTTCTATCTGTTTTCACATTCAACTTGATAAACATTCAACTTTTTACTTTTACCTTTTTTACGGTATAGTCTTGAATAAAGTATTTCTTAAAACAATTTCTAAAACAAACAATAGACATGCCAGCAAAGCCCATGGCAGGAATTCTTCATTCTTATGGCTGAACCTCAGCACATCAATTTTTGATTTTTCAAGTTTATCAATGGATGCATAAATTTCCTCCAGTTTCTTATTATCCGTTGCCCTGAAATATTTTCCATTGGTTTCTTTTGCTATTTGCTTTAAGAGAGATTCATCAATTTCAACTTTTATATTCTGGTACTGGATTCCAAACGGCGTTTGAAAAGGATAAGGCGCTTCTCCGTAAGTGCCGATACCGATGGTATAAACTCTTATCCCATAAATTTTTGCCATTTCAGCGGCGGTGAGCGGATCTATTTCACCCATATTATTTATCCCGTCCGTCAAAAGGATGACCACTTTACTCACGGCTTTACTGTCTTTTATCCTGCTGATAGCTGTGGCAAGCCCGTTGCCGATAGCTGTTCCGTCCTCAACCATCCCGTTTTTCAAACCTTTAAAAAGATTCTTCAGCACGGCATGATCAATCGTTAAAGGACACTGTGTAAAACTTTTTCCTGAAAATATAACTAATCCGATCCGGTCATTCGGTCTTCCGTCAATAAATTTGGAAGCCACGTCTTTTGCCGCTTCCAGACGGTTCGGTTTGAAATCTTCTGCCAGCATAGTGCCTGAAATGTCAAGCGCTATCACAATATCAATGCCTTCCACGTTAACATCCTGCCCGCTTTTACTGGATTGAGGTCTGGCAAGTACAATGATCAGGGAACTGATAGCAAGTAAGCGAAGAACAAATAAACTATGAAATAAAATTTGTTTGTATGACTTTTTATTTCCGGAAAAACTTTCCGTCGAAGAAAGTTTAATTTCAGCATTTCGCTTATTCTGCCTGAACCAATACCAGACCACTATCAATGGAATGATAAGGAGTAAATACAAAAAAACCGGTTGTGCAAATCCTGTTAAATGTAACATTTTCTTACGCGTCTTGTTATCTAACTTTTTTGATCTTGTATTTCAGATTTTAGTTCTTCTTTTTCTTTTATCACCATGATAGTGCTCTTCACATAATCCAAAGCATTATTAAAACTTTGTTCAATCTCCGTCGGCACAGGTTGTTCTTTCGCAAACTTAACCATATCAGCCAATACCAACATTTGTTTTAACTTGCTCTTTGCATCATCGCTGACATCAATACGTTTGAAAGCTTCCAGAATTGCATCCGTGGTCATCTCAAGCGCTTTTATTTCGAATCTTCCTTCGATATATTTTCTTACAATGTCCGTCAGCTCGGTATAAAATTCTTTGATCTTATTATTTTGCCAGAGTTTTTTCTGCCGCAGCTTTTCCAATTCCTCCAAAGCGATTTCATGAGGAGGCAGTTTTGGTTTGGAAATTTTGAATATAGGTTCCTTCTTCTTTCTTTTCCTGTAATACCATATTCCCAGGTAAATAATAGCGGCTATAACGATTACCAGCAAAATATAAGGTGCTACTTCTTTAAATGTCAAAGGCACTTTCAATGGTTCTTTAATATCTTTAATTGCTTTGGTGGTATCTACAGCGGGAAGTTTAACTTCAAAAAGCAATGGATTTGTTTCTGCAAAAAGAGGAGTTGAATCATTTATTTTTCCGTAAATAAATTTGAAAGGCGGAATCGTAACAAAACCTGAATCAAAAGAAGTAAAAGTGAGCGTCTGACTCAAAGTCATTTGTTTTTTATCTTCACTGAAAACAGTATCAATCTTTGATTTGCTCAGGATGTCAATTTTCGCGGTGATCGTATCCTGGACAACAGGCCAGTTGATCTTTGCAGAAGAAGGAGCAATTATTTTCAGGTTCAGTTTCGCTTCATCGCCAATCGTGATGATCGTTTTGCTGATACTTGCACTGGGCTGAACATTTTGCGCATGTGCCAATAATCCCCAAAAAATAAAAACCGAAAAAAATATTTTTTTAATTTTTTTTGTTCCCATTTAATTTTAAGAAGTCTAAAGACTCAAGACTAAAGTCTCAAGGTTTTCAATTTTTAATATTATTTTTTTATTCACCACAGATTACTCAAATTTACACAGATGATTAAGTAGCTTCTATTCCTAATTTTTTAATAACTATTGATTAATGACCAATGATTCCTGATGTTCAACTTGACAAACTTTTTTAACTTTTCGCTAAACTCTAAACTCTTTTCGCTAATAACTATTTTCTCGATTCTCTTTTCTTAAAAAGATTTATCAATGGTTTTATATAATCCTCACTCGTGTTAATCTTTGCCATATCAATACCTGATTTTCTGAAAATATCATTTAGATATTTATCTTTCTCCTGCCACCATTTCATGTAATCAGCTCTCACTTTTTTGCTTGAAGTGTCCACCCATTCAGTCTTCCCTGTTTCTGCATCTTTAATCTTCATAATTCCGACCGGAGGTAAATTGGTTTCTCTTTCGTCAAAAATCCGGAGTGCGATCAGGTCATGTTTTTTATTTGCAATTCGGATAGCATTCTCAAAACCCTTATCCATAAAGTCGGAGATAATAAACGCCGTACATCTCTTGTTGATCACATTGGTAAAATATTTTAATGCCTCTTCTATTTTGGTCTGTTCGCTTTCCGGCTTAAATTCTATCAGTTCGCGGATGATCCGGAGAATGTGGGTTCGTCCTTTTTTCGGGGTGATGAACTTTTCGATCTTATCGCTGAAAAATATCACTCCCACTTTATCATTATTCTGTATCGCTGAAAAGGCAAGTACAGCAGCCAGTTCAGTGATGAGTTCCCGCTTCAGTTGTTTCCTGGTGCCGAATTCATTGGAACCGCTCACATCAATTAATAAAATTATCGTAAGTTCTCTTTCTTCTTCAAATATCTTGATATACGGGCTGTTGAAACGTGCAGTAACATTCCAGTCTATTGAACGGATATCATCTCCATAATGGTATTCGCGCACTTCACTGAATGACATTCCTTTTCCTTTGAACACACTGTGATAATGACCTGAAAATATCTGATTTGATAATCCACGGGTCTTTATCTCTATCTTTCTTACTTTCTTTAACAGCTCGGATGTTTCCATATCAAAAATAGTTTTTTTGATAGCTACAAGCTACAAGCTTCAAGCTACAAGAAGTTTGAAATTTTGATATTGTTAAATTGTATATGTCCATCTTCTGAATTCTGACTCCTGATTTCCGGATTCTATATTTTCTAACTTTTCACAAATTTTCCTAAACACTAATTACTAATCTCTAATCACCATTTTAAGGTACTTCAACTGTATTCAAAATTTCCGTAATAATATCTTCCGATTTAATATTTTCCGCTTCCGCTTCATAAGACAAACCAATTCGGTGACGCAACACATCATAACACACCGCCCTGACATCTTCCGGTATCACATACCCTCTTCTCCGGATGAATGCAAAAGCTTTGGCGGCTAATGCGAGGTTGATACTGGCACGCGGGGATGCCCCATAATTGATCAAGGGTTTGAACTTTTCAAGTTTATAATCCGACGGGTAACGGGTTGCAAACACGATGTCCGTAATATAATTCTCAATTTTTTCATCCAGGTACACATCACGAACCACTTCTCTCGCTTTAATAATATCTTCAGTACTGAGGATTGCATTGGTCGTTGGGAAAGTGGAAGTGATATTCTGGCGGAGTATTGATTTTTCTTCCGTTTTATTCGGGTAATCTATCACGATCTTCAGCATGAAACGGTCAACCTGTGCTTCAGGCAGCGGGTAGGTTCCTTCCTGTTCAATCGGGTTTTGCGTGGCAAGTACCAGAAAGGGTTCTTCCAGTTTATAGGTATGCACACCGATGGTCACCTGTCTTTCCTGCATGGCTTCAAGCAATGCGCTCTGCACTTTTGCCGGGGAACGGTTGATTTCATCAGCCAGGATAAAGTTGGAAAAAATAGGACCCTTCCGCACTTCAAATTCTTCTTTTTTCTGGCTGTATATCATTGTCCCGACTAAATCCGCAGGTAACAGGTCGGGCGTAAACTGGATACGGCTGAACTTAGCTTTGATCGTATTCGCCAGCGAATTGATGGCAAGCGTTTTGGCAAGACCCGGTACACCTTCCAGAAGGATATGACCTTTGGATAGTAGTCCGACCAGCAAACTTTCAACCATGTGTTTCTGACCGACAATGACTTTTCCCATCTCCATGTTGATCATGTCAACAAAAGCGCTTTCTTGTTGAATACGTTCATTGAGCGCTTTGATATCAGTAGTTTCTATCATGATGATTAAATTTTAATTAGGTTTGAAAAATATGTGCTGTTTAACAAAAAATATACCAAAAAAAATTCTGTTTTTTAAAACGAATATATTTATGAAATATTGTCAGTAGTTTTTAATCAATAAATATTTTTCTGAAAAAATGCCCGTGTAATACAACTTTATTGACTAAAAAAATGAAAATTTGACATTTCAAATTTAAATAAACTTAGTTACTCTCTGTGGTTCTGAATGAAATAAAAATTATATGGAGAATGTGCAGTGAAAATATAAATTGACAGTTTCTTATTGAATCCAATGTGGGTTTAAAACGAAACATACCTTATAATGGATCTTTCTTTCGTACGATTTTATATAACTTTTTTTTATGATTAGAGTTTCGCATTCTTTTTCCCGTTTCTTTTAATTTTCTCATCTCTCTTCTTTTGAGAAAATATTTTTTTAAAAGATTATAATTTTTCTTTTGACTT
>Ga0364900_10354_pt1 | contig 15423 bp, 10 predicted proteins | sample ExccelJu500002D3_FD_206974 | JGI IMG/M metagenome (GOLD analysis project Ga0364900, IMG submission 206974) | Enriched cells from Trout Bog Lake Hypolimnion, Wisconsin, USA - BchlTB.July09.5000.02.D3 | ecosystem: Environmental > Aquatic > Freshwater > Lake > Hypolimnion/Profundal zone | place: USA...
ACCTTGCTGAATCCGGATGTGGAAGCGGACAAAATACAGTCCTATGTTCGGATGTATGAGCAGTCAGGTACGATGCCGACGTTCAATACGGTTGCGGGAGACATGCCCGCCATGAACGGGAATCACTCCGCGCCCTGGTTTGCGGATGCCTGGTTCAAGGGGGTAAGGAACTTCGATTTGGAGACGGCGTATACGGGGCTGCGCAAGCGGTCGCTGGAGACTACGCTGCTGCCGTGGAGCCTGGGACCGAAGACTTCGCTGGATGATTTCTACAATACACACGGGTACATGCCTGCGCTGCGGCCGGGAGAGAAGGAGACCGTGGCGGGCGTGCACGCTTTCGAGAAGCGGCAACCGGTTCCGGTGACGCTGGAGAACAGCTTTGACGATTGGAACATTGCGCACCTGGCGCGGGTGCTGAACAAGCCGGCAGACGAAAAGCTCTTTATGGAGCGCGCGGCAAATTACAAGAATGTGTTTCGCGTGGACAAAGGGATGATGTGGCCGAAGGATGCGGAGGGCAAGTGGATTGAGCCGATGGATCCCAAGTGGGACGGAGGCCTGGGCGGGCGCGACTACTATGACGAGAACAACGGCTACACTTATACGTGGGATGTGATTCACGACTTCAATGGGTTGTTTACATTGATGGGCGGCAGGGCCAAAGCGGAGGCCAACCTGGACCAGCTTTTCCGCGAGCCGCTAGGCCGGGGGCGGTACGAGTTCCAGGCGAAGTTTCCGGATTCGACTTCGATGGCCGGGCAGTTCTCCATGGGCAACGAGCCGAGCTTTGCGATTCCTTATATTTATGACCGGCTGGGCGCGCCGTGGAAGACGCAGAAACGCGTGCGCATGTTGCTGGAGTCGTTTTTCAACGATACGCTGCAGGGGATTCCGGGAGACGAGGACGGCGGCGGGATGAGCGCCTTTGTGGTGTTCTCGATGATGGGATTCTACCCGGTGACTCCGGGCGTTCCGGTGTACGACGTGGGGAGCCCGGTGTTCGACAGGGTGACGATTCACCTTCAGAACGGCAAGGATTTTGTGGTGGTGGCGCATGGGACATCGCGGGACAACAAGTATGTGCAGGGCATCCGGCTGAACGGCAAGGCACTGGAGCAGGTGTGGTTCCGGCACGCAGATATTGCCAGCGGCGGGATGCTGGAAGTGACGATGGGGGATACGCCGAATACTTCGCTTGGGGCGGATGAGCGGAGATTTCCGCCGGACTCGATGGGGGAGAGGCCGGAGCGATTTGTGCGGTAGATGTTCCCGATGGTTTGGGTTGGCTGTTGCGGCGTTCCGGAAGTCTTGAGCGGAGACATGAGGAGCAGATTCTTCGCTCACCATCCCTGAACTGAGAAACGTTCAGGGCCCCTTCCCTCAGCATGACAGTTCTGTTTTGATATGGACCTTCGAGGCGGGTGGGTGAGTCGGCGGACGGCCGCGCCACAACCGGCCAACTACCCCATCGATGAAGACCTGGTTTGTCGTTGGGGTGATCAAGTGCGGGATACCTCAACCCTCAGTAGTCCAACTCCCGATCTTGCCTCCTTCCCTGCACCTTGCCCGAATCCCCGTCGTGACGCAGCCAACCACTTTTCCCCGCCTGCCTTCACCGGCCGTGTTGTCAATCACGTATCAATCTGCCGTGAATCCCGCCTGCCGGCATCACCCCCACTCCCCGGCATCCTCGTCGTACCCGAAACTCCGCTCCCTGATCGACGCCGGAACCATCCCGCAACCTGGGCCGCCCTCCCCCGAAGCGCAATACTTTGCGTAATTTAGCGGCAAACGTCTATCCGGAATCTCTCCATTTCGGCCAAAAACGCTCCAATTTGCACACATTTTCAATCCGGATACGCCAAATCCAATTCGTTTCCCCAGCCGCCCCCTCCCGCCCAAACAACAATGACCACGCACATGTGATGCAGCGCACAGCGAGTCGTTATTTCAAGTGCGTAGCTTCCCATTCATCCATCGGAGAAACGTCCAGGGCTCCAGGGGAACTACGATCTTCCCGAGTCGCCGCATTTTTCCCCGGTGCATGCACAACCAGCGAGGTAGGCATGGGCAATACCATTTGGCAATCGATGCAGCAGAAGGGCTACAGCCGCAGGGACTTTCTCCAGTTCTGCGCTGCCGCCGCAACCGCAGCCGGGTTTGGACAAACCGGAGTCGCCCAGGTTGTTTCCGCCTTCGAAAAGAAGGAAAAACCGGCCGTCGTGTGGATGCACTTCCAGGAGTGCACCTGCTGCAGCGAGTCGTTTATTCGCGCCTCCCACCCCATCGTGGCCGACGCGCTCCTCGATGTTCTCTCACTCAATTACACCGAAACCCTCATGGCCGCCAGCGGTTTCCAGGCCGAGAAGAGCCTGAATGACACCATCCGCGACCACAAGGGCAAGTACATCGTCCTGGTTGAAGGCGCGGTGCCTACCAAGGACGACGGCGTCTATTGCATGATCGGCGGCAAAACCGCTGAATCGATTCTGCAAACCGTCTCCAAAGACGCCGTAGCGGTCATCGCGTGGGGCAGTTGCGCTTCCAACGGCTGTGTGCAGGCCGCCAAGCCCAATCCCACCGGCGCCACCCCGATTCACAAGCTGGTTGACAAGCCGGTCATTAATGTTCCCGGATGCCCGCCCATCGCCGACGTCATGATGGCCGTGGTCACGCACATCCTGGTGCTGGGTCAGATTCCGGCGCTCGATTCCCAGGGCCGGCCCAAGGAGTTCTACGGCCGCCGCGTTCACGACACCTGCTACCGCCGCCCCAACTACGATGCTGGCCTCTTCGTCGAGGCGTTTGACGACGAGAACGCGCGCAAGGGCTATTGCCTTTACAAAATGGGCTGCAAAGGCCCGGTCACTTACAACGCCTGCTCCGTCGTCAAGTGGAACGAGGGCACCAGCTATCCCATCCAGTCCGGCCACCCCTGCATCGGTTGCAGCGAGGAGGGCTTCTGGGACAACGGCCCGCTTTACCAGCACCTGGCATCCTTCCCCGGCTTCGGCATCGAGAGCACGGCGGATACGGTGGGCGCGGTGGTGGGAGTGGCCACTCTGGCCGGCGTTGCGGCACACGTCGTCGTCACCAATGTCCGCAAGCACAAGGTGATTGCCGAAGTGCACGCCGAAGAACAAAAGGAGTCGTGAGGCGCTATGACACGAATAGTCGTTGATCCGGTAACTCGTCTTGAAGGCCACCTGCGCGTCGAGGCGGTGGTAGAAAACGGCGTCATTACCGACGCATTCAGCTCCGGCACCATGATTCGCGGCCTTGAGAAGATCCTCATCGGCCGCGACCCGCGCGATGCCTGGGCCATTACCGAGCGTGTCTGCGGCGTCTGCACCACCGTCCATGCCCTGGCCAGCGTCCGTGCAGTCGAGGATGCAATCGGCGTCGCCGTCCCGCCCACCGCGGAGTTGATCCGCAACATCATGATGGCCACCCTGTACGTCCAGGACCATGTGGTCCACTTCTACCACCTGCACGCCCTGGACTGGGTTGACATCGTCAACGCGCTCAAGGCCGACCCGAAGAAGGCCGCGGAGCTGGCGCAATCGTTCTCCAAGTGGGACAAGAACACGCCGGCCTACTTCACCGATGTCCAGAACAAGATCAAGCAATTTGCCGCCAGCGGTCTGGGCATCTTCGCCAATGGCTATTGGGGCCACCCGGGCTACAAGCTGCCGCCCGAAGTAAACCTGATCGCCGTTGCCCACTATCTCGACGCGCTTGAATGGCAAAAGGAAATCGTCAAGATTCACGCCGTTTTTGGCGGCAAGAACCCGCATCCGAATTACCTTGTTGGCGGCGTTCCCTGCTCCATCGACGTGGATGAAGTAGCGGCCATCAACACGGAGCGCCTTAACCTTGTCGCCGGGCTCATCGCCAAGGCGGACGAGTTCGTCAACGAAGTCTACATTCCCGACCTGCTCGCGGTGGCTTCGTTTTACAAGGACTGGGCCAAGTGGGGCGGCGGACTGAAAAACTATCTCAGCTACGGCGAATATCCCACCCAGGGCTACGGCAAGCCGGAATCGTTCAAGTATCCGCGCGGCGTGGTTCTCAATCGCGACCTGAGCAAGGTATACCCGGTCAACCCCAAGGACTCGGAAGAGATCAAGGAATACATCTCCTCTTCCTGGTTTACCTATGCAGGCGGAGACAACGTCGGCATGCACCCGTGGGCCGGTGAAACCGAGATCAAGTACACCGGACCCAAGCCTCCATTCGAGACCCTTGAAGGCCACCAGAAGTATTCGTTCCTCAAGACTCCGCGCTGGAAAGAAAACCCCATGGAAGTGGGACCGCTGGCTCGGCTGCTCGTTGCCTACGCCTCCGGCCACACCGATGTGCAGGAACTGGTCAAGGGAACCCTGGGCAAGCTCGGCGTGCCTGTCGATGCGCTGTTCTCGACCCTGGGCCGCACCGCGGCACGCGGACTGGACGCGGCACTGGCCATGATCTGGCTCAAGGACTTCTTTGCCGAGTTGATGGGACGCGTAAAGACCCGCGAAACATCTACCTTCAACGGCGAGAAGTGGGAACCCAAGAGCTGGGCAAAGGACTGCGAGGGCGTCGGACTTGTCGAAGCTCCGCGCGGTTCGCTGGCGCACTGGATCAAGATCAAGGACGGCAAGATCGACAACTATCAGCTTGTGGTGCCGACCACCTGGAACGGTTCTCCGCGCGATGCCAAGGGCCAGCGTTCGTCTTTCGAGGCCTCGCTCATCGGCACACCCGTAGCCAACATCGAACAGCCGGTCGAGATCATTCGCACCATCCACTCCTTTGACCCGTGCCTGGCCTGCGCCGTGCATCTTTACGATCCGCAGGGACGGCACCTCAACCAGATTTCCTTCGAGTGACGCATATGAGTGCTCCAGTAATTGGTGCAGGCAGCGGGTTACCGGCGGTTCCACAACATCCGGTCGAGTATCGGCGCGTATATGTGTGGGAACTGCCGGTGCGCGCCTACCATTGGATCAACGCAATCGTTCTCGTGGCCCTGTGCATTACCGGCTACCTGATCGGTGCCCCCATCCGCATGTTCTATGCGTCTGAGGCTTACCAGCAGTACTGGTTCGGCTGGGTGCGTTTCATCCACTTCGTATGCGCGTTCGTTTACGTTTTCAACTTCCTGGCGCGGCTCTACTGGGGCTTCGTCGGCAACAAGTACTCCAGTTGGCGCGCCTTCTTCCCGTTCAAGCAGTCGCAGCGGCAAGAGATCGTCGACGTCATCAAGGCCGACGTGCTTGAAACCCAGTTGCACGGGCCTATCTCCACCGGGCACAACTCCCTGGCGGGATTGATCTACTTCTTTACCTTCCTGGCGTTCGTTTTCCAGACGATCACCGGCTTCGCGCTCTACTCCAGCATGAGCAACTCGTGGCTTCCGCAAATGTTCACCTGGATCGTTCCGCTGATGGGCGGCGAATTTGGTGTGCGCTTCTGGCACCACCTGTTCCTGTGGTTCTTCGTCACCTTCATCGTCATTCATATCTACCTTGCCTTCTATCACGACTACATTGAGGGCCGCGGCACGGTATCCTCGATCATAGGTGGATGGAAGTTCGATCGGGAGAAACAGAAAGACTAGGGCTGCTCACTTCTTGCCCGAATTCAGATTCTGATCGTTTCACGTGGCCTTTTCCTTCCGGAAAAGGCCACGCTATTCTATGCCAGAGAGGCAACAATAAATTGGAAACGCAATCTGACCGAATCAACACGCTGGTCATGGGCCTGGGCAACATCATCATGGGCGATGAAGGCATCGGCGTGTACGTTGTCAAGGAGATTGAGAAGCACACGCTGCCTGCGGGCGTCGAGTGCATGGACGGCGGCACCGGCGGCTTTGTTCTGCTCGGGTCGCTGCAGAATGCCGATCACGTCATCCTCATCGACGCCGCCGCGGATGGCAACGAGCCCGGCACCGTTACCCGCACAACGCCCCGCTTCTCGCGCGACTACCCTCCCACGCTCACCGCCCACGACATCGGCATCAAGGACCTGCTCGACGCCTTCTACATCCAGGGCGGAGGCCCCGACGTCGTGCTCTACGCCATCACCATCGACCCCAAACAGCCGATACGGATGAGCCTCTCGGACGAAGCGGCCAAGGCGGCCGAGGTGGCCGTAGCGCGCATTCTGGCCGAGTTGCAAAACGGGTCTGCTGCAGGTGAGAAGAAGAACGCATAGGCCTCAGCTTGTCCGCCAACAATACAGCTCAAGCGCGTCGCGAAACATCCTTGCGCGTCGCGCTTGTACGCACACGTTCGCGGATTTCCGGGTTACCAGATAAACTGAGAGCATGAATCACCCCCATGAATGCGCGGCCGGATGGCCTTTGGAGAGTTGCGCCCCGACGATCCGGTGCGCACAGCCGGGCGATGGCGGCCGAACTCTCCCGGCAAGGCAAAACGCGGGATGACGACCGAACCAAAAGCCCTTGAGATCGACCATAGCGAATGGAAGCCTTCTGTCAATCCTTGGATGGTTGCCGCATCCGTCATGCTTTCCACATTCATGGTTGTGCTCGACTCCTCGGTTGCCAACGTCGCCCTGCCGCACATCGCGGGCAATCTCTCGGCTTCCACCGATGAGTCAACCTGGGTTCTCACCAGTTATCTCGTTTCCAACGCCATCATGCTTCCCGCTTCCAGTTGGATTGCCCGGCGCATCGGCCGCAAGCGCCTGATGATGATTTCTATCATTGCGTTTACCGTCGCGTCCCTCTTGTGTGGAATGGCCATCAACATGCCGATGCTGATTGTTGCGCGCGTTCTCCAGGGCGCGGGCGGCGGTGGCATGCAGCCCCTCGCGCAGTCCATCCTGCTTGAGAGCTTCCCGCCCAGCAAGCACGGCGTGGCCATGTCGGCTTACAGCCTGGGAATCATCGTCGCACCGGTCATCGGCCCGACATTGGGCGGATGGATCACCGACAGCTACTCCTGGCGCTGGATCTTTTACATCAATCTTCCCGTTGGCATCGTTGCGCTCTTCATGGCCAACCTGTTCATTGAGGACCCGCCCTACCTTCGCCGGGCCTTTCGCGGCGGAATCGACTACCTGGGATTTGGCCTCATGGCCCTTTGGCTCGGCACCATGCAGTTGCTCCTCGACAAGGGACAGGAAGCGGACTGGTTTGAAGCCAACTGGATTCGATTGCTGGCTGCCGTCTGCGTCATTGCATTCGTGGGGTTCATTTTCCGCGAGTTCATGCATCGCGATCCGATCGTGGAATTGCGCGTGCTCGGAAATCGCGACTTCCTGGTCGGCACCATGATCACCTGCCTCTTCGGCTTTGTGCTCTACGCCACCACTGCGCTGCTGCCCCTGTTTCTGCAAACCCTCATGGGCTATCCTGCGCTCGACAGCGGCCTTGCCGTCAGCCCTCGCGGCGTGGGCTCCCTGGTATCGGTCATCGTTGTGGGCATACTCATCAACTACATCGACAGCCGCATCCTGCTGGCCTGCGGATTTGCCTTGCTGGCCTACTCAGCCTTCCTGTTGGGCCACATCAATCTGGGCATTTCCATGACCTCCGTGGTGGTTCCCAACCTCATCAACGGCTTCGCGGGCGGCTTCATCTTCGTCCCGTTGACCACCATGACCATGAGCCACCTGCGCAAGCAGGAGATCGGCAACGCCGCCGGAATCTACAACCTGGTGCGCAACATCGGCGGCAGCATCGGCATCGCCTGTGTCACCACCATGCTGGTGCGCGGGTCGCAAGCCCACCAGAACTATCTCGGCGCCAACGTCACGGCGAGCACGCCCGCTGCGAGAAGCGCTCTTCTCGGACTGCAGTCAAAGTTTTTCCAGGGAGGTGCGAGCGCTGAAGCCGCCCATCAAAGCGCCATAGGTATGTTGTACCGGGGCATCCAGCAGCAGGCGGCGCTCCTGTCCTACGCCGACAACTTCAGGCTCATGGCCTTTCTCGCCCTGCTCTGTATTCCGCTCGTCTTGTTCTTTCGCCGTGCCCAAAAGCACGCGAATCCATCCGACGTCATCGTCGAATAATTTCTATCAACTTGTAACGCAGCCGGTCGTGTCATAGCGAGGCGCGGTTGCCATAATCTCTTCAATGTTTTCCACCGCTTGAATGCCGCCTCTTGCGCCGGCTGCCGTGCAATTCAAGGCCGCCGCGGCGCAGGCAAAATCCAATTGCCGCTCGATTGGCCACCCCCGCAGCAACCCATAAATAAACCCGGCGTGAAAAATGTCCCCTGCTCCGGTAGTGTCCACCACCGGAACCTTGTAAGCCGGTCTAAGATGAAACTGCCTGCCGTCCCAGGCCAGCACGCCATCGCATCCCAGCGTAGCGGCCGTCAGCGCACATCCGTAGCGCGTCTGTATTTTCCGTAGCGCCGTTTCGAGATCCGCCTCGCCCGTAAGCCGCTCGGGGAAATCCCTGCTGACGATCAGGTAATCGACATTTTCAACCAGCTTGTCCACGCCGGGATAAGTTTCATCCAGATCGGCAATCACCGCAACGCCTGCGGCGCGCGCCCACTCCGCAGCCAGTGTCGCGGCGGCAATCTCACAGCCATCAAGATGCAGCGCCCGCGCGTTCACAATCCACTCGCGCTTCAGATCGCTGGGCTTCAATTGCACCCGTTCATCCTTCCGGCAAAGAACCGTTCGCTCTCCTCCACCGTCCACAAGGATGAGCGACTGCGGGCTAGCCGCATCCGGCACAACGATGAGTTTGGCGTCCACTCCTGCCGCCGTGAAGGTCTTGCGGTGCAGCCGACCGCCGTCATCGTCTCCCACCTTGCCCACATAGCGGGTCCTCAGCCCCCAATGCTGACAGGCAATCACGGTGGTTGCGGCCTGGCCACCCGGCATCATCGCAGAGCCGGTGTACCAGGCCTTTGACCCGCGCGCCGGGAACTCTGCCAGGGGAACGAGTACGTCGATGGCGTTCAGTCCAACGCCCACAAGATCAACCGCCAGCGGCTCCGTCATAAGGCGATTATATGAGGCGAACGCATCGGATAAAGCGGGAACGAGCGGGGAGAATATGAAATCAGAAAGGCGTGCATGGAGGGAGCAGGGCCCTCAGGCCCCTGAAATCCCGCTTGAATGAAATGTGGATTCACCCACGGGCCTCTTGCGTGATTCTTCGCAAATCCTGTTGGAGCTTGGCCGATGGGTACTAGCTAAACCGCGTAGCCTTCCACAACCCCCAGCCGCACCCAACCGCCGTCACCACCAGCACCGCCGCCAGCACCCAAAGCCAGGCCATGTTCATGCCCAACTCCGGCGCTCTTGCGTTCATTCCCAAATATGCAAACACGCCCACCGCGGCGGCCACAATCGCGTAGTCCCACCATCCCCGCCGCTCATCCCGGTTCCCGCCTTCAATCCCAGAGTAAGATCGCAGCACGCGGTCATACTCCAGCCCATAGCGGTTGCACTCGCGCATCAACGTATGTTTCGTCTGTGCGTTTTCGCCCTCGGTGGCAACGGCCGTGCTGATCGCAAGCGCTCCCAGGATCATCACCAGCGAACCCCCAGCCACCAGCAATTTGTGCGCCAGGTCGGCGTGCGCCATCTCTCCAAACACCAGCACGCCCCACGCAAGCCCCCACATCTGGTTCGTATTCGAAAGCGGAATCCCCCGGCCGATGCCCAGGTACTTGGCGGCATATTGTTGGAACAGGTCGCCGATCACCCAGGCAAATCCGCCCAGAAACAGCCAGAACAACAGGTGCTTCGTCTCCGGCGAGTGGAAGATCGCGGCCTTGGTGCCGCCGTCCAAAGTAAGCACCAGCGCCAGCACGGTGCCCAGTTCCCCAATCGTAAAAACAGTCACAAATGACAGCGGATTCATCCCGCTGATGTACGCCTTGCGATAGGGAATGTACATGGTTCCCCACAGCAGGCTGGCTCCCGCCGCGGCCAGCACGCCCTGCAGTGCGCGGCCGGAGTGCGCTCCCCCGCCCTGAATCGTGCTGAAGCCGAGCATGATTGCGGCAACAATAATTGCCAGCGCGCCCAGCAACACCTTGGCGATATTTTTGCGGCTCGCTCCCTTCAATTCCCCAAAGAGCAGGCTTCCCCAAAAAATCCCCACCAGCACATTCGTGTTCCACAAGGGAAACGCGATGGTCAGTCCCACGTCGCGAATGGCAAACACTGTCAGCGTGTTGGCCACAGCCCACAGCATCCCCGCCAGGATGGCTGTAAAAATGAGGTGCTTGTTCTCCTTCAGGTCCGCGAATACGTACCGCGTGCCCTTCAGCAGCGTCGGCACAGTCCATCGCGCGACAAAAACACCAGCCACCATGCACAGCGAAATCGCGAAGGGCGACAAGCCGGAGTTGACCAGCTTGGTCGGGGCCTCGGCCGCGCCCAGCCACACACCGGCCGCAAGTCCGCAAGCCACACCGAGTCCGTGGAGTTGCCTGAAGCCGCCCACAGCGTTCGTCTCTCCCGCTCCGCTCATCCTGTGCTTCCCTCGCTCCGCGTGAAAGCCGTTACGCCCACACGTATACTCTCCCGCCGAGACACTGCCGGCGGCCAGCGACCTCAGTGCAGCGTAATCAGCAGCGCAAGGCCGATAAAGAACGCAACCAGGGGAATCAGCAAATGGCTGTCGGTGAAGATTGCTCTGGCTTTCTTTGAAAATGTCATCCGTATCCCGTCGATAGTCTGTTGCTCGATTTGCGCCAACATAGCGGCTCACCCATTCCGCCGTCAACCCGGCGGCGCTTGGCCACCCCGCACAATGCTGCAAATAGGCCCCGGGAGGACTAGAGTGGATATGGCTCAGGTTCCATGCGCCAGGGCGTTTATGGAGCTTGTTCGCGAAAATTGTCGCAAGATGGAGTGGAACGATGCCCGAATCGATTGATTGGCCCAAGCAGATACTGCCGCCGCAGCGGCGTCACAACCGCAAATTCCTCTTCCTGCTGGCCTTTGTAGCCATCCTCTTCTTTGGCAGCCGGACCGCGCTCTCTTACTGGGTTGACCTGCTCTGGTTCCGCTCGCTCGGCTTCGGTGGCGTATTCCTCAGGACGCTCTCCATGCAGTGGGCCATCTTCGCTGCCTTTGCTGTGGCCACATGCTTCATTCTCTACGGGGCGTTTTCTCTCCTCAGGCGGGCGCATCGCGACGACTTGCCCAGCGATCACGTTGTTCTCTTTGGCGGCCGTGAAGTCACCTTGTCGGTCAAGCCTGTCCTCAACATCGTCGCCATTGGCGGGTCGCTGCTCATTTCCTTGGCCACCGGCGCAGCCATGGCAGCCGAGTGGCCCACGCTGGCGCTTTACTGGTTTGCGCCTCGAAATCCAGCTTCCCCGGCCGACCCGATCTTCGGCGAGCCTCTCGAGTTCTTCCTCTTTACCCTGCCGGCATTGAACCTCATCGCCGGCTGGCTTCTCACCATCGCCGTCGTCACCTGCCTCACCGCCGCCCTCTTCCTGCTGGTCAGTGGCGGGTCCCGGGCACTCGGCGAGCGCCGCCTCACCGGCATCGTTCTGCCCTGGCGCGGGCTGTCGCTCACGCTCTCGTTCCTCTTCCTCGTCGTTGCCCTGCGCACCTACCTGGGCCGTTTCGATCAACTCTTCGAGCACCACACCATCTTCGATGGCGTCACCTACACCGATGCGCATGTCACGCTCACCGGCATGCTGGTGGTTTGCGCCGCGTTGGTCCTCGGCGCGCTCATTGCCGCCATCAGCGGAGTGTTTGCCCCGCGCGGGCGCTGGCTCATCGTCTCAGTCGTTCCCGCCGTCGTCTGTTACGTTGCTGTCGGCGTGGTGGGTTGGTATGTCAGCAGCTTCCTCGTCAAGCCCAATGAACTGGTCCGCGAACAGCCTTATATTGCGAACAACATCGAAATGACCCGAAAAGCCTTCGGCCTTGACCGCTTCCAGCAGCGTCAGTTCCCCGCCGAAACCACCGTGGAAGCCACCGATCCGGCCAACAATCAGGCTACTCTGCAGAACATCCGGCTGTGGGACTGGCACGCCCTCCAGGACACCCTGCGCCAGATCCAGGAAATCCGCACCTACTACGACTTCCCCGACATCGACATCGACCGCTACACGATTGACGGCAACCTGCGCCAGGTAATGCTGGCCACGCGTGAACTCAACGTGGACAAGCTGCCCGAGAGCAGCCGCAACTGGATCAACGAGAAGCTCATTTACACCCACGGCTACGGCATCACCATGAATCCCGTCAACGGGTTCACATCCGAAGGCCTGCCCACGCTGATGCTCAGCAATATGCCCGTCCAAAGCACGGTGAAGGGCCTCAGCGTCACCCGCCCTGAAGTCTATTTTGGCGAACTCACCGATACGGACGTCTACGTCAAGACCCGTCAGCAGGAGTTCAACTACCCGCAGGGCGACGCCAACAATCTCACCTCGTACCAGGGCAACGGCGGCATCGCGATGGGCGGCTTTCTGCGCCGCGTTCTGCTTGCCTTTGACCGCGGCGACCTGGCCAAGGTGCCTTTCAGCGACGACGTAAACGCAGAGAGCCGCCTGCTGATGCGGCGCAACGTGCGCAGCCGTGTCGCCACTCTGGCGCCATTCCTCACCTTCGAGCAGGACCCTTACGTCGTGCTCGGCGAAGACGGGCGCCTCTCCTGGATCATCGATGCCTTCACCACCTCCGACAACTATCCGTATTCAACCCACTACCGCCTGGACGCCGGCACCGTCAACTACATGCGCAACAGCGTGAAAGCGGTAATCGACGCCTACGACGGCACCACCACCTTTTACGTCTTCGACCCGCAAGACCCGATTCTCGCTGCTTACCGCCGTGTCTTCCCTTCGCTCTTCAAAGATGCCGCGGAGATGCCGGCAGGCCTGCGCAAGCACACGCGCTATCCCGAGTCGCTGCTCAAACTGCAGGCTGAAGTCTACGGGCTCTACCACATGACCAATCCCGCGGTCTTCTATAACCGCGAGGACCTGTGGACGGTGGCCAGCGAAGTGGGCATGGGCGACAGCGGCGCGCAAACCACCCAGGCCATGCAGCCTAACTTCGTGCTGATGAAGTTGCCAGGAGAAACCGGCGTGGAGTTCGTCGAGATTCTTCCCTTCACGCCCGCCAACCGCAACAACCTCATCGGCTGGATCGCCGGCCGCAGCGACGGCGAGCACTACGGCGACACCATGGTCTACGACTTCCCCAAGACCAGGCTCGTTGACGGCCCGCTGCAAATCGAAGCGCGCATCGATCAGAACGCCCAGCTTTCCGGGCAACTGACCTTGTGGAACCAGCAAGGCTCGCACGTCCGCCGCGGAAGCCTGCTGGTCATCCCCTCAGGCCGCGCCCTGCTTTACGCCGAGCCCATCTACCTGCAAGCAGAGCGCAGCCCCATGCCGGAACTACGTTTGGTGGTGCTCGCGCTCCAGGACCGCCTCGCCTACGGACCTACGTTCGAAGCCGCTCTCACGTCGCTCTTTGGCGGGGGCGTTTCTTCCTTGAGCGGCTCTGAGGCAGCGCATCCCAACGGTGAACCGGGCGCAACAACCCCGCCTGCCACCGACCTCCACGGACTCATTGCGCAGGCAGCAAAGGACTTCGACGACTACCAGCGCCTCACTTCCGAAGGCAAACTCGGCGAAGCCGGAAAGAAACTCGACGAGCTAAAGGGAGTCATCGACCAACTGAATTCACGAAAATAGATGCCCCACATGGGCCGAGTGATTAGACTTGGCCCATGGCACTTCTTCTGTACGTCGCCACCAGCAGCCAGGGCAAGCTGCGCGACTTTCGCACCGCGGCCCAGGCCCACTCCATCGTCCTTGACCCTCTACCCGAGCTCAGCACCATTCCCGCACCCGAGGAGGACGGCGCCACCTTCCACGCAAACGCCAAGCTCAAGGCAGTCTTCTACTCCAACTTCGCCCCGGGGGAACTGGTGCTCGCCGACGACTCGGGTCTGGAAGTTGACGCGCTGCTCGGCGCTCCCGGCGTACGCTCGGCTCGCTTTGCCGCCGATGCCGGGCTCGTCGACCTGCCCGGCGCCGACGACAATACCGACGTGTGGAACAACATCATGCTGCTCCAGAAACTGGATGGCATCCCCGCTGCCCGGCGGACCGCACACTACCGCTGTGTGCTCGTCGCCGCCCGCGACGGCAAAGCCATCCACTCCTCGGAGGGTTCGGTGAACGGCCTTATTCTGGAGGCTCCCCGCGGCACGGGAGGCTTTGGCTACGACCCACTTTTTTACCTGCCCCAATTGGACCTGACCATGGCTGAACTCGATCTCGAGACCAAGCTCTCCTTCAGCCATCGCGGCCGCGCCATCGCCGCACTGCTGCCCATGCTCGGCGCCTGAACTTCCACTTCTCTCGTCCAAAAAATGAAACCCCACGAAGTGGGTTGACGGGGGGGATGTGGGGCACGAATAATGTGCTTGTAACTAATCAGACTTCCTCTGTCCACAAACTCGCAATCTCTTTGACCCGCAGCCTTTAGGAGCCAACACATCCATGGCAACTGCTCAACAACCTGCCGCGCCCGTCGTTAAACGCGGGGTCCAGCCGCTGCGCGCCGGCCAGGGTAGCTCTTTCTTGTGGCACAAGCTGCACTCCCTGCTGGGCATCATCCCCATCGGCGCCTTCCTGCTGGAGCACCTGCTCTCAAACTTCGAAGCCCTCAAAGGCCCCGCCGCCTACGGAGCGCAGGTCAGGTTCCTCAACAGCCTGCCGCTGGTTCGCGTGCTGGAGTGGACATTCATCTTTCTGCCCTTGCTCTATCACGGCCTCTACGGCGTCTGGATCTGGCTGCGCGGCAAATCGAACATCGTTTACTACCCCTGGGCCGGCAACTGGTTGTACACCGCCCAGCGCTATACCGGCATCATCGCCTTGCTCTACATCGGGCAGCATGTCGCCCGGCAGCGCTTCATGGGCGTCGATCTTCCAGAGCATCCCATGGCGGCCTTTGCCAAGGTGCAGCAGGAGCTGGCCAACCCCTGGATGCTGGCCGTCGATGCCGAGGCCCTCTTCGTAGACCACCTTGAAGATGGCGCGCGTGGCCACGTCGCGGGGCACGAGGTTTCCGTATTTCGGATACCACTCCTCGAGAAAATAGAAGCGGTCGGATTCGGGAATCTGCTTGAAGGGGCGTTTGTCGCCGGGAGTACGCGGTACCCACACGCGGCCGCCTTCGCCCCGGGCCGACTCGGACATGAGGCGCAGCTTGTCCTCGCCAGGGATAGCGGTGGGGTGCACCTGTACGAGTTCGCCGTTGGCGTAATAGGCGCCCTGCTGGAAGATCGCGGACTGCGCGGAGCCGGTGCAGACCACGGAGTTGGTGCTCTTGCCGAAGATGGCTCCGATGCCGCCGGTGGCCAGGATAATGGCGTCAGCGGAAAAAGAACGCAGTTCCATGGTGCGCAGGTCCAGGGCGGTGATGCCGCGGGCCTGGCCCTTG
>Ga0364900_10254_pt1 | contig 15335 bp, 12 predicted proteins | sample ExccelJu500002D3_FD_206974 | JGI IMG/M metagenome (GOLD analysis project Ga0364900, IMG submission 206974) | Enriched cells from Trout Bog Lake Hypolimnion, Wisconsin, USA - BchlTB.July09.5000.02.D3 | ecosystem: Environmental > Aquatic > Freshwater > Lake > Hypolimnion/Profundal zone | place: USA...
CCCGCGAATATTGCCATCCATGTCCACGTTGAACGGACTGCCGAGATTGACCCCCGCGTTGACGGGCGCGCTGCCCGCGAGCAAATGCAGGTCGCGCACCCAGTCCGCAGTGTAGGGTGCCGCCCCCGAGTTGATGGCGCCGGGGTTGACAAACATGCCATAGCTGCTGGTAATGAGGTTGGAGATGGACGTCATATAACTGACAAAAATGAAAGCCCCATACCCGCCAATGTCCACGAACAGGTTGTTGGCAATGACCGTTATTCCATTGGGATTGCCGGGAGCTTCCAGCAGGATTCCGCCGTAACCATGCACAAACGTGTTGTTGTAAAAGTAAAGCGGGCCCGTGCCGGTCGCCGTGTTGCGCACATCGATGAATCGCTCCGAGGTCAGGTAATCGTCGCGGAACACGTTGCCGTAAATCCAGAAGTTGAAGGAGACGGTTCCGCTGCTGCCATAGTCCGTAAAGAAAATACCGGTCGCCGCCTCGCAATCGTGGACGGTGTTGTAGCGGAAGGTGCAATCGTGCGAACTCATCACATAAATGAGATTCTGGTGGACAGCCTGATTGCCCGAGGTGTTTTCAATCGTGTGGATGTTGCAATACTGCACGGTCACGTTGGCCACGTGGACGAAGTAGATACCCGCCGTCGCGCCCGCGAACGTGCAGTGGTCGAAGGTCAGATCCGCCGGATACGGTGTGGTGTCGCCGCCGCTGTAGGTTCCAACGTAAACGCAGCGGCAATCATAGCTCCAGGGATAGCCGGTAATGGCGTTGACGGATGGCCCATACGCGCCGACGTTTCGGAAGGTGGTGTTGAACGATCCCCAGCCGTCAATGGAGATGCCGCGCGCCGACTGGACGTTTTGAAAGTTGCAGCGAATCCCGTCCGTCACCTGGCCGTCAATGGTGATGAACCGGCCCGGCCCATTGGGCGGCTGGGTGCTACTGTAGATACAGATGCCGCCGGCGCTGTTATTGATAATCACCTGCGCGTCGTATGCCGCCGACCAACCCGCCGCCGAGGTGCATTCCGAATTGGTCGCGCGCGCGCGCTTGATGTTGATGACATTACCCGCCGTGCCGCTGCCGTTCAGCAGCAGTTGGCCGGTATAGGTGCCACCGGCAATCCACAGCGTGTCGCCCGCGCCGAGTTGTCCGGCCCCGCTGCCCCAAGTCACGCCGGCGAATCCGGCAAAGGCGTTGTTCCAACTGCTGCCGTTCAACGCTCCCGCGCCGGTCGGGGTGACGTAGAGATTTTCAGCATGAATGGGAAAAGCCGTGAACAACTGCAGGAGGAGAAAAACAGCCGGCAATTGTAGGACGCATCTCGTGCGGAATCCGGGCATCAAGCTACTCGCGAAAAAACGTTTGCCGGCACTTAGTCGGGATTGAAAATAAACGTGTAGCATATCGGTATTTGGTTGTTTAGCACAGCCGGTGCTAATGGTTTTGAACGTTTGATGGCATGGAAATCTGTTTGGACAACTCCACTGACATTCGGGCTTTACCGCTTAACAAACCGGCGCGGAAGGTAAGGCATGCTCCGATCCCGCAACTCGGCGAGCACTCTGCGGGCGATTGCGCCAAACGGAGTTCTGGGCGGCGCGGTTGGGGGCTTGCCACCGTTCAGACGCCGAATCACCGCGAGATCAACGATCCCGCCCGGAACGACGACGGCACGCGGGTCGTTGGGTGGCAGACTCCGGGGCGGAGGCTGGCCGCCATGCCCGGAATTCCGGATTTCAATCGTGTCGCAGTCCGGATCCATCCAGGGCGCTTCCACCCGCAATTCAAATACGCCTTCGGGAATGCGAACCGTAGTAAATCTGGTATAAGGGTGAATCCGCATGACCGAACCTTGAACAATGGACCGATAATTGTTCCTCGCGATGGCGGTCATGTCGCTCCACTTCACGCTGCCAATGCCGTTGATGAACCGCGTGGTGGCGGACAGAATCTCCGTTCCCTCGGCAAGATCCCAGTGATGGCCGGTCGGAATGATCGGCTGATGAAGGTAAGCGGCCAGCAGAATATTATTCTCCGAATCCCGCTTCAGGTCGAACCTCGGGATCACCGGAAATCCGGCCACGACGGTCGCCGGAAGCGCCCCCAACGAAACGGTCCAATCCGCTCCGGGATTGCCGGTCTGAACCGAGCCATGCGAAACACAGACGGCTTCCAGTCCTGCGCTCAACATGGCCGCCATCATGCCAGCCGAGCAAACCCCATGCGGCGGAGTCATCACTCGCGACACCGTCAGGCCGGCCTTTCGCTCCAGTTGCTCCGTCCGCAGCACGGCCTGCCGCATCAGGGCCGATTGGTCGCCGGGCGGTTGACAACCCGCCAGCTCGCGATAAGTGTGATTGTTGCCGTGGATCAGGAAAGAAAGGGTTTGCCGATTGTCGCGAAAGATCCGCGCCGCCGCGCCGTTCAAATAATAACCGTCAAAGGGAACCGTCGCAAACGAGGCGTGATAATGGTGGCGCCGCCCTTCCGCCGCCAGTTGCGCATACCTGACGAAACCGTAGCGCGTGCCATGCAAATTCGGATCGTCAAACATGAAGCACGCCTGCAACGGCGGCTGCCGCCACTCCCGCCAGCCGGAAATCGAACGGAGCCACTCCAGCAACGGCAGCAGATTCATGAACCGATGGCGGTTCAGGTGTTCAAACACACAGTCGCCTTTTCTGATCCAAGGGCGGGGAACCCGGCACATGTCATGACGCAGACCTTCCACCGAAGCGACAGTCCAGACCGGCCACCCATCGGCGGTGGCGACCACCTCGCCTGACACCGCCGGAAGGACGGTTGGCCGCGCACTCCCGGCCAGCAGCGATCGTCCACGGAAGGGCATTGGAGAATGTCCATTGGAGCCGAAGTGAATGGTTGCCGACGCCGTTTCTTCATCGCAGGTAATTACCCGGATAGAAGGACAACCAATTGATCCCGGCCGATCCGTGGCCGGCGTTTCCGAATCCAGGAGGATAAGTCCGGCAAAACCGTCGGTTTCGTTCCGGTGCGCGCGCCGGAGGTTCAATCCGCAGGAGCGCGACAAGGCGGTCAAGACCTCGAGGCAATCATCCGCACCGGTTTCTCCGACCAATCCAATTGTATTCATGGCGGGCATCCGAGGATAAGATAATCGGACAGATTCAGTCGCTTTAAGGACGGGGGCGTTCATGGTTATCGCCCGACACTACGGACGCCGCATTGGAAATCCGCAGGCCGCGCGGTTGGCCAACCGGGGTTGGGTTCCGGCGCCGCCAGGCCAATGGAAACGGGCAAGTCGGCGGCCGACGAAACCTCATTGGGCGCTTTCACCAGGATGGTGGCGTGAAGCGATCCAATCGCGGCCAGGAACAGGTAGAGAAAAATCATGGACTGATCAAAGAAGGCAACCGAGACGCAGGTGATGGCGCTTGCGAACAATCCCGCTCCCAAGGACCAAATCAAGAATTGCCGTGCAAACGGAGCCTCGGCCTGCATCCGCAGCGACTGTCCCACGTAGCAAAAGCCAATCCAAAGGGCGCAGATAAAGAGTCCCATGAGCGGCAAACCGCCCCAGACCCCGTAAAACAAATAGTGGTTCGTGATGTCGCATTGTTTGTCGCTCCAGGAAACCCCGGTGGGCATCCAATGCAGGGTGTAGTCGGTGCCGGCAAACCACCATTCATTCAGATAGTTGATGGATTGTTTAATCAGTTCGGCACGATGCCAGCCGGTGCTGCTGCCGGTCAGGTCAATCCGGTTTAGCAAGGCGTAATAAGCCGGACGCGACGCGACGAGACTGATTAGCAAATAGCCCAGCACGGCGGCAATCCGCAGTTGGCTGGTAAGATGACGCCAACGCCATAAACCCAGCGCGAACACGCCGACGGCCATGGTCATCAACGGGCCGCTGGATTTGCTGGCAATGACCATTCCCAAGCACCCCGCCAGCCCGATCTTGGCGACCAGCGCGTGTTGACGCCAGATGCCAATCATCAGTGGCACACACAGGGCGCCCACCGTGCCGGCGAGAATGGGGTGGCCAAAGGGGCCTTGGGCGCGCAACTCGTCTTTGCGCACCATGACCGTTTCCGGAACCCCGCCAAAGATGGCGAACCAGTTCCGGCCGGTGAGTTTTTCATTGATCATTTCCAGCGCCAAAGGCACCAGGAGAAAGGCGGTGAGTTTGATGAGTTGAATCATATCCTCCGTGTCCTGGCAAAAAATGCGGATGAGAAAGTAAATCCCCAGGGTGTTGTAAACCGCCCCCAACCGGAACACGAGCGCTTCCAAGAACGGCTGGTGAAACACGCTGGAGCACAGCAACCATCCGCCCCAAATCAGCAACGTCAAATCGAGCCCGTTGATTCCGCCCGGAAGTCGCTCGTGACGCGCCAGCGAACGGATGACGCCCAACATCAGCAACAGCCGCAAGACCGTGAAATGGAACGGCCCCAGATTAAGGCTCTGGTCGCCGGTCATGTAGCAAGCGCCGATCAGGAGCGGCAGCAACGCCCAGCGGCGCGGCAGCGCCAGCATGGCCACGCCATTGAGAAGCAGGAAGATCAGGGCGAGCGCGTTCATTCACACCTTTGATAAATCAGCGACCGGCTGAAATAGTAGTCCAGCACCCTTACGAGACGGAACGGTCGGGCACGCAAAATATTGGTGTAGGCATCGCTCACCGGATGAATAATCAACAGGAAGGTGCGCTGGCCCCGGCAACTCGCCTCCATTTGATCCAAAGCCCGTTCAAAGATGGCGGCGGGAAACGGATTGAAAAAATAGTAGACCGTGGCGTCCGACGGATAGGTGAACGTGGTGGCGTCAGCGCACCAAATCGTAATGCGGTCATGTCCGCCGGTGGCGCGCCACCGTTCAAGGTTTCGCTTGGCCACGCTCGCGAAATCCTCGAACAACTCCACGCCCATGATTCGGGAAAAGGGATATTCGGCCGCCGTGAACAGCACTCGCCCCTTGCCGCAGCCGATATCGCAAAAGGTCAGCCCGGCCACCGGCCCGAGGGTTCGGATCGCCCTTCGGGTCTGCAAAATACTGACGGAAGAACAACGGGCGGCGGTGGGCGATTCGTGTGATTTGTCAACCGAGAAATCATAACGCCCGTGGTGCCGGGTAATCTCGTAATAGAAATCGTAGGCTCGGAAAACGAACCGGCACAGCGAAGCCATGGGGTTCGGGACGGCGATGCCGGCAAGGGACAGGCGATTGTTCGTTTTCCCATTCGCCTCCGGAACTTTGCGCCCCATCTCATCGGAGTTGAGTTTGTCGCTTTGCCGCATCGCCGCGCCGCCGTCGCCGGAAGCGGCCCGGAACCAGGGCAGCAAATCCCGGAGGCACGCCATTTGCGTGTCAAAGCGGACGCGGTTCGCAGGCTCCCACTGAAGCCGAATGGCGGCGGCGACGACGGCCCGGATGGCGCGAAGCACGCATTGAGTCAGCAGCAGGCCCCGGAAAATGAACCCGGACGTTCGCGAATGATATTTGGTCCAAAGCCGGATGGCGGCCCGCTGCGCTTCCACTCCAAAATGATCGGGAGCATTCGCGGAACTTGCGCCTCCATAATGAAGCGACTCGGCTCCCGGGAAAAACATCACCTTCCAGCCGGCTTCCCAGCAGCGGCGACCCCAATCAATGTCTTCGCCGAACATGAAAAATTCCTCGCTTAAAGCTCCGAACTGTTGGACCGCTTGAAGGCGGGTCATGATGAAACAGCCCACCAAGGCGTCCACCGGAAGCTCGCGCGTGTGATCGAACCACAGCATTTCCTCACCCGAAAATCGGGCGGAGGCGGGAAAGAGCAGGGACAGTCCGCTGACCGCGCAAAAGTTGTTCCAGAGAGTGGGAAACGCGCGACACGTGTTTTGCAGCGAACGATCCGGGTTTAGGATTCGGGGTCCGACCATCCCGACGTCCGGGTGACGATCGAGGTAATCGGCGAGGGAATCAATGCACCCCGGGAAGACGTTCACGTCCGAATTGATCAGACAGAGATAGCGACCGCAGGCTTGCTTGAACGCCAGGTTGTTGCCTTTGGCAAAACCCAGATTGTCGCCACTCGGAATCAGCCGAACCCACGGAAACCGTTCCGCCACCATCTCCGGCGAGCCGTCGCGAGAGGCATTGTCCACCACGATCACCTCGCAGGGCCGAGTGATTCCCCGGGCGAGGCTCTCAAGGCACTCGGCCAGAAACTTGCGGGCGTTCCAACTGACGATTACGATGGAGACATCCGGTGCCGCTCCGGCGGTGACGGGCCGGCCGGCGGTGGCAGATGACGAAGCACCGTTAATGGTCATAAATGGCAAAGTCAGGGTGTAACAATCAGCCGGCGGCTTGCTATCAACGGGCGGATCAGGTTCTGGCAGTTGCCGGGATTGCCAGCTTGGAAGCACCGTTCGCCCGGCGGCTCCAATTGATCAAGGCGGACACTCCGCTACTGAACCAACCACTCTGGCACGAATGGGTTTCCAATTGCGTGACGGCGTTTCCGCCAAATCCGGTTTTGAATTCATAACCGCCCGGATTGGCTTCGGGATCGATTCCGCCCAGATCGTAACAGCGGGCCCCTTGCTCCTTCAGCCACAACATCGCCCGCCAATGAAGCAAGTATGAGGCAAGGAGATCCCGCGCCCGCGCATTGGTCGCCCCAAGCAGGTAAATCCCGGTGTCGCCCATGCGGGAGCAAACCAAGGCGCCGATCGCATTGCCATCCTTGCGGGCGAGAAACGTTTGCATTCTGGCGGAACCGGATAGGAGCGACTGGATCCGCCCAAACTCGTCCACGTCCACCGAGGTTGTGAATTGTTTGCGCTGACGCATCGGCTCGTAGAGCCGCACAAATTCGCGATACGCTTCGGGGCCGTCACTCATTTCAAGCACCAGGCCGTTCTTTTCCGCCCGATTGAGATGCCGGCGCGTTTTCCGATCAAACCGCTCGCGAATCGTTTCCGGTGGGAGATTCAAATCCACCAGCACCGTTTGGTATTTTCCAAGGGATGGTTCGGGACGCAGACCGGACTGGCTGAAGGCCGATTGAATGACCGCGGCCCGGTCGCTTCCGGAAAAAGCGCAAGGGATGACTTGCAGCGTCAGGCCGCGCCGTTGCACATACTCTTCTTGCAGGGCGAAAACCGTCTTGTTCACGAGCGCGGGATCGAGAACGGTGCCGGCGATTTGACACAGCGGCCCCCAGCGGAGATAAGCCATCCCTGCGGGCACCAAAGGCAACCGGACGATGCGCACTTGCGCGGCGGCCAAGACCCGACCTTCCCGCCGGATCACCAGATGACTCAAATTACGAGAACCCCAGCGAACCGCTCCGTAGGCCCAGGTCTGGTAAATGTTCGCATCACCAAACTGTCCGAGAATCTCGCTCCACGATTCGGGGGAATGACCGTCAACTTGAACGGAAAGGTTCCCATTTAGTGTTCGTTCGCCTGTCATGTTGAGTAAAAGGAAGTAAGTTGAGGACAAGGTTGCCGGTAACTCCCACCGAATCGCGCCGCCGGGGTTAGCGGAGGCGCTTGTAAAGTTTGCGCAGGTTGATTGCCCACTGCCTGCCAAGGCTGGTGCCCGAATGCACGAGCCGCCGGATCTCTTCCAAGGTCACCGATCGAGTCACGGTAGTCCGGGCCTGTATCCATTGGTTTTCAGCGGTGCCGCCATCGCTGGTGTAAACGAAACGATAACCCGCCCGGCGCAGACCTTCCAGCACCCGCCGGTCATAGGCGCCGAACGGACAGGCGGCGGAATCCACCGGGCTGCCGCAGACCTCTTCAAGTGTCCGACGGCTTTCTTCCAACTCCAGATGGAGGCGGTCCGGTTTCAGAATGCGCCAGGGAACGTGGACGATTCCGTGGCTGCCGATGCTCATGCCCTGCGCCCGCAACTCGCGCACTTCAGGCCGGCTGAGAAAGGTGGGTTTGTCCAGCCGGCCCGAGCACACGAAAAAAGTCGCCTTCAGCCCGCGCTCCAACAGGGCCGGAAGAACGATCTCAAAGTCGGACCGGTTGCCATCGTCCACCGTTAGCCGGACGTGCGAATGATCGCCAACAAGATCCAGCACCGCCTCGAACAAGTGCTGCGGGAGCCAGCCCTTGCGTTCGCCCTCATCCATGTTTCGGAGAATCGGGCCGACGCCGTGAAAATTCAGGATGATATGAGACATCCGACACCTTTAGTTGCTCCACACGCCCGCCTTCGCGACCGCCTTGGAAAGGCGAAACTTTTCTAGCAGCCGTTGTTTCTGCTCCGCGCGGAGGAATTCAAGCAGATCCGGGGGAACCAGCCGTTCGCGTCGCCGCATCGCCGCGCTGCAATAACCGATTCCCCGCGCGACGCCGCCGACGAACGCGGGTGGTTCAAATATCCGGCCGAGGCATTTCGCGGCCTCAAACAGCGGGTGGTAGCCCACCGCGTAATCGCGCACTCCAAGCTGCCATTGCCGCCGCAGCACCCCGCCTTCGGAAACGTTGCGGGGCTTGAGATGATCGACCACAAGCTCCGTTAGCAGCCGGGTTTGGAAGCCGAGCATCCTTGCCCGTGCGCAGGTCAATCCATCCCAACCCCCTTCGGGAATGGCCAGCAGACCGTTGAGGGCTTCAAAACAAGTGCGGCGAAAAAACTGAACGGCGCCCGGCACGTCTTGGCGATTGCGTGGAAAGCGGTATCTGGATAAGCCCAAATCAATGACCACTCCGCCAGCCAGTCCCAGTTGGGGTGAGGATTCAAACGACTCCAATATCCTCTGAAAATAGTCGGGCTGAAAGCGAACGTCCGAATCCAAGAGGCCGATATACTTGTAATCGGCCACGGTGAGGGCGCGCACCCCGGCTTCGGTGGCCTGCACCACCGCCGCAAAACTCCGGTGGCGGCGCGGCGGCAGCGGCAGCAGGCAAATCCAAGGATGCGCCGCCGCGGCGGCCCGCACGATTTCATCCGTCCGGTCCGTCGAGCCGTCGCTGACAATCACCCATTCAGCCGGGCGGACGGTCTGATTCACCACGGAGGTGATCGTCACCTCGATCGAGGCTTCCTCATTTTTGGCGGGCGTTACCAAAACGTATGGGGGATAATCCTTCATAATCAATTTTAATGCGATGCGTTAGCCGCGCAGGCTCGTCAGGGGCTGACCAGCCAATCGCTTTCGGCGACGGCGTCCGCCGCCCGGTTTTTCCAACCGCCATTGCCGCCGGGGTTGTCACCGTCCGGCGTGACGGGCCGGTTTTCAATCAAGTCATCCACGAGTTTCAGGTAGGCGCGCTGGCGGCGCTGCCAACTGTTTTGACCGGCATATTCCAGGGCGTTGGCAATCAGGCCTTGGCGCAGTTCGGTATTCCGCAGGACATCGACGATGGCTTCGGCGAGCGCGTCCGGATTTCCCGATTCGAAAAAACGGGCGACGGTGTCATTGAAATAATAGCGGTCAATCTTCGTGCTGGACACCACCACCGGCACGCCCAGGGACATAAACTCCATGATCTTGGTGCTGTAAGCCTCGTTGCCGAACGAATCCGCGCGCTTGGGCACCACGCCCAAATCGGCTCGGGCCATGACCTCGGCAATGTCGGATATGGGCCGGGGATCAAAAAACCGCACGGATTCCAGCAGCCCGAGTTCACGCGTCAACGCCACCAACTCCGCCTTCATGCCACCATCGCCATAGATGTGAAATTCGGCCTCGGGAATGCGTTCCAACACCGCCGGCATGGCCCGGATGGCGATGTCCAATCCCTGATGCCATTGCAGCCCGCCCGGAAACAGGATGACGCGCGGGTGACCGTTCCCATTGCCGTTTCCGCCATGGTTCCGGCGGTAAAACAGGCTCTGGTCGACGTGATTGATGAACACGGAACATTTCGCTTCCGGCGCAGAGCGGGAGACGAAGGGTTGACGCCACAAATGGTTGGAGATGATGACGTGATTGGCAAACCGGGCGGCGGCGTTTTCAATGGTCTTGAGAACCCTCACTCCCAAGGCGCCATCCGCCTTGTGAAACTTGCTGGCGTAGAATTCCGGCATGATGTCGTGAACGTCGAGAATGACTTTCGCCCCCGTAAGTCTTGGGAACCAAGCGGCAAAAACCAGAAAGTCCGGCATGTTATGCACGTGAACCAAATCGTAACGATGCCGAAAATGTCGCCACGTCATCCGCAACATGGCGGCGGCCCCAAACCAGAGCAGCGGCAAAAGATACTCGTTCCGGCTCCGTTGATTCTTGGAGTATCTTCCCCGCAGCCGATACACCTGCACCGCGCCGGCTTTTTCGGACGACGGCTGGGAGGGGCGGTTTCTCAAGGCGATCACTTCGACGACGTCGCCCCGGCCAGTCAGGGCTTCGGCATACCGGATGACCCGGTTGTCCCGCCGATAATCAGAATAAACAATCATGCCGATGCGGCGTCCGGAAACCGCCGGTCTTTCGGCACGGAAGCGCGAGCAAAACGCCGCGATTTCGCGCGGCAGCGACCACCAATAATCGCGGGTTTGACGGCGTTTGAGAGGCTCGGGCAATTGATTGGCGTCCGGTGCCACGGAATATGGTTTGCGTTTCCAGCGCGCCAGCATTTGGCGCAGCATAATCCCGAAACGCCACGGAAGGCGGGGCTTGAGACAAAGACAAGGGCGGCTGTCAGGCATGGGACGGATTGGGATTAATTATTGGAGAACGAAAAGCGGGAGCTTAAAAACCTCGGTTTGCGACTCGCGAATGACATCCGGGGCGGGCCTTCAAATTCATTTGCCGTTCAGAAAATCCTGATGCAAGTGTTCGGGAACGTATTTCCGCGTCTTGTTGAGCACGGCGCCGACCGTGGCCCCGGATTCGGCCAGCCAGGTGCTCGCCTGCTGAACGACTCCAAGATCGGTTTTTTCCGATTCAACCACGAGCAGCGTCACGTCCATGAACCGGGCGAGCCGCGAGGTGATGCTCGTCTGACTGACGGGCGGCAGATCAAAGATGATATAATCGTAATCGCTGGCCTTGAGTCGGGGCACCAGGGCGGCGAAGCGCTTGGGCAGAATGGCCGAGAGCTTGTCGCTGTTGGAATCCTCCGTCACCACGTATAAATTCTCCTGAACCAGCGCGCTGTATTTGGTTTCACGGTCCAGAGCCCCTTCCAACCCGCAATCCGGCCGGCCCCGGTAGAACTGCTGGGCCGCGCCGTGCGTCAGGTTCATGTCCACGAGCAAAACGTTGCCGTCGCCCGTTTCTGAAAGCGCGGCGGCCATGCCGGTGGCCAGAGTGCTTACGCCCGCGCCCTCGCCGGCGCTGGTAACGGCCACCAGTTTGGGTTTGCGGGTGACGTTCTTGACTTCGAAATAGGCGATCAGCCGGTCGCGCAACCCGGCGTAAAACGGATGGAGTGAAGCATTGCGTTCCAGCGAGACCACTTGCAGCGCGCCGTTTTCCCCCGGCGGCGGATTGCCGGGGTCGGCGAACACCGCCTCTTCCGTGCCGGTATTTTCTTGCAGTTGCAGCCGGTTCGCGGTTTTGGCCAGCCGCGCGTAGCCGTTCCGGCTGACATCCGGGATGGCAAGGAAGAGGGGAAGTTTTAGTTTCGCCTGAATCTCGGCGGGTCGCCGCACGGACCGATCCAGATAGAGTTCAATCAGGAACGCCCAGGCAAGGCCGGCGAAGAGGCCGCCGAAGGCCATCGAGGCCATCAGTTTTTGGAATTTGGCCCACTCCCGGTAGGGCGGCGATGGCAACTGCACCCACTTGATGTTCGGCGCCTTGTCGGGAGTGAGCGCTTCGTCTATGTGAGTGTTTTCCAGCTTCGTGGCCAGGTTTTTAAAGTTGGCTTCTTGAATCGCCTTCCGCTGCTCCAGTTGCGCGAGGGTCGGAGCCAGCCCGTTGAGATTGGTTGCCTGCATCTGGAGTTGATCCAGTTGCGTGCTCCAAACCGTAAGTTTGGCCTGAAGAGCTTGGATCTGGGCGATTTGCGTTTGCCATTCCACGCCCGGCGTTGCGGACATTGCGACCGCCGCCGGCAAAGCGGCGCTCAAGCTGGCGATCTGCGGATATTTTCCCTCGATCCTGGCTTTGGTCTTTGTCGCATCGGCAATCTGCGCCTCCACTTCCTGGACCAGCACGTTGTTCCTCGTGAAGCCCTGCACCAAGTAACCCTGTTTCTTGTTCCGAAAAATCGTCAGGCGCGCGCAGAGGTCGTTGTAGAAATCAATCTGGTCCGAGGGAACGGCCGGTTGGGTGATGATGATTTCCGGTTTTGAAGACGGAGTCTTGTCCACCGGCTTTATCGTCGCCCCATAGCCGGCCAATTCAGCCTGGGCATCCAAAATGGCGTCTTGAATTCTGGAGATCTGATCCGCCAAACCCTTTTTGCTGTCATCCAGGGAAATGATCCTGGCCTTGTTTTTCAAGTCGGCGAGTTGCTGTTCCGTATCGTTGAGCTGTCCGCTCAAGGTGGATTGTTCCCGGTTGAGGAGGTCGTCGTATTGTCCCGCCGCCGAATGAATTTCGAAGTGTCTTTGGAAATAGTCCTTGATGACTTCCTGAAGGAGAGGTTGGACGATCCGTCCGTCGGGGTGCTTGAAAGTCACCACGATGACACTGCTGTGCGCGCTGGCCGGTTCCGCCACCAGGTTTTTCCGAACCAGGATTGCGGCTTTGGAGATGTCGCCGCCGGCCGCTCCGCCCAGAATTTTAGCCGCCCCGATGTTGGTGACCGCCGCCACCGCCGAGTCCAAGCTGGTCAGAATCTGGATTTCGGAATTGATGATGTCATCCCCCCGCGAATCGGGCAGGAGCGTCTTTTGGTCACTTCCCGGCAGGGACGGGGATTGGGACTGTGAGACGTATTTGATCAATAATTCCGCTTGGGACTGGTAAGCCGGAGGTCTGAGGAAATAAAGGGACGCGGCGGCCAGGATGCCCGTCAGGAAAAGGAGCACAATTTTCCATTTGTGACGGAACAACACGTAGTAAACGTCGCCCACGGTCATTCCCGTCGGCGGCTGAATCGGTTGGCTGCTTCTCATATTGTTATTCATAGTTTTCCAGAGGTGTAAGGTTTGGCGGAAACGGAAAACCGTTTTGCAGGCTGCAAATGCTTGGTGGAGCCGGGCGCTTTTTGCGAGCGCACGCTCATCCGTCAATTTTGGCTTCCAGTGATTTGACGACTCTGGCCGGGTTGCCGGCGACCACCGTGTTCGGCGGCACGTTCCTGGTCACCACGCTGCCGGCGCCAATCATCGCGTTTTCGCCGATGGTGATGCCGCAGAGCAGCACCGCGCCGGAGCCGATGGACGCGCCGCGTTTCACCAGCGTTGGGATGCAATGCCAATCGGCCCCGGTTTGGAGTTGGCCGTTGCTGGTGGCGCGCGGAAACCGGTCGTTGGTAAAAACCACGTTGTGGCCGATGAACACTTCGTCTTCCAGCGTCACGCCTTCACAGATGAAGGTGTGGCTGGACACCTTGCAGCGGTTCCCGATCTTCGAGCCCTTTTGAATTTCGACAAAGGTGCCGATTTTCACGTCGTCGCCGATTTCACAGCCGTAAAGATTGGTGAAGGCGAAAACGCTGACGTTCCGGCCCACCTTAACGTCCGGTGCCAGCCGTTGGAGCGGTTCATGCGACGGGTTCATAAATCACGATTCAATGCCCGTTCCCGTCAAACACGATTTTGACCCGCCGACTTTTCGTGACGGTGCGGTTCGTCGGTCCTTTCAAAGGGCCATTCGGGCGGGCGGGAATTTTAACCGGCGCATCCGGCTGGCCGATGCTGGCGGCCGTCGCGGTGGTCTGGCCGCCGTTGCGCTGCTTGATGAGTTCCACCGGAGTGCCCCCCAGCCGCAGGGATTCGGAGGAAGCTTCGAGAATCCGCACCAGTTCGGTGCCGCGCACGCCGCAGCTCATGGGCGTGCCGCCGTCGCGGATGCAGTCGAGGAAATGCTGGCACTCGGTTTTCAGCGGCTCTTCCTGCTTGATGTAGGGGGCATACATGTCGCCGTAGTGGTAGGCGTATTGGAATTCGCCGAAGGTGTCGTAGTGCGGGGGATGCTCGACGCGCGTGTCGAAGACGCGGATTTTTTCGAGCGGCTCAAGGTCGTCATAAACAATCATGCGCTGGCTGCCCACGATGGTCATCTCGCGGATTTTTCGCGGGTCGAGCCAACTGCTGAGGATGATGGCCGTGCGCCGACTGGCGAAGTTGAGGCCCATGGCGGTGACGTCTTCGATGCCCGGCGTGATGTGGGCGCTGCCGGAACAATGGACGGACGTCGGCTGCTCGCCCATGATGGACAAGATGATGGAGAGATCGTGCGGGGCGAGATCCCAGGCGACGTTGATGTCTTTCTGGAACAAACCCAGGTTGAGGCGGCGGGCGCAAATGTAGCGAATTTCACCGATGTCGCCGGCGTTAATGATCTCCTTGATTTTCCGGACGACGGGCGAGTAGAGAAAGGTGTGGCCGGTCATCAGCACCACCCCGTTTTTCTTGGCGATCTCGACGAGTTCTTCACAGTGTTGGGCCGTGTCGGCCATGGGTTTTTCGATGAACGTGTGCTTGCCCGCGAGCAGGGCGGCCTTGGCCATCGGGAAATGCGAGTGGACGTTGGTGGCGATGACGACGGCGTCGAGGTTGGCGCCGTTGAGCATGTGGGCGTATTCCGTTTCGCCCTGAACTTCGGGGTAGAGCGACTTGAGATGCTTGAGGCGGGCCGTGTCGAGGTCGCACATCATGTTGAGGCTGCACTCGGGCAGCGTGCGCAAATTGCGGATGAGATTCGGCCCCCAGTAACCGCAACCGGCCACGCCGACGTTGATTTTTTTTGTCATAGGATTGTTTGGTTGAATTTTTGGACCGTTGTTTTTTGAATTCGATGAAACGGCTGGAGGGGCGTTCGTAAAATGGTTTCAATGGGTCGTGCTGGTGGATCCGGTGGAAACGGCTTGTCCGCCGGAACGGTTTTTCATATGCGTCTCCCACATCTGGTCCAGCAGGGCCGGAATGGTCTTGAAAATGATCGTCAAATCGAGAAGGAGGGATTTGCGCCGGACATAGGCGATGTCCAACCGGATCATCTGGTTGAACGTCGTGCGGTTTTTCCCGCTGACCTGCCAGAGGCCGGTCAGGCCCGGAACGGTGTCGAAACGCTCGCGCTGCCAGGGCAGGTAATTGTCCGCTTCGTAAGCCAGGCAGGGGCGCGGGCCGACCAGACTCATCTCGCCCTTGAGGACGTTGATCAACTGCGGCAGTTCATCGAGGCCGGAGGAGCGGAGCAGCCGGCCGAACGGAATGATGCGCGAATCTCCCCGCACGTCCATTTTTGCCATCGGCGCTTCGGAATTCATCAGGT
>Ga0364900_10059_pt2 | contig 15299 bp, 9 predicted proteins | sample ExccelJu500002D3_FD_206974 | JGI IMG/M metagenome (GOLD analysis project Ga0364900, IMG submission 206974) | Enriched cells from Trout Bog Lake Hypolimnion, Wisconsin, USA - BchlTB.July09.5000.02.D3 | ecosystem: Environmental > Aquatic > Freshwater > Lake > Hypolimnion/Profundal zone | place: USA...
AAATCACAGCACGATCGGGTAGGTTTACACCCCATGGCGTGGGATTGGATGAAGGGAAAATGATCTTGTTTGGGTCGCCGGATGAATTTCGCAATTCGGAAATTCCGATCGTCCGAGAGTTTCTTTCCCCAGCTTCGGTTCACAAAAAATAAAGGAACAATCAAATGCAAATAAAAGGAAATGAAATCAAGACGGGAATTTTCGTGTTGGGAACCTTTGGAATTCTATCTGTTTTCCTAATATTTGTTGGTATGCCGGGAGTTCTCCAACCTCTGAATTCTTATCGAATCTACTACGACAACGCAGGCGGGATTCGGCCTGGAGCGCCCGTCCTTCTGGCAGGACGCCAGATAGGTAAAGTAACGGCTCTTCACTCGCCGATTCTGCTGGAAAATCGACCCCAAAGTCATCCAGAGGATGAGGTGTCAATTGATGTTGAAGTGTCTCGTGATGCGCAGATTTATTGTAATGCTACCGCCCGTCTTGCTCAACAGGGGTTGATGGGACAACCGATGATTGATTTTGTCCGGGGTGGCGCCGACAGCGGGCTTGCTACAAACCATAGCGACTTTGTGGGCGAAAGGACGCTCGACATCTCCGAATCGGTATCAAAAAACATGGATCGCATTTTCGGACCGAATTCCGATATGACAGCCACCATTAAGAATGCGAAGACATTCATGGAAACGCTTAATAACTCGCGAATATCAGAAATGATCAACAATACCGAGGAATTCACCGAAATCCTTAAGCGGGAGCCATGGCGTCTTGTTTGGCCAGGTGATGTCGCCAACGGTAGCCCTAAAAAGAATTCTCCTGACAAAAAGAAATCGAAGGCACTTTCGGAGAAAAAATCATAACTAACCAATCATAAGCAGGGGTATCCCCGTGATGGGAATACCCCCCCATTTACAACGAAGTAGTTTCTAGGGGCGTCGCTGCGGGACTGATGACCGCAAGGCGTCTTGAAACCGTTCTTCAGTGGGAGATCTTCTCGTTTGCCCAGCGATCCGCATTCCTAACCTCTGACTTCAATTTTTTGCAGGCATTTTCGGTGTCGGTCTTCACTCTATCCCAGGTGCTCTCGGTCGAATGTTTTGCTGCATCAACTTGCTCGCCCAATTGACTAACCTTTACTCGCAGAACATCAACCTTAGTTTTTGCCTCAGCCTTGGTATCAGCGCCACTCTTGTCGGCTTGAGCATCAATCTTATCGAGGCTTCTGTTTATGCCGTCCAGCTTGCGCTTCATCATACTGACGAATTCATCTTTTTCCGTAAAAGTGTAATTTTTGACAGATTCGGCGGCTCCCTCAACTTTGTTTTTAGCATCCTTGAGATCTTGATTGGAGTTTTGTCCACGTACACCCCCTGTCATAAATACTGCGGAGGAGAGGAGAGTGATAAATAATGCGTTGCTATTCATACGGGTGATTTACGTGTTGCGATTTGGTTGTTTGTGAGCTTTTAACGAGAGAACTATAGTTCGCAGCCTCGTTGTTACCATGGGGTGAAAACCTACCTCGATCTGATGGTGGCTTATCTTGGAGCAAAAACGGGTAGTTCACCCCATAGACGCAAATGAGTTACTGCCTGATGATTATTGCCTATGAAAACGCTTCTTTCCTTAACCATCCTTGCCATTCTTGTCTGCAGCTTCACTAGCTGTAACACCATCAGCGGCGCCGGACGAGATGTGAGTGGAGTCGGTCATGACGTGAGTAATGGCGCCAACGCTGTTAAAAGCTCCATGTAGAACCGAATCGAAAAATCAGTGATCTATCCAAGATAGATTAGGACAGCCCCGCTTTCCCATCAACGGGAGGCCGGGTTTGGTGTCCCTGGAGGGACAGGTAGTGGCTGATGAGCGACTCAGCTTCTAAACAGCACATTGTTATCCAATGGCTTGGGCTCCTGACCGGAGTGCGTTGCTACTTAGATCAGGACGCTTCTTGGCTGCAGCGTGTGGCGCAAGTGCCCTTTCCAAATAAGGTAACGCAATCTCGCCATCTCACAAATGTTTGAGAGATAGCAAACAAGAAGAGAGATATGGAGGCTTCGCTATAAATTAACATTCGGTTGCTCTGCTTGGGTCTCACACCTAAAGAACCACGATCAAAAGTGTGACTTAAAAGAATTTAGTCACACTTCTACAGAGAGAAAACCTAGGGTTCGAATCCCTCCCTCACCGCCATTTTCTCTTTTGGTAAGTCCTCCACGAAATCATATTTCATAGGCCTGCTGGGGCAGCACACCTGCGAGTGATGCGAGTCCATCTTTTGCAGATGGGCGGAATAGGGATTGCTCACCCCCTTTTTTTTGATGTCATGGCGGCATCCGCTACCTTGACTCACGATCTACCCTGCAATTTGCTTAAGCGTTAGGAATCTCCCAGCCTCAATGCGCAAATTTCATCACTTTGTAAGTATCGTTTCACTTCTGGCCGTTTGCATGGCGGGCACGGCAGTCACCTCAGCCAAACAGAGCTCTTCTACAGTTCTCCCAGAACCCGAGTCGCAGTATAGTGCCGACACGATCCTAAGCGGCGAGATGCCTAATCGGAAGGAGTCCCCACAGGTTCCTTTTAGTTTCGATACAAACGGCTTTGCTGCCGACCGTCTCTACCATGTGCCTGCGTCAGGAGTTCATCCCCGCATTCTTTTTGCGCCCGAGGATCTTCCGCGCCTGCGGGATCAGTTGAAAAACACCGAGGCTGGAAAACAGATCCTTTCAGCAATCCGCGCCCAAGTCGCCTCCGGGATTGACTCGGCTGGAAGTGAGGAGAACCAGCTTTTTCATGCGTTGCTCAACAGTGATCAGGCGAATGTGGAACGCCTGCATCCCCAAAAATCGCACGTCGCCCCCGGAAGTAATTACGGAAAAAAGGGGGGGTTTGACACGGATTTGGAACTCCGGTGCTTTTTGGCGCTACTGGATGACGACAAGCAGCGTGGGCAGGAAAATGCCCACGCACTTGGTTCTTATGCCCGCCATTTACAACCTCGGATCGATGCAATCAATGCGGCGGATCACAGCGGCAAGTGGTGGAACGGTACCCGTGAGATTTTTGGCAAACAGGTGGCCTTTGCCTATGATTTCTCTCAACCCTTCATGACAAGTGACGATCAGAAAAGTGTGCGTCACCTAATCGCCTCGGCTTCCTCAGGCCACTACACGCTTGGAATGGATCTGCCTCACCACTGGCGTAACTGGAATTTTATCGGAATGGCCCTCCATTTCCCGCTACTTGCCCTGGCAATCGAGGGAGAGGAGGGAAGTGACCCCAGGATCTACAAGCGTGGCGTGGAACTTCTCCGTGACTATTTAACCTATGCCGTTTCACCGGATGGTTGTGGAAAGGAGGGTGTCGGCTATCACACGGCTGGCATGGCTCATGCATCCATCCTGATGCTGGCGGCGGCTAACCGTGGAGACAACCTCTTCACCTATTCCCATTACCGAGACATGGCCAACTGGTTGCTCTGGTGCATGCAACCCTTCGGCGGCGCCTGGAACGGCAGCGGAGATCTGGCTGTCTTTCCGCCAAGCATCAGTTTCGTGATGCCGATGAAGTTCTTTTACCCGAAGATCCCCAAGGTTGATTACCTCTATCAGAACCAACCGATTGTTCACTCGGGAGATTTCTCCAAGGCATTTGCCAGCTTCCCTAGCGAACTCTGTCTGACCTGTCCCGTCGATGCTGATCGGACAGAGGGTGGAAAGTTGCTCGATTATCATGGAGGACGTGATCTCGGTTTTCCTGACAGCCTCTTCGACAAGTTGAGGGGATTTCTTTTTGCCAAGACATCTTGGGATCCGATGGCTACCGACATGCACTTTGAAGCTCGTCAGGATACGACCTTCGCCTCCCATGACCATGCGGCTCGAGGTGATTTCACCTTTTCCTCAATGGGTAGGGCTTGGGCAGTCAACGGTTTTCGGGAAACGGAAACCAAACATCATAGCTGCATCACGATCGATGATCGCGGACAGGGCTATTTTCCCACCCCAGCAAAGTGGTTAGGAGAGTTCCAGAATGCCTTGGCGACTTTCGGTGTCGTAGATTTAAAGTATTGCTGGGACTGGTTCTGGGTAAAGAGTGTCTTCGTCGAACCACCGGAGCGACTTCAGAGAGAACACCTGGAGGACTACCTTGTTCCACAGGAAAGGTTGCTAAAGCGCTTCTCATTGAAGGACTTTGAGAAAGATCCTTCGGCCTCTGTCGTGGCCTATTACAAGGGGTATCAGGCGGGAGATCCGCGGATGTGGGGTGAAGACGAATGGGTGGTGCGGGCTCCCCATTATCCTGTCCGAAAGGCATTCCGCACCGCCGGCTTGGTGCGAGGCGCTCACCCTTATGGACTGATCATGGATGATATACGCAAGGATGATGCGGAGCATCTCTATGACTGGCAGATGGTGGTTCCTACCGAGGTTGATCTAGTCGACATGAAAGGCAGCGACATCATTCTTGGCGATGTCTGGTCGCCCCGTGAGGAGACGTCCCCTGGATTCTCTCCATATCGGGAGAGGGGACTGCCCAAACCTGGGCAGGGAACTCCACTGCTTCTTGTCCGGATCCTGCAGGCGAACCAACCCGATATTCCGACGTTGACGCCGGCAGCGCGTCTTGAAACCGGCGAATGGGTGAAGACAGACGATACCCATCAGTTTGCAGGACGCTCCTTCGGCATAGCCAAACGTCTGGTGATTCCCAGTCGGAGCATACAGCCAGATTTCAAGGTGCTCCTGATTCCGTTCCGCGCTGGGGAGAAACCTCCGGAAACCAATTGGAATGAGGATCGCTCCATCGCCACATTAATCTGGCCCGATCAGCATGACGAAATCCGTTTCAAGGCTACAACGAAGGGGCTAACCTCTGTTTCAATCAAGCGTGATGGGAAGGAAATCTTGAATACCTCGGTATCAAAGAGCCCTTAATTGATCTTGATGCACTAGTGGTTGTTGTAGTCTACAGACGCAGGGCATCCTAAGCGATCGCAGCCTTCCGCAGACGGCCGGATCAGATTCTGAACAGCACCGTGCTATCCACGGCCTTGGGCTTAGGCTCCGCAGTACGTCGCTGATTAGATCGGAAGACTTCTTGTCTTCAGGGATAGTCCTTTCTCAATAACGAAACGCTATCGTACCAGCTCCCAAATGTTTGAGAGCTAGCCAATAAGAAGAGATACGAAGGCTTCCCTTTAAATTAACATTCACTTGGAATGTTGGGACCATAAATTCGGTTGCTCTTCTTCGGTCTCATACCTAAAGAACCATGATCAAAAGTGTGACTTAGTTGGATTTAGTCACACTTCTACAGAGACAAAGCGTAGGGTTCGAATCCATCGCTCACCGCCATTTTTACTTTTGGTAAGTCCTCCACGAAATCATATTTTATAAGCCCATAGGAGCAGTACAACTCAAGAGGGTGATGCGAGTCCGTCCTTTAAAGACGGGCGGAAAAGGGGTGCTCAATCCCTTTTTTAAGATGTCAGGGGTGGAGACGGCTGACAGTATTACTACCACCCCCATGAAAGAGCCCATCATCCCGATTCTTGCTGCCATGCTGCTGGCAGCGCCGACTGCGTTGTTAAAGGCAGATGATTCGCCAAAACCACTAGAGAAACCAAACATCGTTTACATCCTCGCCGACGATCTTGGTTACGGGGATGTGCAGAGCCTCAATCCGGAGCGCGGCAAGATTAAGACGCCCAACGTCGACCGCCTAGTGTCTCAGGGCATGTCGTTCACGGATGCGCACGCCGGAGCGGCGGTCTGCACGCCGAGTCGATACGGCATTCTGACAGGGCGTTACGCCTGGCGGTCCAAAATCCAAAAAGGGGTGATGAACAACTACGGACCCCCCTTGATCCAGCCGGATCAATTGACAGTCGCCTCCATGCTCAAGCAGCAGGGTTACTACACAGGTATCATCGGCAAGTGGCATTTGGGTTTCACAATTGATGGAGCATCAGGCAAAAAAGCTGGAGCGGCTCCGGGGAAATTCATGGGCGCGCCGCTAGGCAGTGTCACGCATGATGGTCCAACCACCCGCGGTTTTGACAGTTACTTCGGATTTCATCACGCACGGATGATGAAGTCATTTTTCACTGATGACCGCGTCACGCAGATCATCGAGCCTATAAACGTGCTGCCAGCCTTGGTGACACGCACCCAGGAATTTATCGCCGAGCACGCCAAGAGAGGCCACCCCCCCTTCTTCCTTTATCTTGCGCTCAGTTCGCCTCACATACCCATCGTCCCCACGCCCGAATGGCAGGGTAAGAGTGGCAGTCTTGGGGCATATGGCGACTTCGTCATGGAAACCGACTGGGCGGTGGGCCAGATCCTCGAGGCGATCGACAAGGCGGGTATCGCCAACAACACCATCGTCATGTTTGCCAGTGATAACGGCTTTTCACCACATGCGGGCAAGAAGTTACTGGAATCGCAGGGCCATTTTCCCAGTGCCGACCGGCGCGGTTACAAAGCCGACATCTGGGATGGAGGGCATCGAATTCCCCTCGTCGTGCGATGGCCCGGCACGGTGAGTGCCGGCTCGCATTGCGATCAGATCGTTAGCCTGGTCGATTTCATGGCAACCTGTGCCGACATCTTGAAGGTCAAGCTTCCCGACAACGCAGCCGAGGATTCCGTCAGCATTTTGCCGGCGCTGTCGGGGACCGACCACGGACCGTTGCATGAAGCAATCGTCTATCATTCCATTTCCGGACGTTTTGCCATCCAACAGGGTCAGTGGAAGCTGGAACTCTGTCCCGGCTCCGGCGGATGGAGCAAGGACCCGTCTGATGCGATAGCGGTGAAGGATGGCCTGCCGTTGATCCAGCTCTATGATATGACCTCTGACGTAGGAGAACAACACAACATGGAATCCAAGCATCCTGAAATTGTGAAACGCTTGCTCCCGCTTCTGGAGAAATATATCGCAGACGGTCGCAGCACTCCGGGATCGAAGGAGAAGAACGAGACCGATGTGGATATTTGGAAAAAACAGCTTAACGATGGCAAGCTGCCCGTATTGGATGATTGATCGCAGAATCCTCGACAATCTCTCCGCCACAAGAGCGCCATCGTGTAGGACTTACTCTCGTTGAATCTCACATGGAACTGTTGATTATTGGTCTCCCCATTTCTCCAGATGCTTCTGGAAGTGTTTTGGATCGCCGATCCTTGGGCTACGGCGCCAGTACGTCAATGATTAGACTGGAGGGCTTCTTGTCTGGAGAAGGGATAGATGACAGGATCCCGAACTGACCCCATGAATCTTCCCCTCCTTGCATCCCTGCCACTGGTGCTTCTCGGTCTGACAATCCGACTCCATGCCGAGCAGGAGGAGCCCCTCAAAAACATCTCCACGGAAACTAGTGGCGAACGCATCGACGGGAAAAGCGTGGTGGAACGTCAGAATGCACTTCTGAACTACTGCGCGGGACTTCAACCTCTCAAAAAGACCCCCAAAGAGACCATCGACATCTATCTTTCGCGGGTCCTACTGGACAGGGATCGGGAGGGGGCTTTCAGGGACTGGGAAAACTGCGCCAAGTTCACCTACGATGAGGCAAAGATAAGAATGGCCGCATCCAAGACCGGCAAGGAAGGCCCCGCAGGGGCTTTGGGACTAGAACCATTCGACAAGTTTGGCCTCGTCTATGCATGGATGATCGCACGCGATCACGCCACAGTGCCGGAGAACATCATCAAGTACACTCATGGCCTTGTTTCCCTCTGCCATCATAAGGTCTGGACCGGTTACGGTGCCCTGAACTACCGCCTGATGATGGATGGATCGGGATTCATCGCCGCGGAGCAATGGCCCGATCTAGTCGATGCGGATGGACTCAATGCCGAGGCAATAAAGACCGCAACCAAAGAGCGCCTCCTCGGTTATTTTCAGGATATCGTCCACCGCAACTACCATGAATACGGTGCGAGCGCCTATGCCGGTGTCGACATGGGATGCGTCAAGATGCTGGCCGATAACTCCAAGGATCCCGAGGTGCGGCAGAAGGCCGAACTGACCCTTGACTGGATGCTCCTGAACCTCACCTGCGCCTGGAACCAAGGCTACTGCGTCACCCCAGCGGGTCGCGCCAAGTACATTGGCGCTACAATCACATCACCCGATGATATGGACCCCCTAGCAGGAATTGGATGGATCTACTTCGGTGCCTTGCGCCCGATCAATCCGACAGCTCCATTCCATACGTTCTGGTTTGCCTGTCCTGGCCACTATTCGCCTCCAGGAGTCTTTACTACGATAGCTCAGGATCGGAGAACGCCATTCCTCCACCTGGGGGCATTCTCCGAACCTTCCAAGCAGGAGGAAAGGATGACGATCTACCATACCCCGGCCTACAGTCTGGCAAGCGAATGGAATCCGATCAGCGACCCGCATGACGGAGCACCCAAGGAGAACCGCCGGCAGATGCTCAAATGGATCTCGGATAAGCCATTCAGCACCTTCACTCCGATGCAGGACAGCGTCGCCCGTCCATACAACAAGATGGATTACGCCGAAGGAAAGCCGAATGCCTTCGGTTACGGCGAAAACCCCTACACCCAAGTTCTTCAACACGAGGGTACTCTCATAGGCATCACCGATGTAGATTCAGGCTATCCCCTCTTCAAGACTTACGTTCCCTTCAGTACGAGTGGTTCGATTATTCAACGTGCGGAGAAGGATGGTTGGGTCTTCTGCCACGGCGGATCGGTGCTTTTCGCCTTCAAGACCTTGAAACCATCCTCATGGGATCCGACTTATGGCAAGGAGGCGCCCAAGCTTCATGCCGATGTACTCGTCTGCAATGAACGCCTCAACGGATGGGTTCTGGAAACAAGTTCCGTTGTTCCATATGCCGGAGGTGGTACGGATCAGGAACTCGCTAGGTTCATGGCGGCGATTCTTTCAAAGCCTCGCGTTCAAAACACATCACTTGATGGCCCCCAACCATCCTTCGAATACCTCTCGCTTGATGGTCATCTGCTAGGGATCGCCTTCTGCCCACTTGGCCAAAACTACAACGGACAACATAAGATCGATCACAAAGTTGTTGATTACAGCTCTTGGCCACTTCTATCAAATCCTTGGGTTTCCCAGCAGCTCAACGGTGACCAACTAGAGATCCATCACGATGGACAGTCACTGGTTTATAACTTCAAAGATTGGAGGAAGAGATAGCCTGATCCAATCACATGAAACACCACCTGATCATTGCTGCTTTGCTACTGCTCTCGCTGGATTGGTTTTCAAACGCAGGGGCTGCCATCCTCCAATCCTGGACGTTCGAGGATCCCGACCCTTTTCACGGGCTGACAATAGAGGGTGAAAAACCCGAAGTGGTGATCGATCCGCTCTCTCCCACCAATCACATCATGAAGGCTGTGTTGCGTAGGACTTCCATTCGACCGGAACGCTCGGAAGTCCGCTTCGGCAAGCCCGGTTTCAAGGAAGAACGCTGGGTGGGCGTGCGCATCATGCTGCCAGAGAAAAATATTCAACCTTTCCAATGTTTATTCCAATTGGGACCGTTGTACGGGTTGGATAATTCAAACGCAGGAGGTTGGTATCAGATTTTGGCCAAGTCCGGAGCGGACTTCATCTGGTCGATCCGAGGGTTCACGGAGAGATTCAATTCCTCTGGGGTGCATGAAAACACCGGATCAATTGAAGTGGAAAAATGGACAAGTTGGGTCATGCATTACAGGTTGAGCGATGATGCAAGCGGACTTGTCGAAATCTGGAAAAACGGCGCCAAGGTTCTGGATCGACATGGAAGGAATGCAAGACGGGGGGACCGTATCCCACTCAAATGGGGAATCTACATAGGAATCGGAAACAAGTTATTGCAGGATTCAACGGTGTATTTCGACGACATTTTTTATGGAAATGAGTCATCCAGCCTCGAAGAAATCACCTCGCACATGAGTAGATGAATTTTCTATCTATCAGAAATTGGAAGCACACTTATTATCCCTAGAACATGCCCTCGTTCATTAATCGGTTTACTCTTGCCTTCCTTCTTCTTTTTTTTCGACTGCAAGCCGCTGATGTCTCATCTGAGACACCATCAGACTTACCTCCGGCAACTTGGATCGACAAGGATACAGGACACCGCATTTGGCGCCTCTCAGACGAACCCAACTCTTCCGGGCTCTACTTTAACATCAACGCCTACACAGCCGACAAAAAGTCAGTCATCTACACAGCGCCCGATGGCTTTCATGCCATTGATCTCGCTTCCAAGAAAAGTCGTCTAATCCTCCCTAGAAAGGGGCTTGATCTAAAATCCACTGTAATCGTGGTCGGCAACAAAACCTCCTCGGTATACTTCACCCGACACGAATCAGACCTAGACCCGGAAGATTCCAAGCACAAACTCGACTCCATTTGCAAAGTCGATGCCAACACAGGAAAGGTTACCAAGTTGGCTATTATTCCAGCCGGTCACATCTATTCCATTAATGCTGATGAAACTCTGGGCGTCGGCACCTACGAAGATGGCCCACCCGCAGCCGGCAGCAACTACGATCCCAATGGATGGAAGCCTGCTCTGGATGCCAACGGCAAACCGATTCACGGTCCTCTTGTCCAATCCGCCAATAAGGGGGAGCAGATGAAACTTCGTCTTGATGCCCGTATTCCGATGGTCCTCTTTACCCTTGATCTCAAGAACGGCAAAGTGACATCCCTCCTCCACACCACAGACTGGCTAGGCCATCTCCTCTTCTCTCCCTCCGATCCAAGCGTCCTCATGTACTGCCATGAAGGACACTGGGATAAGGTTGATCGTATCTGGTTCATACACACCGATGGAACCGGCAATACGCTCATGCATAAAAGGAGGATGATTGGGGAGGTCGCAGGCCATGAGTTCTGGGGAATTGATGGCAAGTCCATCTGGTACGATTTGCAAACACCCGGCTCCACAGTCTACTGGCTCGCCGGTTATAACACCGAGACTCACCAATGTACTTGGTATCATATGGATTCCAATGATCGCTCGCTTCACTTCAATGTGACTCAGGATGAAAGCCTCTTCTGCGGCGACGGCAGCGACCCCAAGGGCAACCGCTTCCCTGAAGTAGCGTGGATCAAACTCTTCTACCCCGAGTTAAGAAAGAACGATGGGGCCATAGAGACTCCCGAACTCATCCGCCCAGGTAAGTTTCGAATGGAACATTTGGTCAATATGTCAAAACACGACTATCGGCTCGAGCCTAACGTCCGTTTCACCCCGGACAAGAAGATGATCCTCTTCACCGGTAATATGTTTGGTCCTAGCTACGTCTTCGGCGTCGAAGTAGCCAAAGCCGCACCCGATTCAGCCACTCCCCAACACTAATTCTGTTTTTGAGGCCGCTATAATTAGTCAAAGCTCAACAAAAATAATAGGCGGGGTTTCCATTGCGCTCTTTCACCATACCCGTTGACTTGAGGTGTCGACATCCAGATTTGTGATCTGCTTCTCCTCGGTAAAACCATATATGTTATGCGATTCTGGATCGTTACCCTTTTACTAACCTGCACGTCCCTCCTTGGGACGCCAGAGGCACAGCCGAAGCTAAGCGCAACCGATTTGGCGCATGGTGCGATCAAAAGTTATCCACTGCGAAAGGAGTGGTTGCTCAGTCTGTTTCGCGACATCACTCAAATTCCTAGCAATCCCAGAACCGGGATGCCGATTGTGCTGGCAAAGATGTTCCTGAGTGACGGGCAATATCCTCAGACAAACGCATTGACCTATGCCGCAGGAATCATGGATTTCAAGTCGCCCTTTGACCGCGGAAAAAATGGTGAAATCTACGGTGAAATCTTTACTTATCCCTGCTTGGCCCGGTTTTTATATATGTACGGAGACCGACTGACTCCGGAACAACGAGAGCATCTCAAATCGCAGCTCCTCACGCGGGCGCAGGACTTTCTAAGTCATGGCACCGAGAATCATGCGATCATGCGCATCGCCAGCGGTTATCTGATCTGCCAATACTTTCCTGGGGAAACGTGGACCGATGATACGGGCAAAAAGAGGAAGAGCGAAGAAATGATGGCGGAACAAAAGAAGCTTCTGCTTCAACGCGGAAAGGGGTTCTTCCGGAACTCCAACCAAGAGGTTCTTTCCAGCACTTATATTGTGCCCAACATTTATCCTCTTCTTAATCTTTATGATTTTGCCAATGACTCTGAGGTAAAAACAGCTGCCGAGGCCCTCACTCTTTATCATCTTTCGGAACTTGCTCTAAATGACTTTGACGGATTCATCATTCCGCCGTTCCAAAGGGAGAATGCTCAACAGGAAAAATGGGGGCCGCCCAGCGGAACAAAACGCTACGCCCCGATTGCACCCTATTTACTTTGGTTATACTGGGGGCAGAACCGCCCGATGGCCGAGGATCTCTCCGAATCCACAGAACCTGCGTATAATGTCTTCTTCGCCCTTTCTAAATGGACTCCACCAGCGGTGATCGGTCGTATCGCCATGGGAGAAGGCGTTCCATACGCCATCCGGTCCTCAATTCCGGGTTTTGGTCACTGGGGGTCCGGCACTCCTAAAGAAACACTACGAAGTGTCTGGAGAGAGCGTGACTATGCAATCGGTACGACTCCTCTGCAGAGATTCAATCCCGACGGTTTTTTCTTAGATTATGACCTTTTCGGCATTGCTTGGTCCTCAAAACACCGATTCAACTATATTGACTGCTTCCAGCCGTACTGGCGCAGCAATCTAGGTGAGAATTTCTGGAATCACGGATCGACCTCGCCATTCGAGCAGGCAGTCCATCATAAAAACACAGCCATCGTCCTTTTCGACATCCCTAGAACCGATCCATGGGCTAAAAGAGGTCGAGCCGACTGGTACAGCCAACGCGACAAGCACTACGACCAGCTCTTTCAGCTCGCACAGTGCCGTTTCCCCAAGACGGTTGATCAGTTAGTGACCGATGGCGATTGGTATTTCCTGCGAGAAGGTAATGTCTATGTGGGCATCCGCGCTTTGCGTCCAGGTAGCATTTTGAAAACTGATATCAACGATAACGGCCTAGAAGATTTTAATGTTATCAAGAGTTATGCATCCAAAACCGGATTCCTCTTTGAAGTCGGCACAACCGCCAAACGTGGAAGTTTTGACAATTTTCGCCGCAGTTTAAAGGCAAACCCTTTGAGTATCGACTGGAACAAGCTGCAGGTTAGTTACCGCAACACCGACGGAGACCAGTTGTGGATGCGTTACAACCCCGACTTGACCGAGGACAAGGACCACATCATTACCCTCGCACCGGAAGCCAAGATCAACGAGGTTCCTCTTAATCTGGCTGATTGGCCGATAACAGAAAGTCCTGAAGTCACTCTTAAGGATTGTATTCTAAAGATCGGGAATAATTCCGATCGTATCCTCGTGGATTGGCAAAAAGAATTACCTGTCATCTCGCGCTAGCGATCAGAGATTTGATCCTCTTTCCATTTCATAACTGAGGACTGCGAAAGTCATTATTGCCCGAAAAAGGATCACCAAATATGGTCATCATGTGATTTCCCCCACGTTTCAGCAAATCCTGATGGGCACGTTGCTGCTCTTAGTATCCCCTCTCTCAGCTAAAGACTTCTACGTTGCCCCCAACGGAAATGATGCGAATCCAGGAACTCAAGCCAATCCATTTGCAACACTTCAACACGCACGCGATGCAATTCGGGAAGCGAAGAAGAAAGGGGATCTCGGGCCGTTCTCCGTTCAGCTTGCTGGCGGTCTCTACATGCTGCCGGAGACACTCGCACTTACGCCTGGAGATTCTGGAACGAAGGATTCACCCGTAGTATGGCGTTCAGCACCAAACCAGCAGGCGGTGTTAAGCGGAGGGCAAGTTATAAGCGGTTTTAGTGAAAACACCGTGGGTGGCATACGGCGTTGGACAGTCGAGCTACCTGAGGTTAAATCAGGAGCAGAATATTTCAGACAGCTTTTTGTCTCCACCGGCGGCGAGCCATATGAACGCCGCTTCCGTCCTATGATTGGAATGAAGCGCGTAGACGGTCTGACATATTCGCCCAAACGCATCAATCCTCACGCGCATCATCGTGAAGCTCAAAAAGATTTTTATTTTGCCCCGGGTGATTTCAAACAGTGGAAAAATCTAGGCGACATAGAGGTTGTAATTTTGCATGTCTGGAGCTCCTCACGAATGTTAGTCCAGAACGTTGATACTGAAAACAATATCGTTACCTTCACTGCCATGCCGACGTTTGCGGTAAATCAAGATGGACTACAGCCTTATTTCATTGAAAACGTCAAAGAGGAGCTGAAATCACCTGGGGAATGGTATCTGGATCGCCCGACAGGCGTGCTCACCTATCTGCCAAAAGATGGCGAGACCTTGGCAAACACGCGGGTCGTGGTTCCTCACCTCGTAAACGTGATGACCTTGACCGGGGATTATCTCAAAGACTCCTTTGTAGAAAATATCACCTTCGACAACATAGTATTCTCACACAATGAATCACCGCTCCCCCGAGAGGGATACAGCGGACCGCAAGGCAATCCTGATGTTCCTGCAGCAATCGAGTTGAAAGGCGCTAAAAACTGTAAGTTCCTCCGCTGCACGGTTTCTCAAACTGGTAATTACGGCATCGGCATCGGACTTGGTTCACAGAGCAATTCAGTCATCGGATGTCGCTTGTTCGATCTTGGCGGCGGGGGCATCAAGATTGGCGATATTCACATGAAGGAAGATGCAAAGTATCCTGAACTGCCGACAGGCAATCGCGTCGAGAACTGTGCCATTTCCGATGGCGGCATCATGTATTTCTCAGGCAACGCTGTTTGGGCCGGGATTGTGCGCGATACCGTTATCAACCATAACCTGATTTGGAATTTTCCATATTCCGGCATTGCAGTCGGATGGGCTTGGCATTCCAACCCCACATCCTGCGCATCAAATCATATCGAGTATAATTACATCAGCAATGTACTCACTCTCATTGCAGACGGAGCCAGTATCTACACACTCGGTCGCCAACCTAGCACCGTGATCCGCGGCAATGTAACACGCGACAACGTGAAAAGCCCCTTCGCCAAACATTATTGGCAACTAGGACTGTATTTGGACGAGGGTTCTTCCGAAATGCTAGTGGAGAACAACTTCGTCTATCACGTCGGAACCCAAGCATTCAACATGAATGGTGGTGCTAAAAACATCATCCGTAACAACATCCTTGGACCTGTCTATGATTTTGATGGAACAAAAGAGGTATATATTCGTTGCCATAAGAGACCATATGCACAT
>Ga0364900_10357_pt1 | contig 15207 bp, 6 predicted proteins | sample ExccelJu500002D3_FD_206974 | JGI IMG/M metagenome (GOLD analysis project Ga0364900, IMG submission 206974) | Enriched cells from Trout Bog Lake Hypolimnion, Wisconsin, USA - BchlTB.July09.5000.02.D3 | ecosystem: Environmental > Aquatic > Freshwater > Lake > Hypolimnion/Profundal zone | place: USA...
ACTCTTTTTGCAGATGTCCTTCTCCCTTTGCCTTTAGCTGGCAAATTTACTTATCGAATTCCTTATGAATTGAACAATGTGGTTAAAGTTGGGCAGCGGGTGGTGATTCAGTTCGGAAGAAAAAAAATCTATACCGCTCTGGTGCGACATATTCATCAAACTCTTCCGGCAAGTTTTGATGTGAAATATATCTTATCGGTGTTAGATGAAGAGCCTGTGGTGAATGAAATACAGTTTAAATTTTGGGAATGGCTGTCATCATATTATATGTGTAATTTGGGTGAAGTAATGAATGCTGCAATGCCATCAGCCATGAAGCTGGCAAGTGAGACCAAATTATTATTAAATGATTCTTACGACAAAGATTATTCAATATTAAATGACAAAGAATTCCTGATTGCACAAGCCCTTGAAATTAAAAATGTTTTAACACTAACTGAAGTTTCAGAAATAGTTGAACAACAAAAAGTTGTTCCATTGATCAAAACGCTGATTGAGAAAGGTGTTGTGATTGTTGATGAAGAAATCATTAATGATTATAAACCAAAGACTGAATCATTTGTTAAGCTGAGTGAAGAATATAATAATGAAGAAAAATTAAAAGAAACATTTGATCTTCTGAATAAAAAAGCATTCAAACAACTGGAATTGCTAATGGCTTTTATCGAGCTTTCAAAAAAGTATAAAGAAGAACAAAGAGAGGTAATTAAATCAGCATTACTCGCAAAGGCTAATGCATCGCCTGCACAATTAACTTCTTTGGTCAATAAAGGAATTCTTCAAACTTATCATCATCAAGTGTCAAGGCTTAAGCAATATAGCACTTCTGTAAAAGAAATGGAAGTTTTAAACGAACCTCAACAGGTTGCTTATGAAGAAATCACTGAAGCTTTCCAGGATAAACAAGTAGTTTTATTGCATGGCATCACGTCAAGCGGAAAAACAGAGATTTATATCCGGTTAATCAATGAAACGATTGAGCAAGGCAAACAGGTGCTTTATCTTTTGCCCGAAATCGCCTTAACAACTCAAATCGTCAATCGGCTCAGAAAATATTTTGGAAACCAGGTGGCAGTTTATCATTCAAAATTCAATAAGAATGAAAGAGCTGAAATCTGGAATAACCTTGTCTCATTTGATAATTCCAAAAAATATAAAATTATTCTCGGTGCACGGTCTGCTGTTTTCCTTCCTTTTGAAAATCTCGGATTAGTGATCGTTGATGAAGAACACGACAGCTCATATAAACAGATTGATCCTGCTCCGCGTTACAATGCAAGAGATTCAGTCATTTACCTGGCTCAGCTTCATGTAGCAAAAACTTTACTAGGCTCAGCCACTCCTTCTGTGGAAACTTACTATAATTCCATTACTCAAAAATATGCATTGATTGAATTGAATAAACGTTACGGGGGAATTCAATTACCGGAAATTTTAACCGTGGATATCCAAAAAGATACACGCCAGAAGCTTATGAAATCTCATTTTTCAAAATTTCTATTGGATCATATCCGCGAAGCATTAGCTCATAAAGAACAGGTTATATTATTTCAAAACAGGAGAGGTTTCTCATTAAGAGTTGAATGTAATTCCTGCGGATGGATGCCTCATTGCAGGAATTGTGACGTAACACTTACCTATCATAAACATAATAACCAGATTCGTTGTCACTACTGTGGCTATTCAACCAAAGTTCCTGACAGATGCCCTGAATGCCAAAGCACAGGAATCATTATGAAAGGATTTGGCACGGAAAAAATAGAAGATGAACTGCCATTATTTTTTCCCAAAGCAAGGATTGCGCGGATGGATCTTGACACTACGCGAAACAAAAATACTTACCAGCAGATCATTTATGATTTTGAAGACAGAAAAGTTGACATTCTTGTCGGAACGCAGATGATCACAAAAGGACTTGACTTTGACCATGTAGGATTGGTTGGTGTACTGAATGCTGACAACATGTTGAATTTTCCCGATTTCAGGGCTTTTGAACGCAGCTTCCAGTTGATTGCACAAGTGAGCGGAAGAGCCGGAAGGAAATACAAAAGAGGAAAAGTGGTCATTCAAAGTTATAATCCTTATCATTCCGTTATTCAATATGCCATGCAGAATAATTACCAGGCGATGTATGAAAGTCAGATACTGGAACGAAAAAATTTTAAATATCCTCCTTTCTATCGTTTGATCAAGCTGACGCTTAAACATAAAGATTCAGATATAGTCAATGATGCCTCGAAGGAATTAGCCGGTATGCTTCGAAAAATATTTGAGAAAAGAGTATTAGGACCTGAATTTCCTATTGTTTCGAGGATAAAAAATTTTTACCTGAAAAATATTTTATTGAAGTTTGAAAAAGATACTTCCATCATATCCATGAAATCAATGCTTTCGGATCAGCTCAATTTATTCAGTCAAAATGATAAATTTAAATCAGTCCGCGTTGTAATTGATGTTGACCCGATTTAGTTGTAAAAACTGCGATACGCAATATGTAGTTTAGAGTGTAGTTTTTGTAGAATAATACAGCATTTTGCTGGGTTTTGCTACACTCCATGAATTTCTGTAAAAAAAGAAAAAGCCTCACAAACGTAATGTTTGCAAGGCTTCTGTTTGCTCCCCCTTCAGGACTTGAACCTGAGACCCTCTGATTAACAGTCAGATGCTCTAACCAACTGAGCTAAGGAGGAATTTTAAAGCGGTGCAAAGATACAGAATACTTAAAAATATACAATTTTTTTTTTTTTTTTTTAACAATCTATAAAAAATAATAATAATTAGGTTAAAAATTTTTCATTTTCAAATTTTTATTATCTTTGTCTAACTTTTGAAAGTGGAAAGATTTGATTGATTGCAACCACTAAAAAAATATGCTAAACCAATATCTTTTTTTAGATTATCAATCAATCCTACCATTTTTCTAATTTTCTAAATCATTTTTTAAACTTAAATTTTTAAAAGAAATGGGATATTTATTTACGTCAGAATCGGTTTCTGAAGGACATCCGGATAAAGTAGCCGATCAGATTTCAGACGCATTAGTAGATGCATTTGTAGCGCAAGACCCTGAATCAAAAGTTGCCTGCGAAACCTTAGTTACAACAGGACTAACCGTATTAAGCGGTGAAGTAAAAACCTCTGCCTATGTTGATGTTCAGGAAATTGCCAGGAGAGTGATTAAAAAAATTGGTTATACCAAAGCTGAATACAAATTTGACTGTGATTCATGCGGTGTAATTTCTTCTATTCATGGTCAATCACCGGATATTAACCGCGGTGTTGAAAGAAAAAAAGAAGAAGACCAAGGCGCCGGCGATCAGGGTATGATGTTTGGTTATGCAAGCATTGAAAGCGATAACTATATGCCATTGGCTATAAATCTCGCCCACTTACTCCTGATAGAACTTGCTAAAATAAGAAGAGAAGAAAAACAAATGAAGTATTTGCGCCCGGATTCAAAATCACAGGTGACCATTGAATATGATGATAAGAATAAACCTGTAAGAATCCATACTATTGTTATTTCTACCCAGCATGATGAATTTGACAAAGACGAACCTATGCTGAAAAAGATCAAGGAAGATGTTAAGAATATTTTAATACCGAGAGTAAAAAAACAATTATCTGCAAGGGTACAGAAATTATTCGACAGCAAATTAATTCTTCATGTGAATCCTACCGGAAAATTTGTGATTGGGGGTCCTCACGGCGATACAGGCTTGACCGGAAGAAAAATTATTGTAGATACTTATGGCGGTAAAGGCGCTCACGGCGGCGGAGCATTTTCAGGAAAAGACAGCTCAAAAGTGGATCGTTCAGCAGCTTATGCTACTCGTCATATTGCCAAGAACCTCGTAGCGGCAGGTGTTGCAGATGAAGCACTCGTTCAGGTTGCTTACGCCATTGGTGTTGCACAGCCGGTTGGTCTATATGTCAATACGTATGGAACTTCAAAATTAAAAATTTCCGATGGTGATATTTCTCAAAAATTGATGAAAATATTTGATATGAGACCTTATGCTATTGTGAAACGTTTCGGTCTGAAAAATCCTATCAATGAAGAAACTGCCGCTTACGGACACATGGGACGCGAGCCTTTCAAAAAGAAAGTAAAAATATGTGTGAATGGGAAAGAACAGTTGAAAGAGATTGAATTCTTTGCATGGGAAAAGCTGGATTATGTTGCCAAGATCAAAAAAGAATTCGGAATAAAATAATTTCCAGATTATTTCTTTTGATATTTTTTGTCAATGAAAAATAAAAAAATTCATAAGGCAGTCAAGGGCTCAGTACGTGAAGAATTTATTAAACAAGGTGGCAGAGACGGTCGTTATAAGACGAAAGTCGTTCCTGACAAAAAGAAAAAATATAATCGGAAGAACCCAAAAACTATTGAAGACAGCGATTGAAACCTGAAAACAAAAAAGCCTTTACCAATTTTGGTAAGGGCTTTCATAATTTTAAAAAAACGATATTAAAATTTACTCTGATTTTTTTGATCTCAACAGCAACATTTCATTGACCACCACTTCGGTAATATAACGTTTGTTACCTTCTTTGTCATCGTACGAGCGGTTTACAAGCCTGCCTTCAATAGCGACTTCATTCCCTTTTTTCAGTAATTTGCCGGCTATGGCAGCTACATTGTTCCATGCCACCAGATTGTGCCATTGGGTTGAAGAAGCTTTCTTTCCGGTTGCATCTTTATAAACTTCGGTGGTTGCAAGGGAGAAACGTGCGACCTGTTTTCCTTCGCCAAAACTTTTGATTTCCGGATCATTTCCTAAGTTACCGACTAGGTAAACTCTGTTTTTCATTGTGTTCATAATTTTACTTTTTTTTATTAATACTTAATTTTTTCATTTGCGAGCAAAACAAATTTGTTGATGCAAAGTAAAAACCACCGTGAAATATTATTCGGGTTCTAATTAATTATTGTCGAAATTAGTCGTTTGTAAACGTTTAAAAACGGATAGATTCTGTCTGCTTTTTTACAAAAGTTGCAAAGGAATAAAGAGAGTCAAGATACCTTCTTAAAATAAAAAATGTTTAATAAAATGTAGTCTTTATTTTTATGAAAAACTTTAATCAAAGGAATTCTTTAGGCTCTGCTTTATGGTTGGTTATTAAAAACAGCATTAAAAATCGTCTTCCTTTTCATTTAGTTTTTTCCAGAGTATATCTTTTAAGGTCACAAGACCATAGCCGGTGATTGAAGATATAAAAATATAAGGAACATTGGGTAAGTTTTTTTTCATTTCTTCCATTAGTTCATCATCAATCATATCACTTTTGGTGAGAGCTAAAATCCTTGATTTATGAATTAATTCAGGGTTGTATTGATTTAATTCATAAAGCAAAATATTATATTCCTTTTTAATATCGTCCGTATCAACCGGAATTATAAAAAGAAGCAGAGAGTTTCTTTCAATATGTCTTAAAAAACGTAGTCCTAAACCTTTCCCTTGTGAAGCTCCTTGTATGATGCCCGGAATATCAGCCACGACAAATGATTTATACCCACGATAGCTGACAATACCAAGATTAGGGACAAGAGTAGTAAAAGGATAATCAGCAATTTCAGGTTTGGCGGCAGTAATTACTGATAGTAATGTTGATTTGCCTGCATTTGGAAATCCCACTAAACCAACATCAGCAAGAATTTTCAATTCGAGCACTTTCCATGCTTCTTTTCCAGGTTCGCCGGGTTGCGAATACCGCGGAGCCTGATTGGTTGAGGTTTTAAAATGATCATTACCAAGCCCGCCTCGACCACCATCCAGCAGAATTTTTGTTTCTCCGTCTTCAGTAATTTCAAAATCAACTTCACCGGTTTCGGCATCACGTGCCACTGTGCCTAAAGGAACTTCGATGATCATATCATTTCCATCTGCACCGTGCATCCTGCTCTTTCCACCGCCTTCACCATCCCCGGCAATAACATGTTTATGATATTTTAAATGTAATAATGTCCATAATTGTTTATTTCCTTTGAGGTAAATATGACCTCCTCGGCCGCCGTCACCGCCGTCTGGACCGCCTCTGGGAATAAACTTCTCTCTTAAAAAATGAGATGAACCTGCTCCGCCTTTACCCGAGCGACAACAAATCTTTACATAATCAACAAAATTTCCGTTTTCCACAATTTATAGGTTATTTGCACAAAGATATTACAATTTATATTACCTTATTCTAAGATGTTAACGGCGATATGATAACTATGAAAGTGGTTTATCATTCTTGAATAAGTTCAGGACGACCATTTCTCAATGAGAATGAAAAGTATTTAAGATTACTTCTATGCAATGATAAATATTTGCTTTACTTTGAATTCAGTTGTACAACTTCTCCAAGTAATTTTTCTAATTGCTCCAAAGTAAAAGGTTTACCAAGAACATATTCAACCCCGTGTTGTTTTTTTTTAGCATCATCAATCTCTGCACCCCAGCCTGATACAACAGTAACTTTAGTTTTACCTTTACCTTTTTCATTGATTTTATCTGCAAGCTGCCATCCATTCATTACAGGCATTCCAATATCCGTAAATACAATATCATATATGTTTTTCTCAAGGTATTCCAATGCTTCTTTCCCGCTGCTTGCAGTATCCACATAATGACCGATCATTTTCAAAATTAATCCTGCATTCATCCGTATTAACTCATCATCCTCTACCCATAATACTTTTAAACTGCTTTTAATATCTGATAGATTTCCTTTTATCTCTTTTTCTATAATTTTTTCTTGTTCCTTTAAAAATGGAAATACTATTTCTATTGAAGTTCCTTTTCCGGGAGCTGTATTTAAAACTGAAATTTTTCCAGCGTGTTCATTTATTATACTGTAAACACCGCTCATTCCAAGTCCTCTGCCGACATCAAATCCTTTTGTTGTATAGAACGGTTGGAATATTCTTTCCCTGTTTTCTTCATTCATTCCAATCCCTGTATCGGTGAATATTACAAAAACACCATCTGTCTTTTCATCAATTTCTATCGTAAGGATACCACCATCAGGCATTGACTCAATACTATTCTTTATAATATTATAAAAAGCAGTTCTTAATTCTCCATCATTTCCTAAAATCTTCGGTACCTTATTATACCTCATTTTAAAGGAAAATAGGATTCCTTTTTTTTCTGCATCATCTTTCCACAATGGACGTGTTTGATTTATTACATCCGTGATGAGTGTATTTATATCTACCGGAAAATATTGATTTAGTTGATGTTTCTTTCCGCCAAAACGTTGTATCTGCTGAATTCTTTTGGCAGCATCACTTGCAGATGTTCTTATCGTTTTCAAGTATTCAATGGTATCTTCTGGTAAGTTGGGGTTCAGTAATGTTAGTTCCACAGACCCATATATTGATTGAAGAGAATTGTTAAAGTCATGAGCTATTGATGATGTCATTTCACCGATTGCACTTAACCGTTGGTTTTCTATCAGTGCTTTTTCAGCCTGCTTGCGATCCGTAATATCACGGGCAAAGCCACAGTTATACTCGCTGCCGCCAAAATTCACATACGTTGACACAACTTCGACCGGAAACTTGCTGCCGTCTTTTCTGTGATGGAGAGATTCATGGGAATAGAATCCGTTCTTTCGAAGGCAATCCCACACATGTTTCATAACCTCGTCCGTGGCCTGCGGATTAACCTCTTTCACCGTCTTGCCGATCAACTCTTCCTTAGTATAGCCAAGTGCTTTACAGCCGGTATCATTGACGTAAAAGAACTTATTGTCGGTATCCATCCAATAGGCACCATCATAGTGAATATCTATAGAATGTTTCAACAGTTTGAGTTGTTCCTCTGCCTGCCTTCGTGAAGTAACATCTGAAAAAGACCATACCCGTCCTTTCATCTCACCTTTTACAATCAGCGGTGCGGAACGACGTTCAAAGAACCGTCCGTCTTTGAAAGTCAGGGTATCATTAGTCAGTTCATCTGTTGAATAAAGCCGTTTCACTTCCTGCAGGAACTCTTCAGGATTGACTAACTGATCCAAAACAAATTTCAGCAAAACCTCATTATCACTGGATTCCAAAATAGTTTTTGGAATGTGCCATAAGTTGGTAAACCGATCATTAGTCTGAATCACCTTGCCTTGATTGTCAACCGCCAGAATTCCATCAGCAGTTGAACTCAAAATAGACTGTAATGAGGCTTCGCTTTTCTGCAAAGCTCGCTCTGAAAGTTTGCGTTCGGTGATGTCATGCGCCATTCCAGTCAAACCAATAATATTATTCTGGCTATCTCGCCAAGGCACTTTTGTCGTGAGGTAAAAATGCTGTGTGCCATCAGCCGCATAAAGTTCCTCCTCTATCGTTTCTATCTGTCCCGAATCCATAACACGCTGATCATCGGCATTAAATTTTGCAACTTCTTCAGGATGGGGATTAAAATCTGCTTTTGACCGTCCAAGCAACTGTTCGGGCGTCTTTCCGTTAAACCGATAGCCTTCCGGATTCATGAAGACGAACCGGTAATCCCGATCTTTTACAAAAATGACATCCTTAGAAGTCTCCGCAATAGAACGCAGCAACGATTCGCTTTCAGCCAACTCAATTTTTGATTTAAAAAGAGCAGCTTCATCCGAGATGGATTGCAGGGCTTGAGCCAGATTCTTTGCTGCGTTGCCTAATAACTCAATTTCTTCCTCATCAAAAGCATTGGGGCGCTCTGCCTTGACGGTAATTGCGCCAAAAAGTTGCTGGCCAGCCAGCAGAGGTACAGAGGCGATGGAGAGCGCACCATACTTCTCTACAGACTTTATCCATAGTGCAAAGCTGTGATCGTTTCGAATATCGTTGATAACGACGGTTCTGCGTTCGCGGATGGCGGTACCACAGGGTCCTTGCCCCGAAGGGCTATCATCCCAGGTAATCGGTGCAAGTTTTGAAGGATTCTCTTCTATACCGGCTTGCGCCACATTTATGACACGCTTAGACCCCTCCTCTGTTTGTCCAACCCATACCATCACATAGCCGCGCGTTTGAACAAGAATCTGACAAGCCTCCTGTAGCATGTTATGAGGATTTCTTTCATGGAGGATGATTTGTTGCATTTTCTGGATGGAGCATAAGACCTCGTTGAGATGTTGAATATGTGTTGCACTTTGCTGTAATTTTTCTTCAGCTTGAGCTTGCTGCAGACGTGAGCGAAAAGTTACGATCCCATACGACAGGTCATCAGCCAATTCGGTCAACAGTTTCGTTTCTTCCGTATTAAAAACATCTGAATCTGCGGAGTAAATATTCAGAGAGCCCAATACCTGTTCGTCTATTTTGAGCGGCAATACTATTGAAGCGGCATATCCGCGTTTGATTGCTTCAGCACGCCACGGGCTAAAATTAGGATTTGTTAAGATATTCCTGTTTATACACGTCTGTCCTGTGCGGATGGCAGTGCCTGTGGGTCCGCGCCCGCGTTCGGTGTCATCCCATCTGATATGGAGCGTTTCCAAATAACCTTTTTCATAGCCCGCTTGAGCTATGGGTCGTACACTCTTAGTTTCATCCTGTTCAGCATAACCGATCCATGCCAGCCTATAACCGCCAATTTCCGTCACAATTCGGCACACATTATTCATAAAATCCACTTCCCCTGTAGCATGTATCAGCGCCTGGTTGCAGCCTGAGACAGTACGTAGCGCCCGGTTCAGTCTTTGAGACTCTTGATCCGCTCGCTTACGCTCCGTGATATCATAGAAAACAGTAACGAATTGATCCTTCTTCGGTGAAAAAACGGATATATTAAAATATCTTTCCATTGGTTGAAAATAGGTTTCAAAGGAAAATGAATTTCCATATTGAGCTACCATACTATATTCTGAGATATACGGGGGACTTGCCATTCCATATAATATGCTTGCCAAAGAACCAATTGCTTTCTTTGATGAAATGCCTGTATGCCTTTCAAAAGTTCTGTTAACATTTAGAATACGATAATCAACCGGATTCCCTTTTTCATCGTAAAGCATCTCATGCAGAGCCACACCTTCAGTCATATTTTCAAATAATGAACGAAAACGCTCTTCACTTTCTTTTATTAAATTTTCCGCTTGTTTATGTTTAGTGATATCATGAGCAATCACTTGTATGCCGATTACTTCTCCATCCAAATTTTTTATTCTTGAATGATTAGAAAGAAACCAACAGCCACCGGAAGGCAATTGAATAAAATCTTCAAAATCAATACTCTTATCACTTTTTGCTGCTGTCTGAATACGTCGAATATAAATAGATCCGGCTTGTTCGCCAAAAACTTCTTTTAATGATTTTCCAATATAATCTTCTGATTTTCCATTGAGATGTTCAAGCGCCTTTTTATTAAACATGATTATTTTACCATCTAAACTATAAACCCCAACGCCAATACCGGAATTATCCATAAGTTGGTGATATATTTCTTCGTTTAGTTGTATTGTTTCTTTTGCCTTTTGGTGAAGGGTTTCGGCTTTTGATTTTGTATTTTTTTTCTTCATAATAGCCTCCTATCTATGATAATTTCACTTTTTCTTTTTTGTAAAAATAAATAAAAAATTAAAGATTTACAAATTAACATATCTTATTTTTAAAAATACAGCTGATTAATTTTAAGAAATTTAAATAATTTACCCCATTCTTTAAGCAGAAAATACGTAAAATGAAGGGCAGTAGAAAAAAAATATTTTTTTTAAAATAAGTTTCGTCTTGTGCAAAACGAAACTTCTATAAAAAATTTAATTGACAAAAAATATTGATATTATTTTACCTAATTTCTACTTTTTTTACTATTCGTCCTTCATTCCCTTGAATAATCAACAAATACAAACCTTTTGCATAATCGGAAACGTTGATTTCGATTACATCTGCACAGTTAATATTTTGCTGAAGTATAGGTCGTCCTGTCAGATCATAAAGAATTAACAGCCCTGGTGGAATATCACCTGTTTTAACAAACAGCTTATCGGAAGCAGGATTCGGATATATTAACACATCCTGAACAGTCAATTTATTATTGATTGACGTGATCATAGTTCCCGTAACATTTACCGTTGCTATATCAGAATTAATAGCTTTTCCGTCACTGACAATAAGCTTGAATACATAACTGCCTGCCGTAGTCAAACCGTTAACTGATAATTTTGAAGTATTTGCTCCTGTTAAAACAGCAGTTAACGGACCGCTTAACTGTTCCCATGTATACGATAACGTGTCCCCGTCTGTATCAGTGCTGGCAGAACCATCCAGAACCAAGTTGTCAATAGGTAAAATAATTGATTGGTCTCCTCCAGCATTGGCTACAGGCGGAGTATTAATCACCCCATAAACTATCAGTTCATAAATTGAATATCCCCAGACTGTGCCTCGCTGGGTACAATTTAATTTTACATAACGAGCGCTTTTTGTCGTTTTAAACGTATCTAAACCGGCATATCCGGCTGTAATAGTTTTAACAGTGTCCCATTTTACGCTATCAGATGATACCAATATCTGGTAATTCTTTGCATAAGCAGCTTCCCAGTTTATAATTATTTTTGTAAGATTATAATTATTTTCTAAATCAACCACCAAATATTGCGGATCGGCAAATTGCGAAGACCACCTTGTCGTTTCATTACCGTCAACAGCCTTACTACCGGCATAAGTAGAATCATTGTTCTGAACGGAAGACACTTTAACTGGTTTTTTATAAGCCAGATCATTTATTAAAAGATTGATTGAATTATCATATACTTCAAAAGTTCTGCTAAACGTATTATTTGTCTCAACCCATTCATCTATTGAATTATTTTTATCAACGACAGCGCCAATCAGGAATTTACCGCTATACGGCGCAATCCAGTTTGTTGTTGTAGATTCAATCAGCATTGCTTGTCCGGGTTGAATGGTTGCTGAAACATTATTGGCGACAGCAACTTCTGATGTATCAATTGTAAAAGATAAATTAAACCGATTACTGGGAGTTATTGAAGCATTTCCCTGATTTTTAACCAGTGCATAAAAAACTACTCTCTGTCCTGTTAATGGAAATCTTGGCATTGTGAATATCTGCGTAATTTTTAAATCAGGTTTGCCGGATGACGCGCTTAGATCAAGACTTCCTGATAACGGTAAATTATCAGAAGAACCACCCACTTTAACAACATAAGAATTTGGACTTACTTCATAACGTTTATCCGTCTCACTCCAGAAATAAAGTTCTTCTGATCCCAAAGTAAAGATGACCGTTTGCTTTTCACCGGGATTGAGTGTAATTCTATTAAATCCTTTTAATTCTTTTTTAGGCATCCAGAGAGCAGTCATATTATTTGTTAAATATAATTGAACCACTTCATCACCTAAAACTGATCCGGTATTCTGAACATCTACACTGACCTGAATTGGAGAACCTGCAGGAGCAGATGTCGGCGATATTTGCAAATTAGAATATTCAAATGTGGTATAACTCAACCCTGAACCAAAAGCAAATTCCGGAGTAAGAGAGTTTTGATCAAACCAACGGTAACCACAACCGTAATCATTCGTAAAATCATCATCCCAGGTCGGCAGCTGTCCGGTATTTTTTGGCATGGTTACAGGCATTCGTCCGCCGGGATTATAATCGCCAAACAATACATCTGCGACAGCGGTTCCAGCTTCCATTCCGGGATAAAAAGAATAAATTAACCCTTTGATATTATTGATGCAACTATCAATAGCACAAACGCCGCCGCTATGCAGAACAACAATAATATTTTTGTTGACAACAGCCAGCGCATTGATCAAATCCTGCTGCTTACCGGGTAATTCTACTAACCCTGATGCTCTGTCATTACCACAAATACTACCACTACAATAATTTTCTCCTTCCTGGGTCTCATCAAGACCGCCCACGAATATTACATAATCAGCCTGTTTAGCATACGTTCTTGCAGCTGCAAATCCACTGGTATCCGAGCTGTTTATCGCACATCCCTGTGTATAAACTACGTTTGAAGAACTTATTTTTGTTTCTATACCCTGTAAATCAGTAACAGAAAAAGGAGGAAAAGTTTCGCTGCTACCAAAACAATTCAGATTTCCAACATTGGCATTCGGGCCAATCACTGCAATTTTATTTATAGTTGATTTACTTAATGGAAGTATATTGTTTGCATTTTTTAATAATATAATCGATTCGCGTGCTGCATTAAGAGCCACTTGCTGGTGATCGGTAGAATTTTCCAAAGATGCATCTCCCGTCGGGTAATAATCCATCATGCCTGAAAGAATTTTTGTTCTAAGGACATTTGCAACGGCTGTATTCAAAATAGCCGTGGTTACTTGTCCGCCGGAAACAAGCGAAGGCAGATCATCTTGATAACTACTCGATCCCATACATACATCAGTGCCGGCGATGATTGAATTTTCAGAACTATTAACTGCGCCCCAATCCGAAACAACATAAAAAGGGAATCCCCATCTTTTTCGTAAAGTGGTATCAAGTAATACCGCATTTTCGGCACAATGTACCCCATTAATTAAATTATAAGCGTCCATGATACTAAAGCAAGCTCCTTCCTGCATAGCCGTTCGAAAATTATAGCCATAATGTTCCATCATCCATCGTTCTGTAAAAATTTCATTGCAGGTAGTCCTATACGCTTGCTTGCTCTCCACCTCAAAATGCTTTACCGTGGCTATCACAGGCGTAGTCTGAATACCTTTAGTAACTGCAGCTGCAATTTGTCCATTAAGAAAAGGATCTTCGCCGCCGCTTTCAGCAGAACGTCCTGCACGCGGATCACGGCATAAATCAATACAAGGACCCAATTGCTGGTTATAACCGTAAGCCCAGAATTCTTCTCCCATCGCTTGACCGACCTTTCGAATCATCGAAATATCCCAAGTGGAAGCCATCGCCATTCCAACCGGAAATGCAGTGGCTGTTTGACATCTCACACCATGCGGACCGTCACACATATTGAATCCGGGAATGCCTAAGGTGGTATTGGCAGGCGTTGTACCAAATGCATTATTTATTAATTGATTTATTTTATCCTGCGCTGACATTAAACTGATCAACGAATCAATCCTGTTATTCAACGATTGTGAGTAAAGTTGACTGATACCGCATAAAATGACCACAGCAAAACTGATAAGGTATTTTTTTAAATTCATAGTTTTAAAATTACATTAGCAATATTGTGAACTAATTTTTTATTTAAAATATAAACGACTATTCAAAAATGAAAAGGTTGCATAAGTGTCAATAACAAATCAAAATTATGATTATTATTTTGTTATTGCAAGAAATTTAATCAATGCGGAAAAATAAACCACAACAAAAAAGATTGGATGTGAAGCACCTATGCAAGTGATAGAACTTTATAATAAGATTATTGAAAATAAATTGGGTAAAGATGAAAAACAAAGGTTGAAAAATAGGGTTATGTTCTAAATAAAACAGCTATCTTTGCATCATGATAAAAACCCAAGATTTATTAGAGCAATTTAAATTGCTCAGTGCTACAGCACAATCAGAACTGCTTCAAAGTTTCAGAATTGAGTTTGAAGGCAAGGGAAAGCTATTAGAAGTAGCTCAATTAGAAAATATCACAAAAAAAGCCTGCCCTCATTGTGGCAATGGTCGTGTTCATAAACGTGGGAAGCAAAGTGGTGTTCAGATGTATAAATGTGCAGAGTGCATGAAATGGTTTAGCTCTACCACAGGAACGCCACTTTGGGATATCAAGAAAAAAGATAAATGGCAACAATATTTAAACTGCATGCAGCAAGGCATGTCCATAAAAAAAACAGCAAAAGAAATAGGTGTTAGCATACAAACATCATTTGATTGGCGGCACAAAATACTAAGTGTTCTAAATAAAGAAGTCCCTGAAAAACTAATAGGTAGAGTTGAGTGTGATGAACTGGAATTACCTTTGAGTAATAAAGGCGAAAGAAATTTAACACGTAAACCTCGTAAGCGTAGCAGCGATTTTATTAGAAACACCAAAACAAAAGAAGTAACAACTGTACAAGTCGTGTCGGCTATAGACGAAAACAATCAGACCTATTTTAAAGCCATTGAAACAAAACGAATAACAGCAAAACATTTAAATAAAACATTAGGTAAGAAATTAGATAAGAATGCAACGCTCATAACCGATAAGCATCCCTCTTATCTCCCGTTTGTAAAATCAAAATCGAGCATAAAACACAAAACAGTAAAATCAAATGAGCATGTTAATGAAGAA
>Ga0364900_10360_pt1 | contig 15161 bp, 8 predicted proteins | sample ExccelJu500002D3_FD_206974 | JGI IMG/M metagenome (GOLD analysis project Ga0364900, IMG submission 206974) | Enriched cells from Trout Bog Lake Hypolimnion, Wisconsin, USA - BchlTB.July09.5000.02.D3 | ecosystem: Environmental > Aquatic > Freshwater > Lake > Hypolimnion/Profundal zone | place: USA...
GAACTGCTCTGGAACAATCCAGGCTTGAGGAAGCGATCAGCATTTATGACAACATCAGGGAAGCAATAAAAACATTGTACCGATATCAAAGTCTGGATAATGCTCCTCTGAGTTGGCGCCAGGTCTCAAGTGTTATTAATGCGGGTTACAATCTTGACAGGTTGACCTATCTGGAATTGTTGCAGGAACTCATAAAGGAAATTGAAAAGAACCTTTCAGCGGGGACTGGAAGTCGGGAGATTGAAGCGAGGATATTTCTTTCCGGCAGTCTTATTCCTCCCGGCGATACCAAGCTTATTGATATCATTGAGCAATTAGGCGGCAGGATTGTCGGGGATGACTTGTGGTCAGGACTTAATTTCTTTCTCAACCTGAACATACAAGAGCCGACACCCTATAGTGTTGCAGATGCTTATCTCGATCGGGTACCGCATGGTTCTTTACCCTATCTCGATCTTGAGAGCGACGGCCGGCTCGCAAATTTGAAACATCAGATAAAAGAGTTTAATGCGGATGGAGTGGTTTACCACACTCTTCGTTATTGCGATGCATTTACCTTTAAAGCTGGTGAAACAAAGGATGTTCTGGGGAATGTGCCCTTTCTGGAGATTCATACAGAATATTCCGGGTCTGATTTTGAAGCCATTCGCACAAGGGTCGAAGCATTCATTGAAATGATCAAAAGCAAAAAAGAAATTGCTGAACTCGTATAAGTGTATAAGTAATAATAACTAAGAGAAATATTATGGCAATCACGGCACCATTCTCATATCCAGAATCGATAAAAGAAAAATTTACAGCAACACAGGGCCTGAAGTTCAAGGATGGCTCAACAGTCAGTTCTGCCGAGATCTGGGAGTTCATGACGAAAGAGGCGCCAACGCGCTTTCCGTACGCTTTTGATGCAGGAGCAAATAACATGGGGCGGTTTTCAGATGACGTCAATTTTCTTTCAGGTATTAAAAGGGGTTACTTGACGCTGACTTTGAAAGATCGTGTAATGAAAGAACATGCGGCCGGGACGCCGACGGTTCTTGTTCAGGGAGGTCAGGCCATGGACGCCTATTATGCAGCAGGGGGTCTCCCTGTGCGGCCGGGATTAGTCATGCAATGGGCTCGTAATATGCATGAAGGGCTGTCTCTTCGCCAGTCGGAAACACTTGGACTCAACATTCTGGAATCGGGGAGGCGCAAGATCAGTATTGATGCATGCAATCAGATTGCGGCGCACGCTGCCATTGATAACAAGGTAGTGCCGATCGATCTTATTGCTCCCTTTCTGTGCCTTCGCTGTTCAGATATGTCATTTCTGGTGGAAACGCATCGCAACAGGGAGCATGATATTCCTCGATATCTTGTTGATTATCCTGTTGATCACGAAAACAAGCCATGGGCGGCAGAGTACATTGCGACTGAATTGCGCGAACTTATTGCAAAGATCGCGGCTCTTTCTGGCAGAACTGTCACAGATGAGGTGATATTTGATGAAATCAGGCTGGAGAATCGAGGCCGCAGGATTGCTACCGAAATTGCCGATCTGTGGTGGGGTGCCGAAAATCCGCCCACGAACAGTACAGACTTTTTCGGAATTGCTTTTCTTGCCAACGATTTCCTTGGTGACCCTGTTGCATCAGTCGATCTGCTCGAGCAGAGCAAAATTGAGATCGAGGAGCGGATCCGCAATAACGTCAGAGGCTTTGGTGTTCCTGATCATGCTAAACGTCTCTATATCTGCGGCTCCTGCGTTGGGCCGAATGCTCATCATGCCCAGACTGCAGGAGCAATTTTTGTTGGACGTGATGACAGCTGGAGCTGCATTTCAGTTCCCGTTGAAGAAGAAGGAGATCCTTACCTCAATATTGCCAGGTCAATGCTTGCTTATCCTTATGAACAGCGCACCGAGAAACGGGCTGAATGGACAGCCGAACAGGTAAGACGTTCGCGTGCCGATGGTGTTATTTTTATGTACCAGTGGGGATGCAACTATCAGAGCGGAGTGGCACGAATGATTTCAGACATCGTCAAGGAGAAAGCTGGTGTAGTCACAACATTTGTTGAGGTTGGGGAATTAGGACGTTCAGAGGCTACTGAACAATCTACAAACCGCGTTGAGGCATTTATAGAAATGGTATAAGCTCTGCCGGCGCTGATATAACTCTTCCGCAGGACGCCTTTTACAGGGTTTTCCGGAAGAGAGATTCAAAAGTTGGATAACAAAGTTATTCGGAAATTAAAAATCCGGTTATTTAAGTCTTAAGGCAATGATCAAAAATCTTTTACACCGGTTTGCGTTGAGGGATAAACTTCTGGCATTTATTGTTCCTCTTCTGGTGCTTACCCTATGGCAGGGAGCACTCTCTTTGCATTTATTTTCAGAACTTATTCTGATTCCTCCGTTAACGTTGGTCAGCACCTTTTTTGAACTGGTCGGTTCGGGTGATTTGACCAACAACATTATTGCCAGTCTGCAAAGAGTCATGGAAGGTTTTTTGCTTGGAGGGTCCTTAGGGTTTATAATCGGGGTTGTAACGGGATTATCTCCCTTTATGAACAGAGTCCTGACGCCATTGATAAAGGCTCTTCAGCAGGTTCCTGAGTTTGCATGGATGCCTTTGATCATATTGTTGTTTGGCATTGATGAACTTGCCAAAATCGTGTTTGTCTCCATAGGGGCGTTTTACCCAATGCTCTTTAATACGTATCTGGGGGTAAGTGGTGTGCCGAAAAAATATCAGGAATTAGCATGGGTGTTTGATTATAGACGGTTTCGATATCTGACAAAGCTTATCATTCCGAGCGCCCTGCCTTCTATCATTACAGGTATTCGTCTCAGTCTCGGGTTGTCCTGGATGTTCGTTGTCGGAGCAGAGCTTTTTGGTGCTGATTCAGGGCTTGGTTATATGATGACATGGGGTCGTCAGCTTTTCCAGATCGATATTGTTATGGTTGGACTGTTTGTTATTGGGGCCATCGGTCTTGCCATGAATTCATTGCTTCTCTTCATTGAAAAACGCCTGTTAAGCTGGCGCGTTTCTTTTGACGGGAGGACATCATGAAGAAGAAGCTGATCACAAAGCAGACTAAAGCCAGACTCAGCAGTTTTATTTTTCCCATTCTGCTGCTTCTTTTATGGCAATTTATTTCTTCAGCCGGGTATGCCTCTTCAGCGGTTGTTCCCTCACCGCACAAGGTTCTGAAGACATTCCAGATTCTATTAACCCAACAGACCTTTTTTCGCAATATTACCGCCAGTTTAGAGCGGGTCATGATTGGTTTTTTGATTGGCTCATCGACTGGTTTTTTGTTTGGGCTGCTTATGGGATTGTCAAGAACTGCAGAAAAGATTTTTGCTCCTTCTTTTCATACTGTACGCCAGGTTCCGATGATAGGCTGGATTCCGTTAATTGTCATGTGGTTTGGAATGACTGAACTGCCGCGCATCCTTATTATCTCCATTGCTGCTTGTTATCCCATAACCCTCAATACGTTTGCTGGAGTACGGAGTGTGCCCAGAGAGTACCTTGAGCTTGCTTCCGTCTATGGGTTCAATCAGCTTAAACTGATCAGGCGGGTTATTCTGCCGGCGGCGTTGCCTTCCATCATAACGGGCTTGACTCTAAGCCTTGGAATGTCTTGGGCGATTTTGATGGCAGCTGAAATATTCATACAGACACAATACGGTATTGGTACGCAGATTCAGATGGGGCGTCAGGGATTTAATATGCCTTTGGTTGTTACCGGAATTTTAACGGTAGGACTGCTTGGGTTTGTCATGACGATGATGATAGAGAAAGTAGCCCGAATCGTTGATCGAGGAAGGGCGATCGGTAATGAAACTTAAATTCAAGGAAGATTACAATGTCCGTCGAGAAAGGTACTCTTGAGATCAAAAACCTCAGCAAAAGCTTTAAAGTTGATAATAATCTTTTGCCGATACTGAATAATATCAACATAAAATTTCCTGCAGGGGCTTTTATATCAATTATTGGTGGCAGTGGTTGCGGAAAGACAACCCTGCTTCGCATCATGTTAGGTCTTGATACAAATTATGAGGGTGAAGCCTTGATGGATGGTGAACGGATAGAGGGCCCTGGGTCAAACCGTGGAATTGTATTTCAGGATCATCGGCTTCTTCCCTGGCTAACGGTTGAAGAGAATGTTGCGTTCGGTCTCGACAAGCTTAACCGCAAGGCAAAGAAACTTGTTGTAGACGAACATATTAAGCTGGTTGGTCTCAGCGGATTTGAGAGTGCTTATCCTTCTCAACTTTCAGGTGGAATGGCCCAGCGGGTTGCTATCGCCAGAGCTTTGGCGAACAAACCTGAAATACTTCTGCTGGACGAACCTCTCGGATCACTGGATGCTCTCACAAGAATACATATGCAGAAAGAACTTGAGCGGTTATGGCTTCTTGAAAAGATTACCATGGTCATGGTTACGCATGATGTAGATGAAGCGATATACCTGAGTGACAAAGTGGTTATAATGTCTTCCCGCCCGGGAGTCATCAAAAAAATAATCGACGTACCGTCTTCAAGGCCCCGCGACAGGGCAAGTTCTGAATTCATGCAGATAAAAGCCGAGATATTGAAAGAGTTCCATCTTGGAACGGAATATCCATTTGCCTATGCGATCTGACCTTTGAAGTTGCATATCCTTGTTAATGCTTGTTAATTGATAAACTTATGGAATAGGGGTATGGAGAATATTTTCAGACTGAGTTCTTATGTAAAACCGTATTGGAAACATTCGTTTGCCTCTCTTCTTTTGTTGACAGCAGTTGTTGCAATGGATTTAAGCATTCCCCGTTTAGTTCAGAAAATCATCGATCAGGGCATTCATCAGCATAACCAGCAGCTGGTTGTTAATACTGGCTTGCTTATGCTTGGCATTACCTTGATTAGTGTTCTTTTTGCGGTCAGTTCACATATTTTATCGGTTCGAGTCGGTGAAAGTGTGGCTCGTGATATTCGTGAAGCCCTGTTTTTAAAAATTCAATCATTTTCATTCGGAAATATTGACCGTCTTAATACCGGCCAGCTTATGGTTCGTCTTTCCAGCGATATTTCAGCTGTGCAGCGTGTTGCTCAGTTTTCGTTGCGGATTGGTACGCGCTCCTTTTTACTGTTGATCGGCAGTCTTGTTCTGATGATCAGAACAAGTATTCCTCTCTCACTCGCTATGCTTCCGTTACTTCTGATAACCTCTTTGGTTATAATATTTTTTGTGTTGAAAATGGAGCCCCTGTGGCGTTCTGTCCAGCAGCAGCTCGATCGCCTCAATACAGTGCTGCAGGAAAATATTGCAGGTATTCGCCTGATCAAGGCTTTTGTAAGGGGGGACTTTGAGTTCTTGCGGTTTAATAAGGCTAATCAGGCGTTTACAAGTGACTCTATCAGCGTTATGAAATTTATGGCCAGTATGCCGCCGATGTTGACGATGTGTATTAACACAGGTATGGTTCTCGTGATTTGGGTTGGCGGGTTCAATGCTGTTCGTGGAGAGCTTACGATTGGGCAGGTTGTTGCGTTTACGAATTATCTGCTCACAACAATGGCTCCGATGATCTTTATGGCAAATCTGACCAATGTCTGGGCCGCCGGTATTGCATCATCAAAGCGCGTTGTTGAAGTGCTTGATATTATCCCTGACATTCAGGACAATGTTGTTGCAAAAGAGATGCAGGAACATACGCAGGGAAGAATTGTTTTCGAAAATGTTTCTTTCCGTTATAGTAATGCAAGCGAAGCACCTCTTCTGGATGATATCAGTGTTGTCGTTGAACCGGGCAGAACTCTTGCTATTCTCGGTGCAACAGGAGCAGGTAAGTCCACGCTGGTTAATCTCATTCCAAGGTTTTATGATGTTTCTTCCGGCCGAATACTGATTGATGGGATTGATATCAGAGAGGTGACACAGGACTCCCTGCTTCGAAAAATTTCAATTGTTCCCCAGGAAACTATTCTGTTTTCGGGTACTGTCCTTGACAATATTAGATATGGCGTACCCAATGCAAGTCATGAACAAGTTATTGAATCGGCAAAAGCTGCACAGGCTCATGAGTTTATTCTCAATTTGCAGCATGGATATGATACAAGAGTTGAAGAACGTGGTGTTAATCTTTCCGGAGGTCAGAAACAGCGTATTGCAATTGCTCGGGCGTTGCTTGCATCCCGTCAGATTTTGATTTTTGATGACAGCACAAGCGCGGTTGATATTGACACTGAAACGAAAATACAGGATGCACTTCATTCCGATAGTAGAAAATGCACAATGATTGTTGTCGCTCAGCGCATAAGTTCTGTACTGAACGCCGACAAGATCATGGTGCTTGACAAAGGCCGCATTGTTGGAGAAGGTCGCCATGCGTTGCTTATCGAGAGCTGTAAAGTTTATCGCGAAATTTTCGATTCACAGTTGGGTTGTGATACGTCATCTGATAACGTCAATAGGTTATTGGCCAGAGGGGTGTTATCATGAGTCGATACCAGTATAATGGGCATGACAACCACAAACATATAGGTATTGGTAATCCTGTTCAACCCGGAAGAATTGAAAAGCCGAAAAACTCAGCTGCCGCTGTTCAGCGATTGGTTCGATATCTCTCTCCTTTCAGATCGAAATTGATCGGAGTTGCCTTGTTAGTGGTTCTCTATTCTCTGCTCGGCTTGACCGGACCTTACCTTATCGGGCTTGCAATAGATCGCTTCATGGTCAAAAAAGATATTGCAGGGCTTGAAAGAATAGCGTTGCTGATGCTTTTGGTGTATCTGATCTGTAACCTGTTTCAGTTGATTGCAGGCTGGATTATGGCAAAGGTCTCTCAAACTGCCCTGAAGCAGTTGAGCGGAGATCTCTTTACGCACATACAAACCCTGCCTGTCAGTTATTTTGATCATCATTCGTCAGGGAGTCTGATGAGCAGGCTGACGAACGATACTGATGCAATCAATCAGGCGATCTCTCAGAATGTTACCTCCCTGGTTGCCAGTGTTCTTTCTCTGGTTGGCATCATGGTGGCTATGTTTCTGCTGAACTTCTGGCTGGCTTTAAGCGCTCTGCTTGTTATTCCAGTCATGCTCTGGTTTACGCAGTTTGTTGCACGTAATACACGCAAAGGGTTCCGTGACCTTCAAAAACAGCTTGGTGAAATGTATGGTGTCATGGAAGAGTCTATCAGTGGACTCAAAGTAATCAAGGCATTCCGGCGTCATGCAGAGGTGATTGAGCGGTTTCAGAGTCAGAATGATAAGGTTTTTAAGGCTGCAGTCTATGCTAACAGTTACGCAATGATGCTCATGCCGTTAACGAACGTTCTTGGAAACCTTTTTGTCATTGTCATTGCATTTGTTGGTGGATGGATAGCACTCAAAGGCATGGTTACTGTCGGGGTTATTGCAACATTTATTATCTATGGACAGAATTTTATTCAGCCCCTTCGCCAGCTTGCGAATATGTATAACATCATTCAGGCAGCGCTTGCAGGGAGCGAAAGAATATTTGAAATTCTTGATCTCCCATCGGAGGTTGATGCAGCCGATGCAACTGTTCCATCAACTGTTCCCGGAACAATACGTTTCGATCATGTGAGGTTCGGCTATCAGAAGGGTATGTCCGTGGTCAAAGATATGACATTCGATGCTGCACCTGGCAAAACCATTGCTTTGGTTGGCCCGACAGGTGCCGGAAAAACCACGATCATCAATCTTCTGACCCGTTTTTATGAGGTAAGCAGTGGTGTTATCACTATAGCCGGAAAGGATATCCGTGATTACAGCAAAGCTGACTTGCGTCGGAAGATTGGACTGGTATTGCAGGATACATTTTTATTTTCCGGAACAGTGCTTGAAAATATCCGTTTTGGTCGACTCGATGCGACTGATAGTGAGTGTCATCAAGCAGCAAAACTTGCTGAAGCAGATGAGTTTATCCGCCAGCTTCCCGAGGGGTATACTACCATCCTGTCAGAACGCGCAGGCAATCTCAGCCAGGGGCAGCGTCAGTTGCTTGCAATAACCAGAGTTATTCTTGCAAACCCGGATATCTTGATACTCGACGAAGCAACCAGCAGCGTCGATACCCGCACCGAACTCAGGATTCAGAAGGCTTTATTGACACTGATGAAAGGAAGGACAAGCTTTGTTATCGCCCATCGTCTCAGTACCATCCGCGAAGCCGATCTTGTGCTTGTCATCGATAAAGGCACCATAGCTGAAAAGGGAACACATCACGAACTTCTTGATCAGCAGGGGATGTATTATGATCTCTACATGAGCCAGTTCAAAGGGTTGGCCATTTAGGCTTCTGCTCAATCCTTTTTCCAATGATATTTTTTAAATAAACTCACAAATAGATATATTGGATGTATTTTATTGCAAATAAAGCTGTATTATTTACTGAAAGTCCTTAATGATTCCTTAAGATGCTGGATGCATAGCACCGTACATGGAACCCCCGAACGATCATTACGACAGTCCGTGGAAAGAAGCCATTGAGCACTATTTTCAAGAGTTTATGACCTTTTATTTTCCTGATGCTTACCGCAGTGTCGACTGGTCAAAAGAACACATATTTCTCGACCAGGAGCTGCGGGCTGTAGTGCAGGATGCCGAGTTAGGCACCCGTTTTGTCGACAAGTTAGTCCGTGTAACAGAGCTCAGCGGCAGCGAAAGCTGGATTTACATCCACGTCGAAGTGCAAGGCACAAGACAGACGGAATTTTCCAAAAGGATGTTTGTCTACAACTACCGGATTTTCGACCGATACGAAAAACCAGTAGCAAGTCTGGCGGTGCTGGCCGATCAACACAAACACTGGAAACCGACCTCTTATGGTTACAACGTTCTGGGTTGCAGGCTCACCTTGGATTTTCCCGTAGCCAAACTGACCGATTACGACGAAAAACTCGATGAACTCCTTGCTTCGGAAAACGCATTTGGTTTAATTACAGCAGCACATATCCTGACCAGGAAAACCCGAAAGAAACATCAGGAGCGCTATGAAGCCAAACTCCGTTTGATAAAAATACTCTATCAACGGCACTGGGATAAACAACGCGTCATCAACTTGCTTACCGTAGTTGATTGGTTAATGACACTTCCCGCTTGGCTGGACACAAAAGTCTGGCAAGAAATCGAAACAATTGAGAAGCATAAAAACATGAAATACATTACCAGCATAGAAAGAATCGGCATAGCCAAAGGCAGAGTGGAAGGTCGCGTAGAAGGTGAATCCAAGCTTCTGAAAAGACAACTTGAACGTCGCTTTGGCGCATTACCGGCCTGGGCAATAGAGTTGTTAAGCAATGCCAATGAACCGTCATTAGAAGCTTGGGGTGAGGCTATCCTCACTGCCCAGACCCTGGAAGCAGTTTTCAACTCTGAAGCCTCCCATTAAAAGCACAAACCTGATTACCCATTACCCTATCACGTTCCTTTCCATCTCTTATCTCAGCAATAAATAGAGGTTCCCATTATCTTTATGATGAAAGGGAAAAATAAAGTAATGGTAACTATATTAAGGCATTATCGATAGCGCCTGATTTCTGTATAGACTTACCGGTCGGAAAAGGTGCTTGGCATAGAACTGTTTATAATATTTATCTGCCAATCCTATGTCTTTCCAGGCCATCCTGACGAAATACAGAAAAGATTCATTCTCCGAGCGTGATAAAGGTGACCGCTTTGAGCGGTTGATGCAGGCCTATCTGAAAACCGACCCAAAGTATGCCTATCTCTTCAAAAAGGTGTGGCTGTGGAATGAATTCCCTGGGCGGGGCGATTTTGGTGGTGGTGATACCGGGATCGATTTGATTGCCTTGACCTTGGATGGCAACTATTGGGCAATTCAGTGTAAATGTTTTCAGGAAAGTGCTGCCATCGATAAACCGGCTGTTGATTCTTTTCTCTCAACATCAAGCAGGGAGTTCAAGGATGAAAACCTGCAGACAACAAGCTTTGCGCAACGGCTCTGGATTTCAACGACCAATAAATGGGGGCTGAATGCAACCGAAGCCATAAAAAATCAGAGCCCGCCTGTTATCCGGCTCAACCTCTTCGAGCTGCAGGAATCAGCGGTTGATTGGCAGAAATTAGATCAGGGTATACACGGCGAAGCATCACGAACGCCAAAAAAAACACTGAGGCCGCATCAGCAGGAGGCCTTGGATAAAACGCATGAGCATTTCAAAACGGCAGACAGGGGTAAGCTCATTATGGCTTGTGGTACAGGGAAAACGTTCAACTCCCTGCGCATAGCTGAACATGAAACCAATGGTAAGGGTCTTATCCTCTTTTTGGTTCCCTCAATTGCCTTGCTTGGTCAGACACTGCGAGAGTGGTCGTCCGATGCCAATGAGCCGATTAATGCTGTTTGTATCTGTTCGGACAGTGAAGTGTCGCGCAAAAAAAGCAGGAACGAAGATAGTGACTCATACAGCATCGTGGATTTGGCGTTACCTGCATCCACTGATGTCAGCTCAATTCTCCGCCAGTTCAAGCATATAGAGGCCAATGGACACGCTGGCTTGACCGTCGTTTTCTCTACCTACCAATCCATTGGAGTGATTGCCCGTGCGCAAGCTGAACTTCTGAAGTCAAATAAGAGCGACGGGGAGTTTGATCTTATTATATGCGATGAAGCTCATAGAACCACAGGAGTAACGTTGTCGGGTGAAGATGAATCTGCATTTACGAAAGTTCACGACAACAATTTCCTCAAAGGGAAAAAGCGGCTCTATATGACCGCAACCCCAAGGCTGTATAGTGATGACACCAAAAGCAAGGCTGCACAAGCCGATGCCATTCTTTGCTCAATGGATGATACCAGGTTATTTGGTGAGGAAATCTACCGTATTGGTTTTGGTGAGGCAGTAGAAAGGGATCTACTCAGTGATTACAAAGTGCTCATTCTGACGTTGAATGAAAACGATGTTCCGCCAGCGGTGCAGAAGATGATAACCGATAACGAAAGTGAAATCAACACTGACGATGCCTCCAAACTTATTGGCTGCATCAATGCCCTCTCGAAGCAAATCCTTGGGGATGCTGGTGTTATCAAAGCCAGCGATCCGGAACCTATGAAACGGGCTGTTGCCTTTTGCCAAAGCATTGCTGTATCAAAAAAAATAACAGCCACCTACAACACTGCTTCCGACGCTTACCTCAATTCATTGCCTGAAAAAAGCCAGGAGCGGATGGTTTCGCTCTCTTCGCGGCATATTGATGGCACTATGACGGCTCCCCAGCGGGATGAATTGCTCTCGTGGTTGAAGGCTGACACCGATTACAATGAGTGCCGCGTTCTCACCAATGTGAGGTGTTTAAGCGAAGGAGTTGATGTTCCCTCATTGGATGCTGTTATGTTCCTCTCTGCCCGGAACTCACAGGTCGATGTCGTTCAGTCGGTTGGTCGTGTCATGCGAAAAGCACCGGGTAAAAAATACGGCTACATCATCATCTCTGTTGTTGTTCCTTCTGATGTCGAGGCTGACAAAGCTCTTGACGATAACGAACGCTACAAAGTGGTCTGGACAGTTTTGAACGCTCTTCGAGCTCACGACGACCGATTCAATGCCACAGTCAATAAAATAGAACTCAACCGCAAACGTCCTGAACAGATTTTAGTAGGCAGACCAGCCTGTTCATGGGAAGATGGGCAGCACATCGTAGCAGACCCTGGCGTTGCGTATGGAACTGATCAGGAGATCAGTCAACAGCTTGCTATGCAATTTGAACAATTGCAGCATGTCGTTTTTGCCCGTATGGTGCAGAAGGTTGGTGACCGTCGCTATTGGGAGCAGTGGGCCAACAATGTTGCGGAAATTGCTCAACGGCAGGGTGAAAGGATCAATCGCCTGATTCAAGCTGATGGAGAGCACAACAAGGCATTTCAGGAGTTTCTCTGCGGTCTGCAGAAAAACATCAACCCATCAATCACCCGGCAGGAAGCGGTTGAAATGTTGTCGCAGCACATCATTACCAAACCGGTCTTTGAAGCGCTTTTCAAGGGATACTCCTTTGTCCAGAACAATCCCATATCGGTCTCCATGCAGAAAATGCTCGACCTGCTGGAGGCACAAACCATCCAGGAGGATACCGACACCCTGAACAAGTTCTATGAATCCGTAAGGATGCGGGCAGCTGATATCGACAACGCCGCTGGCAAACAGCGCATTATTATTGAGCTGTATGACAAGTTCTTTAAAACGGCTTTCCCAAAGATGGTGGAAAAGCTTGGCATTGTCTATACACCGGTTGAGCTGGTTGATTTCATCATCCACTCTGTTAATGATGTACTCAAACAGGAGTTTGACCGTACCCTTTCTGACGAGAACATCCACATCCTCGACCCCTTTACCGGCACTGGCACCTTTATTACTCGCCTCCTGCAAAGCGGTCTGATTGACCGGAAAGACCTCGAACGGAAATACCAGCAGGAGATTCATGCCAACGAGATTGTGCTGCTTGCCTATTACATCGCAGCAGTCAATATTGAGAACGCCTACCACGATATGATGGGCGACACAACAACCTACAAAGCTTTTGAAGGCATCTGCCTGACCGACACCTTTCAGCTTGGTGAGACGGATGAAAGCGCCGTACTCTTTTCTGATATGTTTCCGCAAAACTCCGAACGGGTATCGGCGCAGAAGAAAACGCCACTGCGAGTGATTATCGGTAATCCGCCTTACTCCGTCGGGCAGAAGTCGGCCAATGACAATGCCCAGAACCAGAGTTACCGGAAACTTGATGGCCGGATAGCTGCCACCTATGCCGATGCAACCGATGCAACAAATAAAAACTCTCTTTACAATTCGTACATCAAAGCTTTTCGATGGAGTGCTGATAGACTGGATGGTGAAAATGGAGGAATTGTTTGTTTTGTAACTGACGGTGGATGGATAGATAATAATTCTCATGAAGGTTTTCGCAAATGCCTGGAAAAGGAGTTTTCAAGCATCTATGTTTTCAATTTGAGGGGCAATGCAAGAACACAGGGAGAGCTGAGAAGAAAAGAGGCTGGAAACGTTTTTGGTGGTGGTTCCCGTACCCCTATTGCCATTACCCTGCTGGTGAAAAACCCTGAAAAAGCTGCAGATAAAGCCACCATCCATTATGTCGACATCGGGGATTACCTGAATCGGGAAGAGAAGCTTGGCATCATCAGCAAATACCATTCTGTTAGCAATCCAGCAATGCCCTGGCAGATATTACAACCTAACGAACATGGGGATTGGCTGAATCAGAGGAATGATTTGTTTGAGATGTTTATTCCGATAAACTCAGACAAGAAATTTGAGTTAAAAACGAAATCTTTCTTTGTACTCAATTCAAGAGGAAATGAAACAGGAAGAGATGCTTGGGTATATAATTCTTCAAAAAGGGAACTCGAAGCAAATATGCAGCGCAGTGTTGCATTTTTCAATAATCAGGTAGTGGAGTACATCGAAGCAAAAAAAGAAAATTTATACTTGAAAGCAGAAGATTTTATTGATACCGACGCTCAAAAAATAAGTTGGTCAAGCAGTCTGATTCCTAATGTCGAACGTGGCAATGTCGCCGATTTCCAGCCTGAAAAAATACTTTTGAGCACCTACCGGCCATTTTTCAAGCAATATCTGTACTTCGGCGATAAAATGATTCACAGACGAGGGCAGATGCAGGAATTTTTCCCCACTCCGGCAATTAAGAATTTAATCATTTGTATTTCTGGGATAGGCGCAAGTAAAAACTTTTCAATCCTTATTACTGATTGCATTCCAGATATACAGCTTCAATTTAATGGTCAATGCTTTCCCCTCTACTACTACGAAGAGAGCCAGAAATCAAGTCCGACACTCTTTGATGCAGGTAGTGAGAATGAGTTTATCCGCAGAGATGGTGTTTCAGACTTCATACTCGAAAGAGCACAGAAGATGTACGGCAATCGCGTCACAAAGGAAGATATCTTCTACTACGTCTACGGCATACTCCACAGCCCTGAATACCGCACCCGTTTTGCCAACGACCTGAAAAAGATGCTCCCACGCATCCCGCTTGTCGATGAATTACGGGAATTCTGGTTATTCAGCAAAGCTGGCCGAGAGCTGGCAGAACTGCACATCAACTATGAAACAGTTCCACCTTATGATGGTGTAACCGTCATAGGTACCGAAAAAGGGCTGTTCAATGTCGATAAAATGCGCTTTCCGAAGAAAGGCCAGAAGGATACTATTCTTTACAACGGCTACATCACCATATCGAACATTCCTGACAAGGCCTATGACTACGTTGTGAACGGCAAAAGCGCTATAGAATGGATCATGGAGCGCTATCAGATCACGACCCATAAAGAGAGCGGGATAACCAATGACCCGAACGACTGGGCCAAAGAGGTTGGTAATCCTCGTTATATTCTTGATCTGCTTCTGAGTGTGATTAATGTGAGTGTGAAGACTGTGGGGATTGTTGAGGCGTTGCCGGAGTTGAAGTTCCTTTAAGAAGTTGCTATAGGATAAGAACAATATGGTTAATGTTGCTTTTTTTATTGTCATAACGACACAAACCCCATTTATTCTATTTTGTGAGTAAGGTTTTGACAGAACAAAAACAACTATATGAATGAATAATATTTAAATATTATTATTTTTTTTGTAATATTAAGTAGCTATAAAAAGCATAGCGCTATAACTAAGATACCCATGTTGAAGCTGACGAGCTTTAACTTTCCAGTTATCATACCGGTGGGGCTTAGGATTTGGGTGCTAGTGCGCCCGAACGGTCCCTGACTTTGTCTTTCATCGGTCGGGGACCTGTATTTTTCTTCTTTAGTTCCGTAGCATTTTAAAAATACTACTATGAACTTTTCTATTCAATATCCTTTAGCTGATTTACGTCCAATTTCCGATTTGCAGAGTTTTCTTTTAAGAAAACCAAGTTGGTCTTCAGCAATGAGGAAGAACAGACATTTTGTTCATAAATTTGGAACTATAAAGAGAAGAAATAATGGCGGACTTCTTCTTCTTGGGGGAGGTGAAGATAAGATATGTGAGGCAAGGCGCGCAATCCGCTTCACTAAAAGTCCTTTATTTCAAGACAAACCATCTGGGTTATCAATCAATTTAAAATCATTTCGTCGTTTTTTTTATGATAATAAATTGTTGGCCAAATTTGAATTATTAT
>Ga0364900_10369_pt1 | contig 14810 bp, 8 predicted proteins | sample ExccelJu500002D3_FD_206974 | JGI IMG/M metagenome (GOLD analysis project Ga0364900, IMG submission 206974) | Enriched cells from Trout Bog Lake Hypolimnion, Wisconsin, USA - BchlTB.July09.5000.02.D3 | ecosystem: Environmental > Aquatic > Freshwater > Lake > Hypolimnion/Profundal zone | place: USA...
CACCGGCCAGATTGTAGCACTCATAGAACGCCCCATCTCCGATGTTGGTGACGCTGGCAGGAATCGTGACGCTGGTCAGGTTGGAGCAACCAGAGAACGCCTCATTGCCGATGCTGGTCACGTTGGTTCCGATGGTGATACTTGTCAGATTGACGCAGCTATCAAAGGCGAAGTCTCCAACACATGTGACACCGGACGAGATTATTGCATTCGTCAGGCTGTAGCATCCGGCAAACGCTAAAAAGCCTATGTTGGTGACACTGTTGGGAATCGTGATGCTGGTTATGTGGGTGCCGTCGTTAAAAAAAGCCCAAGCATTGATACTGGTGACCGGCAGACCGTAGATCGTGGCAGGAATGACAACTACGCCACCGGTGCCAGTGTATCCAGTAATGTTGATCGTGCTATTGTCAGGGCATACATAAAGAAAATTGGGGAATGGCAACGGATAGGCTGGTAGTTCACCATACGTCGAACCCCAACCCGTGGTTCCGGGCATGTAGTAGACCGTCGCCGAATTATTAGCGAACACATACAAGCCGCCAAGAGCGGGGGCATTGCCTTGGAAATAGATGCTAGTCAAGCTGGTGCAAACATCGAATGCATAATCCCCAATGTTGGTTACATTGCTACCGATGGCGATGTTGGTCATGCCGGTACACTCATAGAACGCCGCGTATCCGATAGCAATGACACTGTTCGGAATTATCACATTGGCCAGAGCGGCACAGGATTGAAAGGCCTCGTTTCCGATGCTGGTGACGTTGGTGCCGATGGTGACGTTGGTCAGACTGGCACAGGATTGGAAGGTTGAAGTCCCGATGCCGGTAACACCGCTGCCGATTGTCACGTTGGATAGACTGGAGCAACCATCGAACGCTTGGTTCCCAATGTTGGTGACGCTGTTCGGGATCGTCACGTTGGCCAGACTGGCACAGGATTGAAAGGCCGAAGACCCGATGCTGGTGACATTGGTGCTGATGGTGACATTGGTCAGATTGGTACAGGATTGGAAGGTTGAAGTTCCGATGCTGGTCACGCCATTACCTATCGCCACGATGGAGAGGCTGGAACAATTATAGAATGCTTGGTTCCCAATGTTGGTGGTGCTGTTTGGAATCGTTACGTTGGTCAGGCTGGTACACGACTGAAAAGCCGAAGCCCCAATGCTGGTGACGTTTGTGCCGATCATTACGCTGGACAGACTGGTACAGAACCAAAAGGCTTCAGCCCCGATGCTGATAACGCTGTTCGGAATCGTTATGCAAGTTAGGCGTCTGCAAGTCGAGAATGCTACTGTCCCGATGCCGATCACATTGGTACCAATCGTTACGTTGGTCAGGTTGGGGCATTCATCGAACGCTTCGATCCCAATGTTCGTGATGCTGTTGGGAATCGTGACACTGGTCATGGAGCGACCCGTAAATGCTGCGCTACCGATGTTGGTGATCGGCAGGCCATTGGTTGTGCTGGGAATGATCACTATACTGGCAGTGCCTGTGTATCTCGTGATCGTAAGCGTATTGTCAGGATTGGTCGTGTACGTATATTGGGCTTGCACCACAGCAGGCAAAGCCAGCATGGCCGCAAATGCCGAAAACAACCCCAGTTGTGCGATCCTCGTCATCAAAATCCTCTGTTGCAAACGAACCCACACCCCATACGAATATCATGCGCCTTCTCGCAAAAGACACAAGCGCGGCACGAGATCAACGCCACAGTGTGCAAGGTCAGAACGGCGAACAAAATGACTGGAAACCAGCGGTGCATCAGGGTCAGTTTGGCGGAGCAAAAGCACCCGTCACGGGTTTCTTTCGTTGGAATGCGCACTCTTCTTGCCGGCATTGGCTTTTCTGCCAATCCTACCCACTATTCCATTGATAAATCTGGACAGGCACCGTTCTTCAAAAAATGCAGAAAACAAGACGATCAAGATCGAACACACAATCTTCCAAAGCATGGAAAACGATAAACAGGACCACAGACCCCAAAGAATGCATCCAGAAACGGTCAAGGCAACAAGAATGTTAGCTACAAGGAAACGATTCACGGTTTTCACTCCTCTATCGGGATAGAATTAGGAAAGACAATAGTTCTAAGTGGTAACCACGGTGTGAAGAATGGATTCTCCATCGGAATTGGCACGCGGACATTGGTACCTTTGCCAGCCAACCCCCAACCAACAAACGGAACGTTCTTTAGAAATGGACCAGGCGTCGGTGTTGTTCCTGCATAAACGCCTGGCCCCGCCACACCGGAACGAGAAGCACGGATTACTCCTGCATCTAGCATTCCTGTAGCCTTTTCTTCCGTTGTAAAATGGAATGCATACGCATTGCCAAGGTTTGAACCTGCATCAAAATGCTTCATAAGGGCATGTGCTTCGCTGGCCGTGTTTCCTTGTGCCCGTAAGATTTTATATTCAAGATAGCGGACATTGCTTGCCGCACCTACTGGATCGTTTCTTGCTGCCATTCCTGCCGTGCCTGCCTCCAATCCCTCTCCTGCAATTGCCTTGACCCCCAGAACCAGCCCAAGCGTTTTTCCGACAGCCCCTGACCAATATCCGGCCCGCTCCAATGTGCTGTAACTGGGGTCCATACCCCTACGAACATCCGTGATCGGCGTGAGCGAGTCCACTGCCGCTTGTCCAGCCTCGCGGGCAAGAATTGCCGATCCCTTAGCGGCACCGTTTGCAGCGATAACACCTACTGCATGCTGGCTCAAATTGTAGTCCGTAAATGCCGGATCGAGAGTTGCGCTAGAGTTCAACGCCCACTTGACCATTTCACCCGAAAAGGTCAATGTAGGACTACCTGTTTGCGCAATGTACTGATCCACTTGGTTGGCCAGCCACTGGAGGGCAAAACCTTCTCCAAGCAGCCCCAACGCATCCACGTTGTTGACCGGATCATTTCCGCAAAACGCCGTCAGGTTGATTCCGCCTGACTCCTCTATCGGATCATTCGTCTGCCACTTGCCGCAACGCGGGTCATAATACCGATGCCCGTAGTACAAAAACCCGGTCTCCGGATCGCGATACTTGGAATGGAACCCGAACGGACACGAATGGGCGTACGGACCGTCACGGGAAATCAAATCACCAAATGGGGTGTATTCATACGTGGCCACGACGGTGGGCGTCGCAAGGGTCAGATTGTTTGTGACCGCAGCCACCAGCGCGACAACCGTTCCCACCTGATCGCACACGGGCAGGAGGATGTTGGTGACGCCCGGTTGCTGGTTCCGGGACACCACTTCCGTGATCGCCACCAGTCCGCCGATCCCACCGGACTCCTGCCCCCACGCACCGCCCCGCATGCCGGACAAATCCACACCCCAGGTGTAGTCGCGGGTGACCGTGCCCACGCTGTTGGAGGAGATTTCGCGGATCAGGCTCCATCGGTCGTAGATGTACTGGTGGACGCTGGAAACCCGCCAGGCTCCGTTGGTCCAGATGGAGACCGTCTTCCGGGCGCGGCGGCTGTCGGGATAGTAGTCGTAAACCGACTGCAGGCGGGGATTGCCGACATGGTCGGTCACGCGGCGCAGCAGGTTGCGGGCGTCGTACAGATATTCGGAAAGGCTGTCGCTGACGGTCGTTCCGGCCAGCGAGGTCTGGATGCTCTCAGGGCAGGCGGGCAGCCTGAGCGGCACGACCGCTTCGGCGTAGTTCTCCGTGTTCGATCCCGTTGAAACCACCGCTCCCACCACGAGGGTTGTGGCGCAGGCCGCGGAACCGGATGTCAACGGGATCGAAGCGACGAACCGCGTGCCTTGACGGGTTGTGGGAATGCCGTTGACCATGACCCGGGCGTTGGTCGAGGCCACGCCAACCAGATCGACGGCGTTCCATGTCCGCACAATCTGGAAGTTGAAGCCGTTGGCCGTAAAGCTGTCCCGTCCCTCCCCGGAGGGACCGACACGGCCACCCTGAATCATGTTGCCCGACCCGTCATAGGCATACGCGTAACTGCGCGTTTCATCGATGGTGTTGTTGGGGAGGACATGGGCCGAGGAGAGAAGCTGGTTGGTGGTGTCATAGGCGATGATGCGCGACGAACCGTCCTCACGCGTGATGCCCGTGATGAGGTTTGTGCCGGGGTCGCGGGAGAAGGCAAAGGATGCGACGGGCGCGCCATTGGGCAGCAACCAGGCGATCCCGGTGCGCACGCCCAGAGATTCGTTCCAGGTGTTCGAGACGGTCAAGGCTGACGCGCCGTTCACGGCGACGGTCATGAGCGCGGCGCTGTTGCCGGATGTCCAGCCGTAGGCGGCGTTGATGGCCCCGTCCGCGATGCCTGCGGTCCGGCCGGCGGCGTCATAGCTGACAGCCAGGTTGCGCCCAGACCCGCCTGCAAACGCCGGTCCGGAGGCGGAGAACCCCAACGGCAGGCCACTGGCGGAATTCTGCGGCAGGCTCAGGGTGTAGTTGGGGACCACGCCATTGCCCGCGACCTGTACGCCTTGCAGGGAGCCGTCAATGCCGCAGGTGTAGCTTTCCGAGATGCCGCCCGCCACGCTTGCGGAGAGCGCATGGCCCATGCGGTCACAGGAGGTGTTGATGGTTTCAAGCGTGCCGTTGGTGGCGGCATCCAGCGTGTTGATCAGATCGCCCGCGACGTTGTACTGACACTGGAGGGTGCCGCCGTCGCCACGGGTGAGCGTGTCGAGCTGGCCGTTGGGCTTCCAAGTGTAGGAGGCGACAACCACGCCGTTGACCTTCTTGTCCGCAAGGCGGCCGGTATAGGGGTCGCGATCCCAGGAGGTGACGCTGGCCTGGCCGTTCTGCGAGGTGGTCAGGGATTGAAGCCTCCCTTGGGAATCCCATGTGTAGTAGACCGTGGGGGAGCCGGATTGCGAAATCTGGTAGGGAAGCCCGTTCTCGTAATATTGGCATGAAAACACTTTGCCGTTACCGGTGATCAAGGTGGGCAAATCCGTGCCGGGCAGGTACTGGATGCTGATGCAACTGCCGCCCGACGCGGTGGCGTCGTGCGTCGTCAACAGTCCAGCCAGGTTGTAGGTGTCGATGAAACTTCCGGATGATGTGCTGCCTTGGACGCTTAACCCGCCGGGGTCGGGGGTGATGGTGGCCGATGTGTTGAGTCCATTCTGGGAGTCGAGGAGCGAGTAGCTTGTGAGACCGAGCGGACCGAAGGCGGCGTGGATGGTTGAGTTGTTCGGAAGCGACGCGCTCACGGAGTATGTGCCGGGGCCGGTGAGTGAAGCCTGCGCTGTGGCTGTTCGTCCGGCATAGGTCGAGGAGGCACTCCAGCCATCGTAGGAACAGGTGGTCGATGCAAGCGTCGTCGGAGTTGCCGATCCCACGGTCGGATAGACATTGGCGGAGCGGGTCTCGCTCAAGCCTCCGACGGAAAGCTGAAAACTGGCCATGCGATCATTGGCCGGGTCAAGCGTGGTGAAATCGCCCCCAAGCTTGGCTCCGGCCTGCTGGATGACGACAACCGGATCATAGTTGCGAATGCTCGTGATGCCGCTTGCATCGGTCAGTATCTTTGGGCGAAAGGCGGTGTCGTAGGTGATCGATGCAGGACTGGCGACGCCGGCCTGCTGGATGCCGGCGGGGAGATTCAGGGAGTTGAAAGTCACGACGGTCTGTTCGTTGAGGGGCGCATCGTCAAAGGTTAGAGCCGTGATGGTTTCGTTCAGGTTGCCGCCCTGGACAGACCATGTGTTGCCCACACACTTCGGCGCGCCCGGACCGTAAACGGCCTTGAGACTGCCGTCCGCGTAGTGTTGCTCGGTCACGGTTCCCAGTCCGCCGGGAGGCGTGATCTGGACACTCCAACTGCCATCGGAGGCGAATGATGAATAAGCCCAGGTCGTGGCGCCGAGCGGGTCTGTATAGAGAAGCGGACGGCCCATCAGATCATGCACGGAATGTGTGGCGCGGGTGACTCCGCCTTGAACGGTGGTGATCGTGGTGTCAAGTCCGAGCGCATCGGCGGTGATGGTTGTCGTGCGGATGCTATCGGAGATAGACCTCACGCGACCCAGCGCGTCATAGGCGATGGTGGCCGTGGTGCCATCCCGCCGGGTCACCTGTTGCGGTCCCCAGATGCAGTAGCTGCTGGCGCTTTCGGTAGTGCCGTCCGAATAGGACGTGACCAACGGTCGGCAAAGAGAATCGAAGGAGATCGTGGTGGATGAGAAGTTCGTCGCGGTGTTTTGAGAATTGTCGGTTTTCGTTGCGACCACGCTGCTCGGATAACCGTAGATGTTGCGCGTACGGGTCACCGTCAACCCCGAAGGATCACTCCATGTTTCGATGATATCATTGGCTGGATCGTAGCACTCAGTCCACTCTCCATAATTGGCTGGATCGTAATTCTCACTCCAACCTCCTTCGGAACCACTGTAGGAATACGTCGCATTCGTTATCGACAGCTCTGAGAGAATATCCAAGCCCAGGGTATTTGGATGGTCCGGATCAACTCCACACGCTCGATTTAACCACACAGAAGGACTCGATGGATCTCCCCACGGTGCCGTGGCAGGCAGGCAATACTGAAAAAGACACGATTGGGAGACATAGGGATATGGATATCCTTCTCCACGACAAACGTCTGTCAATATCTGTGCCACGAGTTGGTTGTTCAGCAGGCATTGGGTTGTCCGAGGCGGTTCAAATGGGTTGAGTGGTTCAGGACCACCATCGTTTTGCGTGTCCACCGGCGCATAGGACCATGTGGTTTGAGCCGAGAGGCCGCGCCACGTTCCTGTGGCAGAAGTTGGCCAGCCATATGTGGGCTCGTAGCCGTAGGTGGTTGTCACGCCATTGGGCGCGGTGTAGGACTGCACACTGGCCCAGGCTGGAAAACCGTTCTGGTAGCGGTTTTGAACAAATGAATCGTAACTCCAGGCTTCCTGGGATGTCTGCGAAGCGGCCGTCACGGTCCGCGCGGCGAGCCGTTCCTGAGCATTATAGGTGTAGGCAACCTGCCATGAGCCGCCGTCCGTGGTGTTATACGTGATCTGGCTCGACTGTGCGGCACTAGACTGTCCGGAGGAGGAAGGCTGGAAACTCGAAAGGGTTTCACCCCCCCAGCCATGGGTGATGCTGGAGGAACCGATGGTGAAGCCCGTATTTTCCGTGCCGTCCCCTGTTTTGCTCAGCCCAAGAACATGCCCGTTTGCGTCGAATGCGGGGGTGACCGTAACATTCTCTGCGCTGGATTGGGCTGTAAATGTCAGGCTGGAAATGAATACGTCAGAGTAAGCGATGTCAACCGTTCGGTCGGCGTCGAGGCCAGAGTTCGGAAGAAAATTTTCCAGAGAAGAAGCGACCCAATGCGTTTGACCGCCGATACGTGCCGGCATCAATTCGTGGCCAGCAAAGTACTCAATCCCCGTCTGCCGCCACCAGTCAGAAAAGCCAAAGACATTAAAAGCATCAGGCGAATTCAGCCACCACCAGTGGTACCCTCTCCAACAGTTGTACACAAAGCTTCCATCGACTCTGCCGATAACAACGGGGCCGTCGTTGGGCCAAGGAGCGACATTATTATAAAATTGATGATAGATGCCGTCGGCAAACCGGAGCGTGAAGGTTCCGCCGCCATTGTCATCAAGCACATAGGTGCGGTTGGCATCCGGACTGATCGGATAGCCTGATGTCGAAAAGGTTCCGTTGGCGGGGTTCCATGGGAAGTCGAACACTACCAGACGCCCGGTGGGACGCAGCACGGAAACACGTCTAACAGTGTTTTGCTGGCCGACCTCGATGATCCGGGTGCGCGTGTTGCAGGCTGCGCCAATCAGCCAACCACAGCCAGGGGGGATATTCCCTGGTATCATAGTACCCATAGATGACCAAAACGCCCCCCAGTCATCACTCACCGCCCAATGCCATGGCAATCCTTGGCCACGCCCCATATTCAACTCGATGTGAATGGTCAGTCCATCTTGGGTCAGAGGATCGGTTGTCAGCGGAATATGGACGTACGGCTGATTGTAGTCGGGCAGGAAACAGGCCGAACCATACGGTTCAAGAGAATCGTAGGGCCCGTGCAAGACATTGACGATGCCGTCCAGATCGCTATCTGGTGGCAGAGACTGAGCCGAACTGGAATCGGGAGGTGGAGACACCGTTGGGAACTGCCAATTCAGCACCCAGAAACCACCACCCACCGACCATCCCTCATTGTCGGTTGGTTGTGTGTCGTGATATGGAATACTGTCGTCGGCATCGTAATCCGTGTTGGTCGAGTCAGGGGCGGAGGATGTGATTAGCGCGCCTTGGGATGCAAAATAATTTGTTGAGAGGTTTGAGACAAAAGCGGGCCCCTCGGTGACCCAAGAACCGCCACAGGTGGAACCCTTAAGATAAAGTCTGCGGCCTGATAAAATGTTTGTTGAACAGTTGCTTCCCATATGAATGCCAGCTACCCCCCTGGCAAGATTTAAAGAACCATCCTGAGGGGAGCAAGAACACATTGCGTATGGCCAACCAGAGTAAGGTTGAGGAGAATTTTGATTTAATGTAAACCAATTCGTTCCGCCCCATGACAAAAGGGTGCCAGCAGATGTTGCCGATTTTTTCGTTATCTGTAATGCGTTGATCGCAGTCACGAGTTGCGTCTGGACGGATCGGTCGCAAACATCCCAACTCGAAAGGACTGAGTAATTCCAGTTTGAAAATCCGCAATAGACATGCAAGTCTGATGCCGTCCATGTTGGCAAGTTGGCTCCGGCGTTTGGATTCGCCGCCAACCAAGCAGAAAAACATCCATTGCCATCCGCGTTCGTCTGGACGACATAAGCCCCGCATACATTGTCGATGGCTGCGGCAAGATTGGCATAGTCCTGATAGGGAAACACAAATGTAGGCACGGGTACGCTGTTCGTAGTCACTCCAGCACTCAAATAACGCTGGCAAACGGCCTGATAGCAAGCCCCGATATGGTTTGTCAGTGCCGTAAAGTCAGGGTCTGATGGCCATTGCGAGATGCCATAGGGGTCGCTTGCGGACACCTGACCAAACGCCTGACCGACGATAAGCATCAACCCGACCACCAGCATGGCCAGCATCCGGGTGCAACGGCATCGTGAATTTTCGATTGTACGGTTGATGTTGTTCATGGCTGCACCTCCCGCTGGCAGGGCGATGTCACGCGGAAAGACAGACTTGCGCTTGAAAGAGCGGTTGAGAACTTGTGCGGAGTTCCGCCGAGCAGGTATTTGAGCAGGTTGGACACGCCGTCGCCGAATGGGTCCTGCGACGCCACGGACGGATCAAGGGGGTTGAGGCCGTTGATGATGGCCCAGCCGTCAGGAATGCCATCCCCGGTGGTGGACCATGCGCCGGGCGTGGTGCCATAGATCAGGATTTTGCGGTCATCGGGAACGCCGTAGCCATCGCTGTCGATGTCGGCATTGCCAACCCGGAAAAAGACGGTCGGGCAGGAAGAGGAAAGCTGAACATAGAACGTGCCAGAATTCGTGGGAGTTGTGGTCATCAGCGTCCATGGGAATATATGATACGCACCGATAGACACAGGCGTCAGGTTGGTGGCGCTGAAAACATCAACACGACAACTCACGCTATCCGGCAAATGGATGCCCAGATTGGCAACGCCGTTTGAGATGCTGATGTCGGTAAAAACAAACAATGTTGGATCAGGCGGCGGTGGCGCCGAGTCTTGCGGAGCGGGTTCGCTCAATGACATGGCCTCTGCCGTGACAGACATGGCCATGGCGGCGGCATGCCCTCTTCTCACAGTCTGGCCCGTTTGCGACAGCACCGTATTGATGGCATACTCCATCACGTCATCCAGAGGCATGAGGAGATAGGTGCATTGCAGGCGAGCGCGATTGTAAAGAATACGTTCCTCACGATACTGCAAAGCCCGTCGCATTTGCTGTGTTGGAGCTTTTGAAATATCAGCCTTCAATTGGTCCAACGTATCCCCGCCTTTCTCAGCCTGGCGATAAAGCTCTTCTCCTATTGCATTGTAAAAGACCAGCTCACGCGTGTGGACATCTTCGCCGACAATCAGGCGATAGACATAGGTGTGGTGCTGATAAGGCTCAGCGATGAGGCCTGAAACCACCTGCTCTGGGAAACCCGTGGGATCAAAAACGCGGAAACGCGCACTGGAAAACGGAAAATTGGTGACAGTAACAGGGGCGTTTTCGGAAAGGCTCCGGCAGAAATGATAGTCCCCAATCAAACGTTCGAAGGTCGTGTAGCAACTCCATGGGGTCAAGAGACTGCCTTCATAGATCTCAATGCGATTGAGCTCCTGATTTGAGACTCGCGAGTTTTGGATTTGATCGGACCTGTCGGAAACCGTTTGCGCACGGAGCCACAACGATCCGCCCAGAAACATGGCAGCCAGGACGAATGCGGTCTTTCGACAAAACGCAGAAAAGCACATATTTTCAAAGCGAAAACGCAGCATAGAAGCACCCCTTGCGTCGCGCTGCCTCTGGCCTGTCCACAAAAGATGGGACGTGCATACTCACGTCCCCCTACAGGCACTGGCATGCCCCACAAGGAACGCTTTCAGCACGCCCCAATCGGGGCGTGCTTCTTGCGCTATCCTTGTGTGAAACTGCCAGTTTCGTAGGAGACAGCGACCGAAGCTACGCAAAATCAGTTTTTCGAATCAGATTCTTTTGCGCGGAAAACTCCGCACGGTTGGTTCCTCATGAATGTCTGGGCAAAACCCCAGCACGAATATCAAGCCCAAGCATTGCCGGAATGTTGACGCGAAACCGGTCGGGATTCAAGAGCGAAATGTCGCGGTAACGAAAAACATACACGGAGGTTGTTTTCACGAAAGATTAACTTTGACCATGGCTACGCGCAATCAACCCGCCTTTACAACGATCCGCGACCGGTTTTTCCACGTCTTGGGCCTCAGAACAGCCGTCCCAGATACGGTGCCACCAGCGTGATCACCGCGCCTGCGATGAAGCCTGCCGCGATGGCCTTGCCGCTGGTGACAGCCGCCTGCCGTTCCAGAATGCGGATGCGTGTTTCGTGATCGGCATGCTGGGGGGCCTTGGAGCACCCGTTTAAAATCACGGTGTCCAGCTTGCCCTCGACGCGCAGCAGCCAGTCTTTGATTCCGAATCCCGTGGCAGATGGGCTCATGTTAAAAATCTCCCGTGATCGGTCGGCGTCAATCAGCCAGCAGCGGGTCCGTGGGCGGCATCCCGGCTGCGCCCACGACGGTCCATGGGTCCAGGCCGCCCATCTTGTCCGCGATCCTGCGCCAGATGGAGTTGGGCGTCGTCAGTTCGTTCGTGTTGTGCCGCACATCGCGCGTGTCGAATAGTCCGCCCGCCAATAAGGTTCGGCAGACATGCGTGGAGCAGACGGTCTTGCCCGGCCCGGTTGTCACCGGCGTGTCGAACGTTTCAGCGCCCAGCAGTTCGATGATTTCCAGATACGAGTAGGTTTCCAGTCCCTCGCATTTCTGGGCGAACGCGAACGCCAACAAAAAGTTCTCCTCCGTGTAGTTGAACACGTCCGGATCGAGCGGAACCACCACCACGCGGCCACCCACGATGGCCGCCTCGTCGCGCAGCTTGCTCATGGGGTTGTGCGTCACGCCGGTGCCGACGACGGCCTCCGACATGTATTTGGGCTGCCCGAGCGGTTCGAAGATCAGGCCGATGTGAGGCCAGATTCCGTCCGTCACCTGATTGATCGGACCGCACCACCACTCGGCGAGGTCCGCGAAGAACACATTCACGCGAGACTGGCTTATGCTCATGGATCGGCTCCTGAATGCGCCGGGCGGCGCGTTTCATGGTTAATTGGGGATGACGGGGACGGTGGTTGTGGGCGAGATGTCCTTGGGCGAGCAGAGGGTCGCGGCCTGACTAAATGCCGCCGTGCTGCCCGCGCGCAGGGTGCAGTTGGTGCTCAGGCGCAGATCCGCCGTAGCCAGACCGGGCGGCGCGTTGCTGGCCGCAACCAGCAGCCGCAGGGCGTCGTTGCCGACGTAATTGGCCTGAGTAATCGAGTTGCACCCCACGCACCATCCCAGAAAAACACACATCAACAAAAAAGCCGCTGCCTTGACCAGGCTGCGATTGACGGTGTAGCCCATGGCACCGAGCAGGCCGACCACCAACCCGGCGATTTTTGGCCAGTCACCGGTCGTCGGGATCAACCCGCTGGCGATCACCAGCCCGACACATGTGGCGGCAGCCGACAACCAGAACTCACTCGTTTTGTAGCCGGGCTTGATTACGGGCGGGGTAGGGGTTGCCACCGTTGCGACCGGTGTTGCCGGCATTGCCGGTGCTGGCGTCGTGGTTGCATCACTCATGGGATCGTCTCTCTTTTCTGCCGGTTGTTGTTTTCCGGCGCGTGTTGTGCGGTTAAAAACAGGACTACTGGTGCACCGGCGCATGGGTTGCGGCACCATGGACGCGCAACTGGGCATTGCTAAAAAGGGGATTCCAGACAACATTGGTGCCCACCGCATGCGGCACGCTGTTGGTGAATACAAACCGGTGACCGCTGCCTACCACGTCGCCCAGCAAGCCGTTAAAAATGCTCAACGCCGCGCGATTGGTCAGCGCCCCGACATTCCCGGCGGCTGTGACGATCACGCTGCCGTCGGACATGTAGCTCGTGAACTGCGTGGGCGTCTGGTTGGTGTCGATGTCGATCACGAACCGGCGCAGCGTGGCGTTGGTGTAAACCACGGGGACATTCTGCATCACCCGGTTCGTCACGACCGACGTGGTGACATTCGTAACCACGATGGACTGGACCCGCAGCACGCTTCCGGTAACCGGCGGCGTCACAATTGTGGGCGGCGGCGTGAACGGAGCGTTGGTCTGCGCGATGGCGCAGAAAGCGGACAGCGCAAGCGTGGTGATGATCAGCTTTTTCATGGCGTCTGTTTCCTTGTGTTAATGGTGGAGTGAGTTGGTGTAAGCAAAAATCGCGGCGGCGATCATGTTGGAAACCTCAAGGCTGGTTGGGACAACACACGAAGCCAAACCGGGCATTTTCACGTAATCCAACGTTATCGAATATTCATCACCTGCAAAGGTGAAGGTAAAAGGAAATGCGTTTTGCCACGGTCCTGTAAAAGCATTGTCTGATGCTATCCAATGGGCAGGATTTGAATCGTAGATTAAGGTCAGATGTCCCGGACGATAAGGAGAAGCCCATCCAGTATTGTTAAACAGGTAGTATATTCCTCCGTACGGGGCAGCAAATTGCCACATGCAGTTGGTGTCTCCAAACCCCGATCCGTTATAAATAGACCCCACGGGCATTTGGCTTTGAAAGTCGGGAGAGACCGCCGTTACCACAAGTTGCAAAGAACTGTTGGTTAGAATTGAATTGAACTGCCTCAAATCGCCATTCGTCAAACAGAGAGAAGCTTTTCCGTCAGGCTGTTGCATCTGCACAAGGGCGAGGTTTGCTGTTGCCTGAGCATTGCCAGCCGCCGCGATACCTGTTTGCGCATCGGTCTCAGTTTGAGTTGCCAGAGAAGCCACAGGAGCCAAAAGACCATCTACCAGATTTGTTGTGTCGTAATACGTAGGCACAAGGAACCAAGTTGGATTCAACACATAACCCTGATAGTCATTATCCAGATTGTCCCACGCAACAGGGCCAGACGAGCCACCCTGACACGGGTTGTCAATCACATCATTGCCATACGATGCATAATTGATTGTCAGGGATGGGCTTCCTGTGACTTCCCAAGGCGGAGAAAAATTCCAGGTGCCAGCCCCGTATTGAGTACTTGTCCAATCATCAGCCCAAGCCTGTGCTCCATATTCTCCGTTGTGCCCAGGAGTCGGAACCGCCAATTGAGTCAAAAACACATCGGGAAGCCCCACCGAGGCTGAAATCGAGAAACTCAACCCACTATCTGCCAAAGAAACGTAATACTGCTCCAAGGCCGTGTATTGCGGCGTCCACGGGATTTCGTAGGAGACATTCCCGTACGGGTCAACCGTTATGACAGGGGTGACATTGTCCTGCTCCCAATATTGACCCACATACGATGCACTGGAATTATCAGACTGCACCGGATAAAAATAGTTCCCATTGGGGTCTGTTTCTTCCACGCCGGAACTCTGCCAGTTATAACCGCTCCACTGACAAGACGGCTGGCTGTCCGGACCTATATCAACAAAGGAGTCACCAGAGGGCAACCCGCTCCAATTCTCCATTGCCGACCAGTCATAGGTGTTGCTCGATGTCACCACCCACGCATACGGACCATAGGCATATCCACCGTAATTAGGGACTTGGTTTGTGTTCACGCTGCCATCCGCATTGAGAATCACCTGCCACCAATACGCATACACGGTGACAGGATTAACCCAAGCCACCGTAGAGTTCAGGGGGACAGCCTGCACAGGCCCAGCAATGTAATCCATGCCATACAGGGTTTGTCCGTAGAGTGTCAGGCCGTTGGGCGCTTGCAGCCCGGAATCGAATGCCTGACGCGACGCGGTTTCGGTTGCGGTGACGGCATGGACATAGTTGCTGCCAGCAGTCGCCAAGCCCCACGCGCGCAGTAGTCTCGGTTTGCAGCGCAGCCAGCGCGATCAGGTCTTGCTCCTGCGTGACGACACGATCCGTCGAGCGCAGGCTGCCGAAGTTTGTGGTCTGGCCGTGCGCCAGCAGGGCGACGGTGACGAGGATGACGACAATTGTGTGACGGCAAATCATGGCAATAATGTCTCCTGAAGCAGGCGCACGCAGGCCGCCAGTTCGTCGTAAGAGGGCACGGCAGGCAGCGCTGCCTGTCCTGAAAAGTCTTGACGGGTGATGTAACGCAGCGCCGGGTTCG
>Ga0364900_10275_pt3 | contig 14729 bp, 10 predicted proteins | sample ExccelJu500002D3_FD_206974 | JGI IMG/M metagenome (GOLD analysis project Ga0364900, IMG submission 206974) | Enriched cells from Trout Bog Lake Hypolimnion, Wisconsin, USA - BchlTB.July09.5000.02.D3 | ecosystem: Environmental > Aquatic > Freshwater > Lake > Hypolimnion/Profundal zone | place: USA...
AAATCAACAGTTTTATTTTGTAATTGTTTGATACCGCCGCCTGAACCGATTGACTGATAGTTCACCTTAACTGCTTTTTCCTGATGATACACATCAAACATTTTTGAATATAAAGGGAATGGAAAAGTAGCGCCGGCACCAATCAGTTCGTCGGACTGTGCCTTTACTTGTTGGCTGGTACCAGTGGCACCAATAGTCAGCAAAGCAGCAAGACCAATGATTAAATGTTTTGTTTTCATGTTATTTTATTTTTAAAGTTTTGTAAAATTATTTTTTAAGTATTAAATCTGAATTAAGTTTAGGTTAAATATTTCTTAAATCTTAAAATTTAAATTGCACTTTGAGCATGAAAACATTTTACCCTATATTATATTTCAATATAATTTTAGTTTTCCATACCATTGTTAGAAATCTTCTTTGATCCATTAAAAACATAATAAAATGTAATACGATATACTACGTCAGAATCAGTCTTTTGTCTTCCTGTGATTGCTTTACCGGTAACCACATCAGTACTAGCCATGGAGTTATATTGATTTAACCATAAGTTTGGCATAATATGAACTCTTGGAATTGGGGTAAAATCCAAGCCAATATTATAAAATGTTTGCGTATAGAAAGTAGCAGCATAGGCATCACCACCATTTATAGCACCATTATTTGTACTGGATACTTTTCCTGTAGTAGTATAAGTAAAAATATCGTTTTTATTAAATTTAGTATCAGGATTAAATTTATCCATACGTACAAAATAATTTAATTTATGTTTAATGATCTGACCTGTTAAGAAAACTGACCATCCGAATTGAGAACCTGAAGTGGTATCTGCTTTTGCAGTTGAAGAAGTTTTATAAATGTCTGACTTACTATAAGACTGATTAAACACTTCTGCTCCAATTCTGAACCATTCAGTTTTAAAATGAGCATACCCTTTAAAAGTAATTATATCCTGAGAAGGACCTGTTCCTGTAACTGTTGCGGTAGTCCATGTAGGGAATGAATTATTATAATCGCCATAAACACCTAAAGTCAGTTTTTGTTTTAAAGTACTTACAAAAATTGTGCCTCTGAATTTTTTAAATCTTGTAGTTGCTGGTTTAGCGCTATTGCCATTACCTACTTGAATCTGATAGCCAATTAAAGAAGGTTTCAGTGAATCAGCAATTTTTTGCATCCACGCTTTTCCTTGTAATGAAACGCCTAAATCAGAAGATGCATCATTGTTATGCATATCCATTATAGTTCTTTCTGATGAACGATATCCCCACAATGGTTCAGTGCCAAATGCCGTAGCAAAAGAAGGGGTTGTTTGTTGTCCAATTATCAGGTCACTATTTTTAAAAATGTTTGACCATTTAACATAAGCATATTTCAGATAAGTGGTATTATAACCGCTTGCATCTACGTTTTGTTCGTTAGCTAATACAACATAAGCAGTGAAATTTCTAGCAAAATTATAATCATAACCTAAATAAGCACGTCTGATTTGAAATGAATTGTATGAGCTTTTAACATTAGGAATATTGGATTGACCAGGAGTGTATTGGACATTTTTCCCACCTCTGCCGAGAGTATCACTTTTTGTTTTATAAAAATAATCACCAAATACATAACCCCAGAGATTTCCGGATGGTTTGAAGTCATTTTTAGATGCTTCTTGTGCTTTAATTGTATTGTTTAATAACAACACACCTGCAATTAAATAAATTGCTTTTTTGTAAATTGTTCTTTTCATAATTTTCTTAATTTTAATTAATAATATTTTTTTTATTTGACGCAAAAATATTTACATTGCTTTAACCGAATATTTTCTCAATATTAAATTTACATTAAATATCAATTTGATTGGGAAGCGTTAATTATAAGATTGTATAGATACTTCTAATGATTAGTGCTAATCTGTATCATATTGTTTGTTTTGCAAAGTACAGGCAATGGGGTTTCAGCAGAGAAATACATGAAACCATGAAATACACTTTTTGAAAATAAGCACAGATAACGAATACTGTTCTTTTTTTCATTCAAGCAGTTCCAACATTGAGTGCAAGCTGACTTGTGAAATTGATAAAGAAAAGTATAAAGGGAAGAAAGGTATTTGCTTTAAATCAGAAATCAATCATTTTATCATCCCAATCAAATTTTTCAATGAGAATAATTATATCCTTCTTTTATATTGTGTAAAAGCTCAATTTATAATTTTATAAACCTGATACTCCTTAGTATTTAATATACTGATTTTGGGTAATATCATCTCCTGCCGTAGCAATTATGCTGTCGTTTGGCATGATTTCACCGAACACTTCGATCATTCCATTATTTTCGTTTCCAGTACTCACATCTATCATAATAGCTTTGTGGTTTTTGACTTTAATTACATATTTTTTTTCTGTTGAGGTTACCACTGCGGTCTGTGGTATAATGCATGCATTCGAATGTCCTATTATAGGAAGCAAAACTTCAGCATACATACCAGGCATTAATACATTGTCAGTATTTAAAACATCTAATTCAACCGATTCGCTTCGATATTTCTCATCCAATGAGTTAGCCTGACGACTAATGATCCCTGTAAATGTTTTACCCGGAAGTGCATCAACTATAAAAGAAATTTTTTGATTCATGGCTAATTGAGTAGCAAATGTTTCAGATACTTTTAATTGTAAACGTAATTTGGAAATCTGCTGTAATTCAAGCATAGGTGTTGCGTCCATTTTATTACCAACAGTCACCAATGCGCCGGGATGAATATTTCGTTGTGTAATGGTTCCGTCAAAAGGCGCTTTTACAATTAAATAATCTTTTAATGACTCCATTGCCTTCCAGTTCGCTTTTTCACTATTGCAAAGAGCACTGTCAGACAACATTCTTGATTGGGCTGTTTGAAGATCATTCGGAGAAACGGCTCCTGCAGTTTTAGCCGTATTCAGGAGCCTGTTATAACTGTCCTTGCTTGAGATGAATAATGCCTGAGCTTTTATGTATCTTTCACGTGCTGCCAAATTATTTTGTTCTACCTCGGGAGCTTCCATTACCATAATCACTTGCCCTTCTTTTACTTGTGATCCTATGTCTACAAGAATTCTTTTAATATATCCGGAAACTTTAGGATAGATGTTGACAAACTCATATGGGCTGAGCTGTGCAGGCAATCGTAAGGTATTGTCTACCGCTTGTTTCTTTACGGTATATAATGAATAAGATGTTGCATTTTGTGAAGAATTTTTATTTGATATAGTTGCATCACTCCTGTTACAAGCACTCCATGTTATGGAAAGCAAACAAATTGCTATGAGCCAATAATTCATATTTTTCATTTTATATCATTTTTTTAGATTAGTTATTTCGGGTAATAAAGAAATATCTTCAAAAGAAGATTTTTGTTGAGCGAGTGAATAAATTAAAGGTACAATATATAATGCAGCAATCATAGATACTGCCAAACCGCCAATGACAGCTCTGCCAAGTGGAGCCGTTTGATCTCCTGCTTCTCCGAATCCTGAAGCCATGGGAATCATACCGGCAATCATGGCAAAGCCAGTCATCAGGATCGGACGCAAACGTATGGAAGCGCTTACTTTTGCGGCTTTTGAAGCATCCTGGTATTTCAAACGCAACTCTTCTGCATTGGTAACAATTAAAATGGCATTGGCCACGGATACTCCAATCGCCATAATAATTCCCATGTACGACTGTAAATTGAGCGTTGAACCGGTCAGCAATAAAAATAAAAGTGAGCCGAACAAAACAGCCGGCACCGTTGATAATACAACCAGAGAAAGTTTAAAAGACTGGTAGTTGGCTGCGAGCAATAATAAAATAATTACAACAGCAGCTAAAAGTCCATTTTGCAAACTTGAAAACGTTTCGGTCAGTAAGCTTGACATTCCTTTTACTTCCATTTTCATTCCCGCCGGTAATTCACCAATATTATCAATTGCTTTTTGAACTTCCCCTGTTGCTGATCCAAGATCTTTTTTATTAATATTGGCGCTCACCGTAACAAAACGCCTTGGACCTGAACGATCATATTCTCCCGGAACCGTATCCACGGAAAAGGTAGCCACATCTGAAAGGACGGGACGATTCATATCTTTCACCAGGGGAATTGATTTTAACTGATTCATATCATTCATCAGGTATTCAGGTACATTTACCTGTGTCTGATAGGTGTATGAATTAGTTTCATCCAGCCATAAATTTTTCTCGGTAAAACGACTGGACGATGTAGCGTCAGTAACCGAACGTGCTACGTCAGGCAAGCTCAATCCCATTTGGGCAATTTTCAATCTGTCAAGATTAATTTTAATAACAGGAAATTTTAAAGGTTGTTGAATCTGAACATCGCGGAGGTAAGAAACACTACTGAGTTTTTGCTGTAATTTATTAGCATAATTTTCAATGTCTCGCATATTTTTCCCATTCACTCTTATTTCGATTGGAGTGGATGCTCCCTGGCTCATTATTTTTTCGGTCAATTCAATGGGCTCAAAGCTGAGACGCACATCAGGTAATATTTTATGAATATTTTTTCTCAGTTTTTCCTTCAGGTTATCTAAATTCACTTTATAGTCTTCTTTCAAACCCACCTGAATTACAGCTTCATGAGTACCACTATTAAAAACATACAAATTACTTGCTCCGAAACTACTGGGGATCAATCCAACATAAGCAGAACTGATGGATACGTGATTTTCAACGGTTGAATCAATGATGGCTAAAACCTTATGAACCGCTTCTTCAGTACGTTCCAATCGTGTTCCATCAGGTTCTTTTATCCGCAGTTGAAATTGCCCTGAATTAATCTTTGGCAGCATGTCTTTCCCGATAAAATGAAAGCAAAGTCCTGTGGCAATCAACGTGAAAATAAAATAAGCAGTTACCCATTTGTTTTTTTTACGGAATATATTTTCCAGTCGCTCGATAAATCTAACTTTTACTCTTTCGAAGAAATCATTTTTTTCAGGATGTTTTAATTCATTTTTCAGATGCAGGTTCACTTCTTTTACTTCTTGGGTATCAAGTGCCTCACCTGCATGAGCGTGCATTAATCCATGTTTATATTGAAATTTTTCCGCTTTTAATATCCAGTTTGAAAGTACTGGCACTAACATTTGTGCAGCGAAATAAGAAATAATCATAGCGAAACCAATGGATAAGGACAGTGGAAGAAACATGGCTTTAGGAACTCCGTTCATCACAAAAGATGGGGCAAACACGGCAAGTATACAAAGCAGGATAAGCAGTAACGGGAATGATATTTCCTTACAAGCATCATAGATAGCGAGTTTTTTACTTTTTCTCATTTCGAGGTGTTGATGGATATTTTCAATGGTTACCGTAGCCTGGTCAACCAATATGCCTATTGCCAGTGACAGTCCGCTTAACGTCATCAGGTTTATGGTTTGACCGGCCAGTTTTAAAAACATAACAGCGCTGATTACAGAAACCGGAATAGTAATCACTACAATCAAACAACTCCGCCAATCGCGTAAAAACAAAAGAACCATCAGACCGGTAAGTAATGCTCCCAATACACCTTCAGTAACAAGACTTTTTACTGCATTAATTACAAATACGGACTGGTCAAATTCATAAGAAACATTCACATCTTTTGGTAAAAGATCTTTCATCTCAGGAAGCCTGCTTTTCAAACCATTGACAACATCCATCGTTGACGCATCTGCTGTTTTAACTACGGGTATGTATACAGATCGTTTGTTATTTATCAATGCGTAACCAACAGTAACATCGGCGGCATCAGATACTGTTGCAACGTCACTCACAAAAACTGTGGAGAATCCATTGGTAACAATTGGTATTTTTTTAAAATCTTCTACCTTTTGTTCCAAAGAATTATTGATTGCAATATACATGGTATTTCCAATGCGGACATTACCGGAAGGTGTTATGACATTGTTTTTTACAACAGCTTGTACCACTTCATCAGGCGTGATATTATAACTGCGGAGTTTTTGCGGATCAATATTCATTAATAATGTTCGTGCATTCGCACCCATGGGAGGAGGAGCTGATAAACCCGGCACAGTTGCAAACATAGGACGGATGCGTGTTGTCGCTAAGTCATAAATATCTTTCAGCGAACGGGTTTTGCTGCTAAACACTAATTCTCCAACAGGTAAAGAAGACGCGTCAAAGCGGATGACCTGCGGGGGAACAGCCCCAGGCGGGAAGAAGTTCATTGCCCTGCTTACCTGCAAAGCCACTTGCGCGGATGCTTCCGCCATATCAGTATTTTCATAAAACGTCAGTTTCAGCATAGTCAATCCCTGTATGTTTTTACTTTGAATATTTTTAATTCCGGTGATATACAAAAATTGATCTTGCATACGCGTGGCAAAAAAGCCTTCCATTTGTTGAGGCGACATTCCACCGTAAGGCTCTATTACATATATTGTAGGTGAATTTAGTTTTGGAAAAATATCAATTGGTATCGTGAAAATAGCCATGATAGAAAATAATAATATCCCCAGAAATATTACGATAATTGTGATTGGTCTTTTAAGAGCAAATTCTACCATGATTTTTATTTTAAAAACTATTTAAAAAAGAATTTAATGTATTATTGGTAACTGCCTTTTGCAGTAAAGTGTTTAACAGATCTGACAATGATTCTACTTCATCAGTTTCAGCTTTGTAAAGCAAATAAGATGCATCTGTCAATTCAGAGATATTGGCAAACCCGGCATCATATTGTGCAGACTTTTGAGAAAATGCATCTTGTGCTGCTTTAAGCTGCAACGGGATTTCTTTTTCTCTGTCTATTGCTGCCTGTATGGCGATATCCGCTTGCTGGAGCTGATTTTCCAAAAGAGACTTTTGCTGCTGAACTTCTTCACGCATTGATTCAGATTGATAATACTGAATGGCCGCTTTGTCTTTTTGATGAACTATATCAACAAGGTTGTAAGTTAAAGTCAAACCCGCCATGTAATTATTCCGGCTATAATCCAAGCCTGTTGATATGTTTCCAAATACATCTTTGGAACTTATGCTTGAGCCGCGTTCCCATGCACTTCCTACTAAATATATTTTTGGGAGATAACTTTTTTTAATTAATTTTTCCTGTGACAAGGCATATTGCCACCGGCTGTTGTAATAGGCCATGACCGGATTGTTATCGCTTACCGAATCTGCTGAAACGTTTTCTTTAAGTTGGTTGATCAGCACACCAGGCAGATAATATAAAGTGGTATCTATTTCAAAATTATTTGTTTTAAAACCTGTGTAATATACAAACTCCCGTTTAAGTTTATTGTATGTTTCATTAGTTTGAATGTATTCGATTTTTGCTTTCGATACTTCTGCATTAGCAATAGACGAATCAACACCTGCTCTAATTCCGCTACTGGAATATGCTTTTATATAATTATATAAAACCCGAAAACGTTCGATATTTTTTTGTTGGATACCGGTCAGTAATCTATACCTGAGCAGATCAAAATATAACTGAGCGATATGAAATTGCAATAAGTAGGATGTTTCCGCATAATCAGCCTTATTATAATTGACTAATGATTTGGATGATTCTATTCGTGCTCCGTTAAACCCAAAGTTATAAAGTTCGTGTTCCAGATAAGCAGCACCAATATTGCCAGAAAATAAATTGGTATTGTTATCCGGTCTGATTCCTCCGGAAGTAGAAGGAATAATGCCCATTGGAAAATACGATCCCCCCATGCCATTATCTGTCCCTAAATCCACTTGGTCGCTGATTTTAATCGCAGGTAATCTTTGATGTTTAGAATCATTAAGAGATCTATTTGCACTCTCAACCTGAAATTGTTTTGCTTTTAAACCGGGGTAGTTATGTAGCGCTGTATCTATTGCTTGTTTCAGCCCAACAATTGTTTTTGTCTGTGCAAAACAGGAAAGATTAACTACAATTATTAAGGCTGTAAAGAAAAATTTTCTGCCATACATACAATTAGCATATTAGAATAGGTAAATAAAATAAATGTAAATTATCTTGAAAAAATAAGAGATAATAGGGAATTATCTTCTTTAAATAGATGGGGGTGCCCGGGGAGAAATCAGACTAATATTACAATAATAATGCTTTTGTAATATTTTAGATAATGTTAAATTTATTTGTACGCGAGGATATACTTTGTTTGTAGTAATTAAACAAGCCAAAAATTTATGATCATCTTCATGCAAAAATCGTTTATTCCTATAATTTATATTCCACTGAACTTCACTTGATTTTGTAACCCGATAATAATTATGCTTGGTTTGTTTATAAGTATTATTGATTGATTCTTTCCTTATTTCAGTAAAACCAACATTGCTTGATTTCCCAAGAAGCAAAGAACCCTGTAATAATGAAAAAATTATTACAATAATAGCTCCTAATATGTTTCTTGGAAAATGGTTTATCATTCTTATTACCAAATTTTTAATACTTCAGAATCATTAACGCAAATCGGAAATTTTTAGTATTTACAAAAATACTAAATTATTTCTTGTACTATACAAAGATGTTTATTATCATCTACCTAACAAAGGATTCCAAAAAAAATAATATACACTAAAATAATTTTAATGAATAACCACGAGGTAGATCGTCTATGTATCGCTGCATTTGTTGTGTTTTTTTCTCTCATAAACATCAATATGCACTAATTGTTCTTATTTTTATTGATTATATTTTTTCTTTATTTTTATCATGAGACAGAGCATCGAGGAATTCTTTTGATTAAAAATTACAAACGATTTAAGAAAAAAAGATAATTTTAGCAAAGGGAATATTAAAAATTTAATTTTAATTTAATATTGTATTAAAGATAATTTCATTTACAAGATTTACTTTTATCATGAATTATAAAATTTAATTTATGGCTTATCCATTGATAAAAATATTAATAGTAGATGATGAGCCTGATATTCTTGAGATATTGAGATATAATCTCGCGAAAGAAGGCTATCATGTATTAACTGCACAGAACGGCGAAGCAGGATTAGAACTTGCAAAAAAAGAATTACCCGATCTGATCATTCTTGATATTATGATGCCTCAGACGGATGGTATGGAACTTTGTCGTCAGCTAAGAGATATCCCGCAATTCAATAATACAATTATAGTTTTTCTTACAGCCAGAAATGAGTCATATTCAGAGATTGCAGGTTTTGAAATGGGAGCAGATGATTACATTACCAAACCTGTCAAACCTCGTGTATTTATAAGCAGGATTAAAGCGCTGCTTCGAAGACATACCGGAAAAGAAGAAACCGGAATCATACAATTTGGCGATCTCGTAATTAACAAAGAAAAATATTTAGTGACCAAAAATGATAAAGAATTAGACCTTCCTAAAAAAGAATTTGAAGTCCTTTCATTGCTTTCATCAAAACCCGGCAAGCTTTTCACCCGAAATGAAATTTATACTTCTATCTGGGGAAAACAATTAATTGTGGGTGAAAGAACTTTAGATGTTTATATCCGAAAACTCCGCGAAAAAATCGGCGAAGATCATATCCATACTGTTAAAGGTGTGGGATATAAATTTGATTTTTAAACACAGTACGATTTTCAGATAATGCTATTTTTTCAACACTCTATTTGTTTTTTCTAAAATATTTTTAATTTTGCAGTTAAACAATACTTAATAAATTAAGTAAGCATGAAACGACTGGGAGAACGAATTAAAAAGAGGAGAGAGCATTTGCGGGTTCAGTTAAATGATCTGGCAGACCAGGTCGGTGTAAGCACCAGCGCCTTATCGCAAATTGAAAATGCAAAAGCGTTTCCTTCCATCATCACATTAAAAAAAATCGCTGATTGCCTTCACACAACGGTTGGAGAGATTATCGGCGAGCATGAAACACTATCCAAAAATCCTTTACTGAAAGGTGACGAAAAAAAATTTGTGAAGGAAAATGACAATGGGGCAAGGCTTTACCTCTTGTCGCATCACGATTTGCTTAAACAAATGGAACCTTATTTAATTGTTTTTCCAGAGAAATCTAACACCTCGGATATTATGAATATCCATCACGGACAGGAATTCTGCCATGTACTGAAAGGAAGCCTGGAAGTGGATCTTGATGGAAAAAAATATGTATTAAAGCAAGGTGATAATTTTTATTTCAATTCAACAATTCCGCATACAATAAAGAATGTTGACCGTGCACAATCGGAAATGTTATGGATCGTTACTCCTCCTAATATTTAAAATGTGAAAAAAATTAAGTAGGATTTAAATATTTAAATAACTAAAAACTTAAATTAATTTTTCAAAATTAAAAACGCAAAGAACATGATGAACCCACAGGCAGAGGAATTAAATGAAGTTATTAAAAAACAAAATCAAACAATTTTCGATCTTTTATCTGAAAAGGGCAAAAATATATATTTTCCAAAAAAAGGAATTCTTGGACAAGCCGCACAAGCCAAAGGAAAAAAAATCAATGCCACCATCGGCGAAGCTATTGAAGATGACGGTTTGCACATGTGCCTGAAAAGTATTGAGAAAAAATTAAATATTCATTCATCCCTTGCTTTTCCTTATGCTCCAAGCTTCGGCAGACCGGATATCAGAGAAAGATGGAAAAAAATGATTTACGAAAAAAATCCATCTTTACTGGGAAAAGAAATAAGCCTGCCGGTTGTAACCAACGCACTTACACACGGACTAAGTGTCAGCGGTTACTTATTTTTAGATAAATATGACAAGATCATTATCTCTGATCATTTCTGGGATAATTACGAATTGGTCTTTACTAATGCGTATACTGCTGAAATTGACAATTTCACTCTTTTTACAAAAAACGGATTTAATATTGATTCACTGGAAGCCAAATTAAATGAAGGAACTAATGGGAAAAAAGTTTTACTGTTAAACTTCCCCAATAATCCTTCGGGCTATACGCCAACAATTCAGGAAATGAAAGCAATAGCGGCGGTCATTAAAAAATCTGCAGATCATGGAAATAAAATAGTTGTGATCATTGATGATGCGTATTTCGGACTGGTTTTCGAAGAAGGCATTGAAAAAGAATCTATTTTCACTATGCTGGCGGATATTCACGAAAATGTACTTGCGGTAAAACTTGACGGACCCACAAAAGAAGATTATGTCTGGGGCTTCAGAGTAGGCTTTGTAACTTACGGCATCAAAGGTGGAACAGCTGAACTGTATGATGCTTTAGCCAGTAAAACGGCAGGCACTGTCCGTGGAAATATTTCAAATGCTTCAAATCTTTCACAGTCACTGCTTCTGCAGGCATTTGATTCCCCGACTTACTGGAAAGAAAAGGAAGAAAAATACCACATCCTCAGAAGCAGGTATGAAACGACAAAAACCGTTTTGCAGAATAAAAAATATGCTGAAGTTTTCCAGGCGCTTCCCTTTAATTCCGGCTATTTTATGTGTGTTGAACTTAAAAATGGGTTGAATGCCGAAGATGTAAGAAAATTATTATTGGAAAAATATGATACAGGCGTTATTGTGATCGGATCTGTGATCAGGGTCGCATTTTCATCAGTATCGCAAGAAAAAATATCTTTATTATTTGAAAATTTATATGCAGCGTGCAAAGATTTGCAAACATAAAATATAAAAATTTAACTAAATTTAAAAAATAAAATTGTTAATTAAATAACTAAAAGATCATGATTACAAAACAAGACTTGGAAACTTTAGGTATTAAGGATGTTAAAGAGATTATTTACAATCCGACGTATCAACAACTTTATGAAGCGGAAATAAATTCTACTAACAAAGGTTTTGAAAAAGGGACAGAAACAAAAACAGGCGCTGTTTCAGTAAAAACGGGTATTTTCACCGGTCGTTCACCGAAAGATAAATATTTCGTGATGGATGAAGTTTCCGAAAAAAATATGTGCTGGGATCATGATATGAAATCATCACCAAATAAAGCTGTGAATTATGATATCTGGAAACATTGCTATGGACTTGCAGCAAAACAGTTATCAGGCAAGCGCCTGTATGTGGTAGATTGTTATTGCGGTACCAATGCAAATACCCGTATGAGCGTACGCTTTATCATGGAAGTAGCCTGGCAGGCACATTTTGTAAAAAACATGTTTCTCCGCCCCACTTTGGAAGAATTAAAAAATTTCAAACCAGATTTTATTACGCTGAACGCTTCAAAAACAACTAATCCAAATTGGAAGGAACAAAAATTAAATTCTGAAAATTTCGTCATCTTCAACCTGAAAGAAAGAATGTCAGTGATCGGCGGCACCTGGTATGGCGGAGAAATGAAAAAAGGAGTTTTTTCGGTGATGAATTTCTATTTGCCTTTAAAAGGAATCGCCGCCATGCATTGTTCGGCTAATGTTGGTGAAAAAGGTGATGTAGCATTATTCTTCGGACTTTCCGGCACCGGAAAAACCACTCTTTCCGCAGATCCTAAACGATTTTTAATTGGTGATGATGAACACGGCTGGGACGATCAAGGCGTATTTAATTTTGAAGGTGGTTGTTATGCAAAGACCATCAACCTTAGCAAAGAAAATGAACCGGATATTTGGGATGCAATTAAACGGGATGCATTGCTTGAAAATGTCACGGTACATTCTGATGGAAGTATTGATTATACAGATGCTTCAGTGACTGAAAATACGCGGGTTTCTTATCCTATATTCCACATAAATAAGATCGTTCTTCCTTCAAAAGCAGGACATGCAACAAAAATAATTTATTTATCAGCAGATGCTTTCGGTGTACTTCCGCCTGTTGCTATTCTTGACAGGAATCAGGCGCAATATCATTTTCTTTGCGGATATACTTCAAAATTAGCCGGCACTGAACGCGGTATTACCGAACCTGTACCATCATTCTCCCCTGCATTCGGTGAAGCTTTCCTTACACTCCATCCAACAGCCTATGCTTCAACTTTAGGAAAAAAGATGGATCAATTCGGAGCTAAAGCATATCTGGTCAATACCGGATGGAACGGAACAGGAAAACGAATTTCCATCAAAGACACTCGCGCTATCATTGACGCTATCATTGACGGAACTATTGACAAGGCACCATCTACACCTATTCCTTTACTGAACCTCACTATTCCAACTAAATTACCAAATGTTTCTGAAGGAATTCTGGATCCACGTGATACTTATAATGATAAATCCGAATGGGAAAAGAAAGCGAAAGATCTTGCCGGACGTTACATCAAATATTTCGAACAATATGCAAATACGCCGGAAGGCAAGGCGCTTATACCATCAGGCCCGCAACTTTAATTTATAAACATCATTTATTTAAAAGTCATGAACATTGACAACCTTGTTAAAAACATACAGGAAAGTTATCAGATAGAAAAAGCATTATATGATGAATTTAATGTAAAACGCGGTCTCCGGAATAATGACGGGAGCGGCGTTCTTGTTGGCTTAACAAGGATTGGCAGTGTTCGCGGTTATATCAAGGATGAGCAGGAAGTGGTGGCAGTTGAAGGCGAGCTTAGATACAGAGGCATTGATGTAGATTCAATTATCAAAAATCTTCAGGAAGAAAAAAGATATGGATTTGAAGAAGTAACTTATCTCCTGTTATTCGGTAAATTACCAACTATTAATGAGTTGGATGAATTCAACAAATTACTCGATTCCAAAAGAGGCTTGCCGGATGGTTTTACTGAAAATATGATTCTTAAAGCACCCAGCAATGACATCATGAACAAGCTGGCGCGAAGCATTCTCGCCTTATATTCATACGACAATAATCCGGATGATATCTCCATACAAAATGTTCTCCGGCAATCTATCGAACTAATAGCTCGTTTTCCTATTTTGATCGCCTACGGATACCAGGCAAAATCACATTATCACAACAATGGCAGTTTATTTCTACACAAACCTGTTCCGGGAATTGGAACAGCAAAATGTTTTCTGAAATTAATTCGTCCTGATCAAAAATTTACAGAACTCGAAGCGCAGACTCTTGATATTTGCCTGATACTTCATGCCGAGCATGGCGGTGGAAATAATTCTGCATTTACCATTCACGTAGTTTCTTCATCCGATACCGATAGTTATTCCGCAATTTCAGCAGGTGTCGGTTCTTTAAAAGGCCCAAAGCATGGCGGCGCCAACAACAAGGTCATGGCGATGATGGATAATATTAAAGCAAATATTCAAAATTGGGAAAATGAAAAAGAAGTAGCTGATTATTTGATCAAAATATTGACTAAGGAAGCCTACGACAAATCCGGGTTGATCTATGGAATTGGTCACGCTGTTTATACGCTTTCTGACCCGCGTGCCTTGATCCTGAAAGTTTATGCTAAAGAACTGGCAAAAGAAAAAGACAGGGAAAAGGAATTTGTCTTATATGAAACCATTGAAAGACTTGCTCCTCAATTATTTCAGGAGATAAAAAAGACAGATAAAAAAATCTGTGCTAATGTTGACTTTTATTCAGGTTTTGTTTACAACATGCTGAACTTACCTCCTGAACTTTATACACCTATATTTGCCATGTCGAGAATTTCGGGCTGGTGCGCTCATCGCCTGGAAGAAATCATCTCAGGAGGCAGGATCATACGTCCGGCATATAAAAGCGTCGAGCAAAAACAAGATTACTTTCCGCTTAATCTGAGAAAATAAAATTTAATCCGCTGATTTTTTATTTATTTTTTTATTTTTTAATTCGCATTCATTTAATAGAATTATTAATTTTGCAGAATTGTCCCGTGGTGTAACTGGCAACACGTCTGATTCTGGATCAGAAGAGTTC
>Ga0364900_10370_pt1 | contig 14726 bp, 14 predicted proteins | sample ExccelJu500002D3_FD_206974 | JGI IMG/M metagenome (GOLD analysis project Ga0364900, IMG submission 206974) | Enriched cells from Trout Bog Lake Hypolimnion, Wisconsin, USA - BchlTB.July09.5000.02.D3 | ecosystem: Environmental > Aquatic > Freshwater > Lake > Hypolimnion/Profundal zone | place: USA...
ACGACATGAACAATGATGTTGTCAAATCGGGCGGCGAACGTCTAATCATCAGGAAACTGGGGGAATTCGCATTGGGGGATCGGTGGGACGGTGATTTGAGGGTTGAGGGGAATTGCATTGTGATCGGCAAGGATAATGGTGTTTTCGCCGGCACTAAAAAAGGCGGCGACCTTTCCATCAACCCCACAAATCGGGTTGTCAAAATTGAGCTGGATCGCTGAACCATTATGAAGCCGAGCATTATTATTCTAGGATTTGCGCTGGTTCTGGCTGGGTGTGAAAAGGCTCCCGACAACGAATCTCCAACCAGCACCATCGCCCCGCGTTTAATCGAGCCCTTGAGATTTGCCAACTTCACCGTCTCCCAAGTTCATTCAGCGGAGGGCATCACGAATCTGCTCAATCAGAAGGTTTTCGCCGGCATTGAAAACCCGACACCCGAATGCTATGACTGGATCCGCTTGTCAAATCAGACCAACACTTTCAGGGCGGAGACGGTCAATGAATTCCGGGCCAGCATCGAACATGATTTTTACGACAGCACGACTCAGGACAGAATTCGCTATTATTGGTTTAAATCAATTTCGGACATTCTCGGCTTTATGCAGAAAGTTCAACCTTCTCGGCGCTCGTATTTGACCGGGAAATATCTGCTCGAATTGCCGGTCGATGTCTTGGAATCGAGCCTCAATTGTTGTGAAGGAGACACCTCGGACAAATACGATAAAATCCTGAAAAGGGACGCGGAGAAGGGGAAGACGCTGAAGGATTACACTGGATTCTTCGCGCCCCTACGCCTCACCAAGGTTAAACAAGAGGGCAACACGCTTTCATTTTACGATGCGACGATGGAAGTCGGCTACTACATCAAGGAAATTGGACGGGGTGACGTGGATGGTGATGGGAACGAGGATGCGTTGATTGAGATTGGCTGGCATACTGAGGGAACGATGGGCGGTTCATATACTTCGGTTGTGACCAAGACAGGGCCGGACCAAAAGGCGAAGTGGGTCAAGTCAGATAAATAATTGCAATGTTCGCCCCATATCGTGAAGTTGGTGGGCGTGATCAAGAACCGGACTTTCCCCGGACCACCCAACTACAAATCGGTGGCGAAGGGAGATGAGCCGGAAGATTATTGGATTCTGACTTTGGATAATCCAATTGATGTGGCAGAAGACCCAGAATACCCCGTGCCTGATGAGAACAGGCCACAACTCAATCAGCGCGAACTTCAAATTGATTTAGGCGGCGATTACACGACATACGCCAAACTCCTCGGCAAAAAAGTGGAGGTGACTGGTTCGCTTTCGCAGGGGTTTACTGTTCACCACAAAACACCGGTCATGATTGGGGTGCGGGAAATTAGGGCGGTGGAATGAATCTTAGAAAACCTCGATAAATAGTGCTTGCCATAAGAACCAACCTGTTCTTTAATCACCTTACTATGATTAACCTTACGTCATCACAACTCCGTCAAGCCGCGAACATCAAGGACAAGATCGCTGCGCTGGAAAAACAACTGGCTGCGCTTACCGGAACCAAAGCCGCTCCCTTAGCCGCTTCAAAACCCGCTAAGAAGAAGGGCTGGATGAGTGCTGCGGGAAAAGCCAGAATCGTTGCTGCACAGAAATTGCGTTGGGCGAAGGTTAAAGCTGCGAAGGCCAAGACTGCTCCAAAGACCGCTGCTGTCGTGAAATCGGCTAAACCCGTTGCTGCCAAACCCGCTAAGAAGAAGGGTGGGATGAGTGCCGCCGCCAAAGCCAAACTCTCCGCTATGATGAAGGCTAGATGGGCTGCTAAGAAGGCTGGCGCTGTTAAGAAGTGATTTGTTTGGGATTACGAAGGCCACTCCTTAATTGGGGTGAACGAGCAAACCGAACCGCCCACTGCAAGTTCAACCCGCATCATAAACATCGTAGCATAATGCTTACGACATTTACAAATCCGCCGCTGTAGTTGCTCTGTCAAGAAGGTGCTCCGCGTGACACTTACATATAACCTTGCAGTCCCTGCGGATCAACACGGTTTACAGCCGGGTCATTACCGACAAACCCATAAAGATTGATCCTCCTCGTTCTCCTATGGGGTCACGATTCAACCATTCATGTCCACCCGACACTTCCTTTGGCAGCACGGTTGCTATGGTTGGCGTGCGGTGCACAATCGGCGATAAGAGCAAGTGAGTTTTTATAGCAATCTTCATGGCTCCTTGACTTCTTCAAGCGGACTCAAATCGCGGATCATATTTCGCTTGGGATTAAACTCCACATTGCGGTCATTGGCTGTGGGATTGAGATAATATGTGAAAGCCATTCCTGCTTTCGGAGCCTTTGTGCCTGCAAAGAATCTAAAGTTTCCGGGAATCTTTCCGTAAAACGTGCTTTGAATCTTCCCGTCTTGGTCTAATTCGGTGCGGACGCGGATGAAGTAACCGAACACAGCTTGAGGCTGGTTGGTGTTGCTGTAATGTAAATCTAACTCCGGCTGATACCCATTTTCCGATGCAGTGCGTGAGGTCTTGAACTCGCTGCCATCATCCGGTTCAGTGGGCGCAATGACAAGTCCATCGCCATTGTTTGGGAAAGTCACAGTCAGAGTGCCATCATACTTTCGTTCGCTAATGATTTTGCGGTGAGCCGTAAAGAACATATCCGTATGTTCGCCTTTTCCGTTTGGTGTCACCCAATCGCCAACCTTCAAATCAAAGCCCATCGGCTCGTCTTCTTTTTCAATCTTCATTTCCTGCCGCTTCGCATACATCGCTATGGGATCGCCTATTTTTTTGAGAAGTAAAGTAATGGATATATTTCTATCATTGGCGTTTTCTTCTGGGTCTCTCAGTCTGCATGCGTTGCGGGTTGTATAGTATCCCTGTTTATTTACGCCAAATCCCAGAGAACCAGAGCGATCATCGTGTGTGGCAGAAAAGACGCCGTTGCTATCAGTAGTGCCCGTAATAATTCCGTGATATATAGGATTGTCCGAGTAGCTATATGGCGGTTTAGTGTAGGCAATGGAAACGCCCGCATTGCTAACCTGCTGTCCGTCTTCGCCAATAATCTTAATCGTGGCATTCCACGGTTTGGTTGGAAGAGGCAACAGTTGAGCCATTGAGCAACAAACGACTAGAGAACTAATGGTAATAAGTGCAAGGAGTATTTTCATAATCATTTAAGGTTTCCGGTGTTCACAAAATGGTTGAATACTTTGTAATTGAATGGATATGCGACATCTTTGATGTCCGAATGATGCCATTCACCAAATGCTGTAGTCCCTATTGGATATTGCGGGGTGCCGCGATCAGATGGCCAGTTATTTTCAAAAAGCGTTTGCATATCAAAATTCACCGTTCTAGCTGCTCGTTCGTCAAGATTAGTGACATAATTTGCTCCAATCGGCAGCGTGAGCGCGGGAATTGCATCTGATAGGATTCGGTTTTTATTTGCCGTCGCATAGTCTGCGCCGGACGAGTTTGTCGTGAACAACGCGGTGTCCACGCTCATGTCAAAGAAGGCGTTGGTTTGTAGAATAGAGCCGGTCAAAACGCTCGGTGGGATATGTGTCCGCAAGCCATTTACAAAATAGACGTAGCCAGAATCCAAATCATCATTAAATTCCCAGCCGCCGTGTGTGCTGCCCAAAACCCCACTGATGGCCGTGCGGCCTTTTAATTTCTCCTGCCAGACCCAAGTGAAAAAACCAGCTTGACCGCTCAAATAATTTAACACGTTATAAAATATGGCTGACAACGCGCCGGAAGGCGGCGGATTGGAATCCGTCCGCAGCACTTCCTCGCCGCTGGAATAGAAGTTATACACCGCCGTGCTGCCAAAGTTGGATAGCCGATTACTCCATGTCAGCGTATTACGCGCGTCGCCAGACGGCCAGATATTAAACCATTTGCTCGCCCAAAAACCGTTGCTGATGCTGCTCCAGTCGGGATGCACCATGCTGGCGTCCGTTTCCAAGCTGTCGTAAACCGCCTCCATCGGCACGGCGGCATCGATCATGAAATAATTGGCAGGGGCAGCGCCTGAATCATTGATGGCACTCAAACAAACCATGTTGCCCAAACTGTGTCCGGCCAGCGTGGTTTGTCCACTTAATCCAGCCAGCAAATCCTTCAGGGCTGGTGCGGTCAGAAAGGCATTCGCCACGTTGGTCTGATAATTGGGAGTAATGTCAAAGGTGGCGTTATAGGATTCGCTGCCCTGCCAATCCACCGCATAAAACTTGGCGTGCGAGTGAGACTGCCAAAGCCGCTTGAAAATCTCTGCGCTCCAGCCACGCGCCTTTTCCTCAGTTACATTGTAACCGTGGACGAAAACAAAGTTGCCCTTGAGGTTTTCAGCGTCAGGATTATTGGCCGGTTCACTTGTGTCCGTGGCGCGTGTTTGCGCCGCGCCGATTGCACCGCGCAGATTCACCCAGCGATACATCTGTTCCACGCCGCTAATGCTGATATACATCGGCACGCCGCCCACGAGTTGTAGTTGGCCTGTGGCCGTGTTCGTATGCCAGATTTCCAGCACCAGCGGCTGGGTGCTGGCCGCGCAGCCCTCCAGCAAAAGCACGCCGTTGCCGCCGTTGTTTTGAACCTGCGTCAGCCAGTTCGTGTCCAGCTTGGTGCCATAGATTTGACTGTTGGTCACTGCTATCGTATCCGCGTTCGTCACCCACTCGTCCGCGTTTGTGCCATAGCCATAACTGTCCAGATTCGTCAGGTAATCATACGCATTCGTCGGCTGAAAACTGGCATAGACCAGCTTCACCGCGCTGTCCGCTTGCGAGAGGTGATACTCCCAGCCGTTGGTCAGCGGGAGTATTTGCATGACATTGCTCAAGCACAGCACCACCGGAAAATAATTCACCAAGTCGGAACGTCCGTTGACCTGATTCAGGGCATAATTCGGCGTGCTCGAACCCGGTATCTGATCCCCCGCGCCGGTGGCAATGTCCCCGCCCTCTTTTGAGTCATTGATCCAGAAACGGAAAGGCTGGGCGGACGTGGTGGCGTCTCCGTTATCAAGTGTGATATTGCCGTCACGATTATTGTCCGGCGTTGGCGGATAGAGTTGGATTGCCTGCACGTCAAAATAGTAATCCCAATTTGCCTGCGGCGGAGTGACAAATGAGGGCGTCACGTCCACATTCTGCCCCGCCGGGGCTGAAATCGCGGTCATACCCCACACCGCGTCGTCGGAAATGCCCCCGCTCGCATTGGTTTCGCCCGTGTTGGCCAACGGTTGCCCACAGACTTGGAATGCTTCCGGCGGCAATCCCTCCGGCAGCGGATATAGTCCCTCAAGGGAATCACGATCCACCGCCGCGAATCGCACCAGATATAAGTTGGTCACGCCCGCCGCCTGTCCGCCGGAAGCCAGCAATTGCACCCGCGTGGCGGTTTGATTATGGAACATGTCCTTTTCAGAATTGATGTCCCTATTTTTCCAAACCCACGGCCCATTGGTGTAGGCAAAATCACTTGCGCTGGGCTGCCCGCCCGACGGCAAAATGTTCACCTCGGCGTTTTCCCACGAAATCCCCATTGTTTGGAGGTCTATAATTTCCGGCCCAATAGAATTCTGAATATTGTATGGGCCGGGTATATTGTCACTAAAGCCCACGTCACATAAAGACCCTCCAACGCCAGCCAGCCAGTCTAATCGGTAATCTTCAAGTGAACCAATGGTTTCGGAACCATGAATTCCAGTGTAAATCGGATAATACGGATTAATGCCGTAATTCCAACTCTGATAAAAGTAAAAATGGTCGGAGGTGTCTTCGGAATGCCATTTCGTCCGATAACCAATCGTCTGCACCGTTACTGGCTGCGGCGCAAATTGCGCCTGACTCCCGATTAACACCGGATCGCCCACATATACTTCCACCTTTATCGCCGCCGTGCCGCCCGGACTCACCGGCACGTCATCCGCCTCCCAGTCGCCCGCATCATTGGTGTAACCGGCCTTGATGCCATTCACGAACACACAGTCATTGATGGGATCAGCTACTGAACCGGTGACGGTAATTTTGGACTGGTTGAATTGCGTCAGCGGATTAATCACCAGCCCGATGTCGTTGCCAACGACGGTGAACGTCTGGCTGTTCGTCATGCTCGCCGCAAGCCCCGCTGTCACTGTCACCGTGTTGGTTCCGGTAGCTAACGGCAGATTATTTACCCAAACCGCGCCGTTGTTCTCCACCAGCCCTTTGATGGTGTTCGTGTTGCCGGATGCGTCAACAATGACAGCCGAAACGCTTGCCGCCGGATTATTCACCTGCGCTTGCAAGATGAAGCTGCTTCCGCTGATGGGTTGGCCGTCCGTCGGCCAAATCACATTCAATGCGGACGGACTGGTATCCGCCACACAGTTCAATGTTAGATATATATCGGTCTTGTTGCCCGCCAAATCTACGGCATGAACCGCGATCGAATTTGAACCGTTGACCAGATTGGCATTCGGACAGGTAAAATAGTTGGTTGTGTAATAGCCAAGATTGTAGTCCAAATAACTGCCGGTCAAATATCCGGTCTGATTACTGATCGTGCCGCTGGCATTGCTCACGTCAAAACTCACCGAACTCAAAGTTTCATTGGCAAAGCCCTGCAAGTTGATTGTAGTCTTCGAGACGGTCGAGCTTGCAAGATTCGTAAAGGTTATCACCGGCGGCACGGTGTCCAAGACGAGCGAAACGTGTTGCCAACTTGGCGGACTGTCATTTCCAAAACCGCGCAGGCCGACCATGACGTAATAATTTCCGTCACCGCCGTTCAAATTGGCCGTCATGTTTGTGCTGTATGGTATCCACACGGCATCGTTGGTGTCATAATCATTCGCCAGCACCGCCATGTAAACAAGCGTGCCGCCATAAATGTTCAGGGGAATGGCCGGCGTGGCGTTGTTGACGTATTGGATTGGCCTGATCGAAAAAAAGAAAAAGTTGGGATTTTGTCCCTGCTGATAATCATCAAGCAAGGTATAGCCGTAGGCATCCTGATTCGTGGCATTGATATTAACCACGCCGAAGTATTTCCACGCCCACCAATCGGGAATGCCGTCGGCGTCGCTGTCCACCCCCGTCCAGTCCTCCGCCCGGACAAACAACGTTTGCCGGTCAAAGTTCTGCACCGTGAAAGGCTGGCAATTCATATCCACCGGCCACAACTCCTGCTCAATCGTCCAACTGGCATCCAGCAAGTTCGTCTTGGTCAGAATGGCATAAACATGGTTCGTCGCGTTGTGCAGATTGAGATATGACCAGCCATTCGAGACATTCGTGATTTCTAACCACAGGCCGTTCGTGTCAATCGTGATGCCGACATAGCTGTTGGTGTAACCGCCGCCATCCCCGCCACCATCACCAAATCCCGGCACATCCATCCCCATTGCCCGCATCACGTTCCGCTCAAAATCAACCTCCTGAATCCGCTCAATCAAATCGGCCAACCGATTCCCAAGGACATTGACTGCCGCCGTGAGGGCGGCGGTTGGGTTTGCCGTCAGCATTGACGAGGACTGCGTTCGCCCCAAGAGCAATGGGCTGGGCGTCACTTGCCCGCCGGTTTGATCCACCAAAAATATATCATCCGTGATGGCATAAATGGGCTGGCTCAAATCTGGCGGCTGACAGGGATAGGGTGGAAAGATGCCGTTTGCTTCCACCACGTAATAGGTGCCGAACAAAGGCAAGTCGGCGGGGTCAACCTGCGTCAAGCCTTCCGCCTCAGCGGTGATTTGAACGATGGAGTCCGGCGAAGATTGAACCGTCAGTTGTGCGTGCAGAAGAACCGGCAGTGCGAACAGCCCCAGCCCCATGATGACATTCCTGAATGATTTCATTAAAACCCTTTCCCTTCTTTGATGTTGGTCGTGTTCTAACAGGGCTTTGGGGTTCCGTCAAAGGTCATTCGGCTAAAAATGCAAAGTATAACGCCGACTACGATTGAATGTTCCGGTTGCTTATGGATTGATGTCTAGCAAATCCCCCACCAAACCTCAACAAGGAACCAAAAGCGGCCCGGCACATCAAGCCAAGGCCAAATCCTTCCAACCCTGAGCATATCGTCCATCCACTACCAGATCATTCCGCAAACAAATCTCAAATCTTTCCCTAATCAACGGTTTCATCATCTCCTTGAACACGCTCCTTTTCACCGGTTCCAGCTCGCTTTCCCTAACCACAGCCGCGTATTTTTCATAAGCCACACCAACTAGCAGAATATTCCCAGGGCTAGACACCAACTTCTGAACAAATGACTTGGCCAATTTCTCATGCAGCTCTATCCCGTTTACCCTCGAGCAAGCTGAATCAACTGAAAAGTAATCATCGGAACAGCGAAGTATAGTCTTGGCCCTCTCAATTATGGTTTTGATCGTCTGGTCTTGGCAGAAAGTCGTGAATAGCGGATAGACATTCACTTCTTTCTGCAATTCCAACGCACACCTCAGGAAATAGCCCCGCATCAACTCCCCCAACTTCATATCTGGTACTGCGTGATATTTCTGGTCACTGGGCTCGAAATAATAAAACTGCGAATCTCCCGGGAAATAAACGACCGAATTTGTAATATTATCATCATGTCCCAGAACCGCAGCCATGAACGAAGGGTTGGGCGCTATGGGAGTGGAAGAACTGAACCCCTCCACCGACATCACCCTGTTCTCAAGAAACGGCGCACCCCAAACCTTAGCTAGACCCGGGAACTTGGCGATAAACCAGTGAGAAGCGGTGGAAATCCCGGTCAAAGGCTCCCCGAATCTGTCCACGTTCTCATCAACTAGTTCGAGTTTAGAGAAGGTACCGGATCGCATATAGGTGATTGAGGTGTTGGTGTGATTGGCCTGAGCATCTTCAAGCGCCATTCAGTTTCCTTTGACTGTGCTTGGGGCTGGGGCTGGTCTGGGGCTTGGGGATTTAATTCGTTCATTTCCTTAGGATACTCGGATATGTATAGGATTGGGCTTGGGCATCTATAGGTTTGATCCACAATTCATTTCCTCCTCAATAAACCCAAGCACAATCCCCTGTTCAAGCATTCGGTCAAACTCAGCTCTCCATTCCGCATCTAGTCTAGCGTTCAATTCCCTCGCTTCGTCAGGTAAATCCTTGTCCAGAATAATCAGCTCAACCACAGCATCAGGGTCATAGGGAACGGGGTCTTTTTGTTTATACCCAGTCATCTCTTGGATTTGCTCAGGGCTAAAACCCATGATGCTGAGTTTCTGGTCCCGCTGAAGTCCCATGAAAGAATTCGGGTCAGCCTTAATCTTCAGCAGTTCGACCAAGGGCATCAAGGACTGACATTCTAGCTTCAGGGCGTTGATCTGGTCTAGGCTCGCTTCATTTAGATTGGTGTTATTCATAAATGTGAATGTTATAGATAGGTTCGGCTATCTATAAGAAGTGGGGTTGAGTGGAGGGTTTTTGAGGTTAAACGGTGCTGGGCCAAGGCGTTAGTATTGACTGGCCTAGGAACCGATGCGCAAATCGCCCTGCCTGCCCATTCCTGGCACTTTGTTGACTTGAATGAACGATGGGGCGGATTAGGAACTAGACGCGCCAAATCGAGAATGGCGTCGGTTAAAGAAGGTTCGGCAGTTATCATATACTCGCGTCCTTAGTTATAGTGCAATCCGTTCTCCGAAAAGATTGTGCTATGATTGAATCGGTGTCGGTTAGAAGAGTGAATGTTTCTGAATAACAGCGCCGAGTCGAAGACCGGCGATGTTCCTTTCCAAACAGTCTTTTCTAAACAGTCATTTCCAAAAGGATTTATAAAGATGGTAACGTCGTTCGGATTTGACCCAGGTTCGTTCGCTTTTGAACCGGGTCTGTTCGGATTTGGGCCGGCTAAATACTCCTGCAAATCTTCGTTATGTGTGAAGCAGTATTCAGTTGGCTGCGTCGTGTCGGTGGTAGTTCGCCAGTTCAATATCCCAGCATCCACCACACGCTTCAACGCCCTCTGAATCGTGGAACGGCTGAAGGGAAGGATGTCGGCTAGTTTAGAAGCGGAAAGTGCTTGGAGTCTAAAGTCCGGGGTTTCCTTGCGCTTATGGTTGATGTGATAGGCGAGGTTGTTCAAGATTACGGCAGCAGGGATTCCATAATTAACTGCATCCTGGACCTTGAAATACAGCAGCTTTTTCTTGAGGTCATTTGCCGTGTCTTCGTCTCGGAAAGCATACCAGGTCGTTCGGTCTTTCTTGCGTTTATTAAAGTTTCCTGTGATGAGCGGCCCATTATTTAGTGTAAGGCGTTGAATGGCCTCGTAAACCGCTGAACGGCTGAGATAGGGGTAGTGCTGGCCTATGGTGTCGAGCGTGTCATAATACCAGAACTTGCCATCCCTCTCATTTTTGCTGACGCTGATCCTGAAAGCGATGTAGCCCAGAACCAGAGCCGCGTTGACACCATATTTAGCGGCGACGGGTCTGGAGAAGCTGTGGGTGTGGTTGGAATAAACGATGATCTTTTGCATAAAGTCGTATCCTTAAGAAATGAGGTTCACGGTCTGGCTATCTTAAGTTTTGAGCCGGGCCGTAAATTCTTCTTAAACCCTTGCCTCCCTCGCCAATCTCCCCGCTTCCTGAACATCCGCAACAATGACCAACGGAAAGTCATAGTCTTCGGCTTTGTCACAATTATGGTCAATTTCGATGTCGCACTCCAAACCCACCAAAGATTGAAGGTTGAAATTGCCGCCTGAACAGTCTTGGAGAACTTTGCGGCCGATTAAGCGACAGATGAGGTTCCACAACTCGCTGCCCTCGTTCAAATCGAGTTTCAGCTCAGTCTTGGCCAAATATTCGAGGTTGGAATTCGGGACGCGGGGATTGAAGATGATGCGGACGATTTGGGTTGTAGAATAGCCGCCGAATCGATTGGCGAGATTGACGGAGCGAATGGTGCTGGGATAGGAACCTTTGGGAACGTGCCAGGAAGATTGACGGGGCACTTCAACTACGAGACCAGAACTTACGGTATTGTTGTTAGGCATAACTAAATAGTCCTTTTTCAGGACGGTTGATAATTCCTCGGCAGCGATATACTGGCAAGGCGAACGGGCTGAAGACGGAACCGTTTAGTTTTGGAGTTTTGCCTTTTAGAAGAACCGGATACTGCCTGCTCAAGTATAGAATAACAGATGGCGCTAACTATGTCAATAACCTATATGCATGTCTTATCGAAACAACTTAGGAAGCCGCCTAGTCAAAAATAAGAACACGAATTGTTTAGCCGTATCTACGAGGCTGCGCGGCTGCCAAGGATTTTGCACAAGGTTTTTACCGCCCAGATTAGCGAACTGTGCGTGATAGCTATATGCGTAGCCTTCAGGATCGGGCCGGCTACCGTTGGATCCACGAATTATGCCGGTTCCAAATGTAATGTCAGCAGCCGCAAATCTTCGAAGCTGTTTTTTGCGGGCTTTATCGAATGAGCGAAGCGCACAGTCCACAATTGGCTTGTTGTGTAGAGCCCGATATCCGGAAGCCCAGCACATCGGCATTGGTCCATTGGCATAGCTCTTGACCCGGCCAACGCCCTGAGCCACGAGTTTGGATTTCAGCGATGCCAGAACCTGATTCCGGCTAGCCCGGACTGGATTCCTTTGCATAGCCTGGAGCAGTCCATATTTCAGCATGTTTGTGGTTTCCACTATTCTCAGACATTGTTTGGCCACTGATTCCTTCCTCGGCCTGACCAAACCGTCATATCGAATCTGGTAGCCGACGAACTGGACCCAAGGCACACAGCTGAACCACTTGTGCCCAGACCATAAATACGGTGCTTTGCTTTTATTTCCCCAGTGGCGTTTGCCGTAAATCCAGGTTCTCTCCGGTTCGTGGTAAATTAATTTGAGCTCGGTCAGTTTCCTGAGATAGGCATCAAACACAGTTTGGCAGTGCTTTTTGCTAGGACTCATCAAAACCATGTCGTCGCAATATCGGAAGTAGTCAACGTCCGCACCAAGCGCTGCACGCTCATTCTCCACACACTTGTCGGCAGCATCCATAACGAGGTTGGCAATGATGCATGAAACTGCACCACCTTGCGGCACTCCAATTCTTAGACTCCGGGGATTGGCATTGTGAATTGCACGCAGTTCTTCTTCAGGCCACTTAAAAAAACAGGCTGCCCCACGACGCTGCCTCAATCTCGGTTGAGCCTGTTCCAGAACATTGAGCGGAAAGCTGTAGCAATCAAGATATGCCCTGAACAGAACCTCGGCTCTGGGATGCAGCGCAACCTTATCGCCCGCCCCGCGAAACGCCCTCAGCGCAACGTCATGATCAACCGTATCGAAAAATCCTTTGATATCACATTCCGCGACATGAAAACTGCGATTGCCAGAATTATGCTTGAGATTGTAGATCTCGGTAAACGCATCATGGTGGGTCCTGGAGTGGCCGTTCTGAACCGCCCTAAATGCAAACGATGAGTCGGAGAAAAGGGGATCAAATACATCCCGTAAATATTGGGCGAAAAGGCAAAGAATCAGGTTGTCATCAGGATTGAACCGGCACAGTGCACGATATTCAAGATGACCCTTTTTTTTAAGTTGCCAGCTTACAGTTGGCGATTGAAAACCAAAGTCCTGGCAATTAAATACACGGGCGCGAATTGAGGCGACATAACGGTTCAGTTCAATTACCCAAGGCAGGTGCGGGTGATGGTAGCGCAGAATCCTGACAGCTTTTTTCAATGCGGAGAGATTAGGATTCAAGCCATCAATCCGGGCGTGATTCCGAAAGCGTGACCATAGACGGTGGGGTGGCATTATTCTGTAGAATGGATGCGTTGGTGCCATTTCTGTTAAATTGCCAGCTAAACTGTTTATGTATTGTCGGTCGTGCCGCTGACTCGCCTGATTCACCCTCTCTTTACAGATCTGGCTAATGATTCGCTCGGCGGTAAAATACTGTTCTAGCATAAAACTAAATGGGGGAGGTGGTTGCGGAACTATTAATCAGGATCTTTGCCGATGCATCCCGAACCGCTAATGTTCGGGTCATGTTTTAGCCAAAAGTGCCGCCCTCTTCCCTCGGCACACGCTACCAATTCCTCCCCCAAATTGATTTTATTTTTAATCGCTTGGATTAGTTTGCAAAGCTAGCCCGGAGAGTTGAATCCGCCGCCGCCAAGTCTGTTGGAATCGGGGCAATCAGATTCAACGCAGGGATCTGTATCCGATTTGAATGCACGACGAATGCAGCGCGGCGGTTGCTCACCTGAGCTAACCAAGGATATTTCTGCTCATAGTCACGAAAACGGTCATTGGAGACGAATTGTGCGTTTGCATGATCCGCATATTGCAGCAAAAAGCTGTCCGCCTGAGTCCGGCCAGGAACTTCAATAAACGTGTCAGGCAAGTCATAGCAGAGCTTGCGATAAGCATCCGCTTCATCGGTCCTGCCAGCTTCCCTCAATTTGAAGGGCGTGCTGGCGTCAAAAAAGCACTTGAAGGTTACCTTGCGATTTTGCAGTTCAAGCAGCGGCCCGAACAAATTCATCAACGACAGTTTTGAATGAGAGGGCGTCCCATAAATGACGTTTAGGCCGTCAACCACCAAGCCAACATTTGCTTCGCTCTGCGGGAACTTAACGATGCCCTGTTCCGGAGCCGATTTGATCATTTCAGGACCGTTGAATGCAGGAGGGGAATTGTATGATGGAATGCCACAAAGGCTATGCTGCCTAGCCTTCCACTCCTCCTGCGCCACGTGCCAGAATTTAAACAGAGCGTTTTTACTAGCGGTTTTGCCTTCTTTTTGAAGCTTGGACGCAACCAAACTGAACGCCTTATACCGATTGATCCCGCGTGTCACGGCTTCCAAGAAACACGCTTGGATGTTTTCGTGATGAGTAAGCTGGTGATTCCAGCTAAGAGAACTCAGGGCGATTTGACCGTTACCGAATACCGAACCCGTCATATTTGTTGAGGTCATAAAATTCCTGTTGTTTTTGTTTCTGTTGTTTACTACCAAACCGCAAGAAAGGGCTGGGCGCCGTGTTACTGGCGCCCAGCTTGGGCCGCTTATGCAGCAGCAGGGGTTGAGGAAACACGGACGAAGTCCGCGCTCACGGTAAGAGGCGCGTCGCCGGTATAGGGCTTGAAGCCACTAAACCGGATTTCGCGCTTGCCGGAATCGTCATGGACGACCGGCTCGGCAACAAACGACTTGCCGATGAATTCCTTCTTCGGATCAAAATCCGTCAAATCCGGCAAGGCATTGCTGCCTCGCCAAACCTGAAGATTTTCCCGAAGACTCCGGATACCGCGGGCATCATCCAAGTTGAAGCGGGTAGTGGCAGTGAACCGCCGCCCGCTCGTCTTGGTGGCCTTCAGTTCGCCAATCAGGACAAGATAGGTATACTTCCTGCCCCGCTTGTCGGCCTGAGGGACCGTTGTGACGTCCGCGAAAACTCCGGCCTGTTCGCCAGGCGTGGGAAATTCACGTGATGTGAGATCGATTTTCATATTTTCACCTCCTTTCAGATTAGTTGGTGATGCGCTTGTTGATCCACGTTGCCAGCATCAGGACAGCGTAGATAACCACCACTGCACCAAATAGACGGGGTGAGGTCAGAGCCCCGGCTAAAATCAAACGCGCTACCAAACAGGTCGCGAAAATCTTCGTAAAATCGATATTGGCAAAAATGGCTTTCATAAAATTATTGAGGTTGTTGGGTTTCGAGCAGGCCGTTGAGATATT